>JAABUS010000753.1_pt1 | contig 79190 bp, 80 predicted proteins | sample 5560161 | NCBI WGS metagenome assembly JAABUS01 (sample SAMN10711885, study PRJNA513376) | rock metagenome | isolation source: Antarctica rocks | place: Antarctica: Victoria Land, Trio Nunatak nord | collected 2016-01-04
GAAAACATAATAATTTAAAAAAAAAAAAAAAAAAAAAAAAATTAATAAAAAACCTAAAAATAGTAACTTCGGATTTAAGATTTTAAATCTATAATTTTCTACTAGCGCCGGGTAGCTCGCTAAGGTTATATAGAGTATTATAACTATACTAATTTAATTTAGATTTTAAATTACGTCGATTTATAAAAATTATATATATATATAATACCCCCTAAGCTAGCGCGGTATTATAGACTATATAATTTATTTATAACTATATATATTTAATTATTTACCGGTACTATTTAGACTAGTTTATTTCTATTTATTTAAATTTATTTAAAATAAATCGAGGTACTAAATACGTATTTAGATATTTTAGACGAAAGTAGGTATTAAATCGATCTTTAGGGCTAGTATATAAACTAAATAAATCTAAGCGCCTTTTCTATCTTTTTCGGTAGAATACGGGTTTACCGCTTTACCGATATATATTAATCCGAAGTATATATACTAGTTTTAATAATCTTTTATTATAAAATATACCTTATTACTAACCTTCTAGATAACTTTATAAATAGGCGAAAGAGGCGAGACTATAAAAAGGCGAGATTATATAATATATAGAAACTAGCGGAGTTAACGGAGTAATTTATTATTTTAATATTACTCTAAATATTCTTTCTTTATTTAAATACGGAGGAGTTAGTTAATTCGATATTTTCGTTCTACTAGATATATATTCGATATATAAATACTAATATAGCCGATTCTTGGAAGAGAAAATCTAAAGGTATAATTTATATATAAATTTATAATACTCGCTATCCTAGGAGTAACGTATAAAGTATATTATTAATAAAAAGGTTATATTATAAAATTTATAAAAATAATACTTTTAATTAAATAGTAATTCTATATTAATTCTAAATTTAGTTATTAAATCTCCTATACTAGTTTCTAAACTAGTAGGTTTCTATTATTATATATATAGTTTATTTAATAGACGTTGTTTTTTAGAAATTAAATAAAAACCCGGTTAATAATTTTATTATCGAGAGTTTTTTTATTAAATTATTAAAATAGCTAGCGCTAAAGGAGTTAGTATTATTATAGATAATATATTTCTAGTAATACTACTAGTAGTTTATAATTAAATATATAGCGACTAAGTCTAATAAAGTTACGTTTATATATAAAGTATATTTAGGGTACTCTAATAAATAGGGTTCTAGAATTAATAAAAAATAATTAAAGAAACTAGTATTAAAGAAGTTAGTATTAAAAAAACTAGCGCTAGTTTATAGTTTTATTATCGAAAGTTTTTTTACCGAGTCTTTAAAGAAATTAATATTAAATAAATTAGAGTTAAAGTAATTAGAATAACTAATATTAAAATAGTTTATATTATTATAATTAATATTATTATAGGATTTATCGAGGGAGTTACCGAGAGAGTAGTTAAAAAAGTAATTAAAAAAGTAGTTAAGAGAGTTAATATTATAGTAACTAGCGTTTCTATTTACCTAGTCTTTATATCGGCCGCTATTTTATTAATAACGTTCTAGATTTCTAGTATCTCTATTTATTCCGTGATTTATTCGGGAGGTATAAATATTTAAATTTTAAATTTATTCTATTTAGAAGTTATAATTACTAGGTAAAAAAAGAGAATAATAATACTTTTATTATTAATATTGAATCCTTATAGTCGTAATTAAAAAATAGTTTAATTATTATTAAAGACTTAAAGGAATAAACTAATTTTAATTATTAAAATTTTAATAAAGTTATTAATATTTAGTAAAATTTCTTTTAAAGTTAACTCTATTAAAATTTATTAAATAGCGAGGTATTTACGGTTAAAACTATTTTAGCGTCGCGTTAAATTATAGTAAATTTAACTTTTAAATAAAAAGAGGTATTAGAGGAATCGAATAAAAATATAGAAATTTAATATTATACTAAATTATAGAGACGTTAGTTCGATGATTTTATAAAGAGATCGAGGTCGTTATTCGAAATATAGTAGGAGCGCTACTCTTGAATAGGGTTTATTATCGATATAGAGTAAATTATTTTCTAAATAAAATTTACTCTCGCTACGAAGTAAATAGAATAATATTCGGGGGCGATATATTATAGATACTCTAAATACTCTAGATATAAATATTAAATAAGTTATTTTAACGACTTAATTAAGAAATTAGAAATAGTATATAGAATAATCTAAATATAGGGTAGGAGGACTAGTATAGCGGGTAGTATAGAAATATCTTTTAAAAAATAACGGAAGATAAAGTTCTTTAAATAGAGATACTATAAATAATTAATTTAAATAAACTTTTTAAATAAACGTATTAAATAAACGATTTAAAGAGATATTTTAAATAGAATATAGTTTAAATAGATATTCTAAATAGACGTAGTTTAAACGAATATAGTTTTAAACGGACGTCGTAGTGAATAGATATTCTAAATAGATATTCTAAATAAATATTCTAAATAGACGTTCTAAATAAATATTCTAAATAAATATTCTAAATAAATATTCTAAATAAATATTCTAAATAGATATTTTGAGTAGATATTCTAAATAGATATTTTAAATAAATATTCCGAGTTAATATTTTAAATAAAACTCGTTTAAGAGGTAGGAAAATAAAAATAATAAAAAATATAATTTTAAAAATAGGGCCTATTTAGGGAAATAGAAAAGAGTATCGGAGAATATAATTTTCGAAATAAAAATACTATATATAATTAATTCGAATAGACGTATATTAGTAAAGCGGGAGACTATATAAGAAAATTAAAATATTAAATATACTTTTTATTACTTTAGGCGGAAAAATAATAAAAAGAGAATATTAATTTAAAAAAAAAATTATTTTAAATAAAAATCCTAAAAATAGTAACTTCGGATTTAAGATTTTAGATTCGTGATTTTCTACTAGCGCCGAGTAGCCCGCTAAATTCATATAGAGTATTATAACTACGCTAATTTAATTTAGATTTTAAATTATATTAATTAATAAAAATTATATACGCGCGTAATACCCCCTAAATTAGCGCGGTATTATAGACTATATTATTTATTTATAATTATATATATTTAACTATCTACCGCCGGTACTATTTAAACTAATTTATTCTAATTTATTTAAAATTATTTAAAATAAATTAAGGTACTAAATATATATTTAATAACTCCGGTATTAAATTAATCTCTAGTATTAATACATGAGTTAAATAGATCTAAGCGCTTTTTCCGTCTTTTTTAATAAAATATAAATCTACTACTTTACCGATATAGTTTTAAATAAATAGTCGATATATATAATATCTATATTACTAGGTTATATAATTAATTAAATATATATAATAATATATCCTAAATCGTGGATCTAGTCGTTACTACTATTTAATATAGAATTAATACAATAATATATAGTATAAAAGATATTAATTATTCTATAGAGGATTTAGCTTTAATATACTAGAATCTAATATTACTTTAAATTTAATAAGATTAATAATAGAGTTTAACTCGATATTTTAATAAATATTAATAGTAATATTTATAATAAAATCCTACCCCGTAATAAGATCTCGTTTAATAGTATTTTCTTCTTCGGCGGGGAGTTTATTAAAAAAACTCTTTTCGTAGAATTTCGTAAAAAATAAAAAGTACTATATAAATACCCCCTTTACCTATATAGATACTTTTTAGATTACTAGATAAATACTCTCTATATATTTTATCATTTATTAAAGTTATTATAATAATATTAATATAATTTATTTAGGCGATATAAATATATAGTAGTAAAACTACTATTTTATCCTTAATACCGATAACGACGACGATTTTATATATACTAGGATTCTAAATAAATCGATCTTTAAATATAATATATAATTAAATTAGAAAAAGAGGGTTTATTAATAAAATCGCTATAAATTAACTATAAATAAGATTTTCGTTATTTTTACTTTTATCCGAGCCGAAAAACGCGCCTATAATAAAAAGACCTTAAATTATTTAAATCCGATATTTTTTAATTAAAAAAATAATTATTTTAATATCGTTAAATTAGTTTAACTACGAAGATAAATTATTAAAAATTTATTTTTAAAATTTATTTATTACTATATTTATAATATTAAAAAATTAATAATATTATTATTTAAAATAAATATATTAATAATTATAATAATCGAGGTTATTAACTAGATATAAAGAGAGTATTTATATAAATAAAAAGAGTATCTCTATAATACTACTCTTAATTTTACGCGACGCCTTAGTATAAATTCGCGAAAATTCTATATTTATTAACCTACGTTAACGCGCTATATAAAATTAATAAAAATAAAACTCTAAGAATTTTAATAATTACTAATTTTAATTATCTAAAAATTGAGAATATTATAGAATTATATTTAAATAAATAATCTTGAAATTGTAATAATTTTATAATACGCGGTTTTAATATAACGGTTTAATTTATTTTAATTAAGAGATAGTCTATTACTATTGGAATAGAAGTATCGTGAACAAGGAGAGATAGTACGGAGATAAATACTAAAAGTCTTGATTTGCGTTGAGGGTAGCCCTAACCCTAAGACCTAGTCAGCCCCTAGAGCGTGCAATACCCTTCGGGCTTGGAGTATCCGAGAATTAGGGCCGAACCATAAAGCTCTAGCGAGTAGCTTTAGGTGGTTCCAGGGAGCCACTCCATAGAAGCTAATACTAGCGCTACCTTCCAGGGGTCCTCTCAGGGGCCAGGCCGTGGTTATTGTCCAAGCAGCCCTTATAGGGGCCAGGTACTTACCAAGCCACTATAGTCCTTAGCGCAAATCAAGACTTTTGGTGTTAATCTCCGTAGTCTAGTCTAGACTAGATATCCTTTCAAGGGACTAGACGTTTCTTAGATATATAGTGGACATGGATCATCGATTTTACTACTTAGACTCAATAGTGTTTGGAATAACTATTGCCTCTTTACTACCCAACTATAAGAACCCCGTTGACCGTTACGATCATGGAGGGTGCATGCCCGCTACTGTTGGTGGATCTCCTCTTCATTGACGAGCGGTCCTCTTCAGCTTGATTATGGCTGCCCCGCAGGTCCCAAACCTCAATAGCCTTCGCAACCAACGAGGGACTGGCCGGGGACGGGGACGAGGACGTGGGGGCTTAGTATCTGGCCTCAATATTGGAGAGGAAAAGTTGGCGAATAACAGAATTGTCCAGCAAACAGATCAAGATGCCAGCGTCTCCAGACTGAGCGCGGTCGAAGTAGGATACCTGGACGATCCGTTTGCGAAACACTTTGTGTCTGAAGGCAAAGGTCAGAGGAGATTTCCCATCATCAATAGAGGTACTAGTAGCTGCTGTATTAACATTGATTCGACATTGACCGTGGCTTGCAAGGAACCTATGTCCGTACCAAAGCCATTGACAATCTGGTCGAGCATTTCGTCGACACCAATCCTTCACAGAAGAAGCAGATCATCTCCTTAGGCGCAGGTTCGGATACACGCCTTTTCCGCCTCATGAGTCGTCACCCCCGCGTAACTGGCATAGGCTACGATCGTCCTGACCTTGTGTATCACGAAATCGACTTTCCTGAGAACACCATACAGAAAGTCAAGCATATCAAGCATAACACCGAGCTTTCGAGGCATATTGGTCTGCCGTGGCTCTTCTACAATACTGTGGAAAGTACAAATCTGGCCGACGAGAACGACGCTGTCCATGCCGGGAGCTATCATATCCACGCCATTGACCTACGCTCGCTCGACCCTTCACGTACACCACCAAAATCTTTCGATTACATTGAGAAAGATCTACCCACCCTCATTATCTCCGAATGCTGTCTCTGCTATCTCGCCCCTGCTGCAGCTGATACAGTAGCACTTTACTTCACGCAATATTTGTTCCCGCCAACTACACCCCTAGGCCTCGTTCTCTACGAACCCATCAATCCAAATGACCCATTTGGCAAGGTCATGGTCTCAAATCTCGCCGCGCGAGGCATCGTACTACAAACGCTGAGGAAGTACGGCTCGCTAGAAGCGCAAGCTGCTAGAATGAAAGCTTATGGTTTTGATCGAAGTGGTGGTGCAGATATCAACAAGCTCTGGAACGAGGGTGTGGTTGATAAAGAGAAAGAACGGGTTTCGAAGCTGGAGTTGGTGGATGAGGTAGAGGAATGGGAGCTATTGGCTGGGCACTATTGCGTTGCTTGGGGTTGGAGAGGAGAAGACCAGATTTGGGAGGGTTGGAGCAAAATGGCAGGGCAAATGGGCTAATGAGTATTGAGCTTTGCGCTAGCAATACATGACAGGAAATACCTACGGAAGTAGAGCGCGTGCCTGGCAAGTGGACGAAGTGATGGTATATGAGAAATGAATCGATGTCGGTTCGAGCTTCGTATGCCTACTCTGCAAGTCTATAGATGCAATGGAAGAGCAGTAGCGCGGCATCTAGAACGTGAGACCTATGTGCTCTCAGGCTCAGGGGCGAATTGTTCTCATTTCAAAGTCCATCCCGTAATGCTCTTCATCCCACCACATCGCTCATACTCGTGGCTCACCTCTTCTTTAGATTGCCATAACGTCATCACCACATGCCCATACGCCGATGCTGGCGCAGGATGTCCGAAACTGAGCAGGCCTATGCCCATAGACCCCTATAATTTGCGTCATTGCCTTTGCTCCTACTCGAAGAACGGCATGACTTAGAAGTCCTGCAACCAATCCAGCTATTCGAGCTTGTCCAAATGTTCGAGTCTTGTCAAGACAACCTGCTTGCTTGTCTCTTCGATCTCCCCAGCCAGGAACACCTCGTCCAGTATAGCATAGACCTATTGCCATTTCCCAGTCAGCATCCGGTATGCATCACAAAGGCCAGATACAAATTACCTTGTAAAAGTTGAATACCAGATCCAGCTCGCACACATTTCCAAAGAAGCTATCCAGCACTTCGACGAAGAAGTGTATGGCCTCTAGGTATGCCAACTCGTTGTCATTGGCGTCCACGCAGACGCAGAAGAACAGCCCTGCATATCGCCGGTAGACGATCTTTAGGGACCGGAATTCGACGAAGTTGGATTGATGCTTTTGGTCTCGGGGCGCGATGAGGCGGTGGACCTGGTCTGATGTGAGCAAGAAATGGGTCGTAAGAAGCGTATTGACTGAGTACCTCGCCCTTCAATTTGATCTTTTCTTCATCGCTGTAAGGAGAGTACCTGAGGGCCCTTAGATAGATCTAATACATAGGGTACGACGAATCTGTCGAACCATTTCGCAAGTCTTGTTTTCCCTCTTAGAAGTCGAAGTCAGCATACGTCGAAGTGTTGCGCACAAGGGACACGGTGAGTGGGGACATACTGGCGATTTTGGATGAGGATGAAAGAGAGCACCATTGACGATATTCTGGGCAGTTCTGCCTCGAGTGAAGCAATTCGATAGGCAAAGATAGACTAAAGGTCGTCGCTCTGAAAATTGTTTGCCCATCGGGTTTACGGAGTTAAGATTGGCTAGTGACTACGGCTGACCCACAAATGAAAAACCGCATGTAAATGCATGGAGATCTCAGTAAGCAACGCCCATTCCTTACTTCTATCACAACTCGATGAAACATGTTCGAAAAAGAGTCTGAATGCGTCTGAAACGATGCTTTATGGACACGGTAAACATACGCAGGGTTGAGTGAGCACATCCATGGCAGATGTCGCTGCATTTGTTCAAGCTGCCTCTCTACGTTATGTCAAGCTCGTCCCTTCCATTGGATCTGGACTACAAGCTAGAGAAATACCCTCATTTGCCTTCAAGCCGAAAGAGTACGTACTGTTATACGGACCTTTTTCGTCCGGAAACACATTCCTGGTTTGAGGGTACAGTGGATTCATGTTTCAAGATTGAATTCTTGAATTCTTGCAAGATCTCGGCATTCTAATGCAGAGCTAACAACACACAGTCAAATCGGTCATGAGGTAAAATGACATGCGCAATTATAAGACGGAGTCAACATCATGTTGAGTCCGCTATTATCTGGTGCTAGACCCTTTGTGTTCCACGAGGGTCTCTATCAAATCACATGACTCGACAGCACTATGATGACTCGCAAAGTCCTCCTGAATTTTTCTTGCCTGCTTGACGTACCCTGGGTCAATTCGGATGCTTTCTACTGCTTCTTGGATTGCTTATTTTGAGGGCCGGTTCGCCTTCATATTGATTCCAGCAGCATAGTATGCAACCAGCCTGCTGACATCTGCTTTGTCTTCTGTGTTGCCCGCGCATATCATGGGCGCGCCATGGCTTAGCACGCTGGTCAGCCCATTATATCCGGCATTTGTCACTAGTATAGCTCTTTAGCAGTGGCGGCGAAGGACTTCAACTCTGTGCAATTGACTCAGCATCGCCAAACGTGAACTAACACTGATTTATGAGACTTTGTAGTAGCGTTAGGCAACGCTTGCAGATGGTCTTGCAATCTGAGTTAAGGCAATGGTGAAAGAGGAGCATGTACGGCCGACAGCGGAGAATGTCGAGATGAGGAATCTCATTATCGAATGTCCTTCCTGTGAAACTTTCGCGATAGCGCAGACTAGCAATGGAAGAATTTTGCCCAGGTCAAACTCATTGAAGGCATTCCGTGGCTTTGTTCTGAGAGACTGAAAGCTGAGAAACGTACCTTGTTATTGGTAAGAAAGACCTGAGTCTGCTACGGGCGCTTCCTGCCGTAATTAAAGGTAAAGGACTGAAGGCAATATATACACGCTGTGGCCATGCGTAGACTTGCCCGAAGCGAATCAGGACGTTGATCTGGTCACGTTCGAGCTGCTGAGGTGAGACGAGAACAGTGTGCGGGTGGTTTTGACGTCGGCCTGTAGGTCTAACGCGTTGGCCACGTCCCTGCCTTCGTGGTTTGATCTTGTCCATCACCCAGCTTTTTCTTTTCTTCGGGGGCGGCGTTCTCACGTCTAGCGGATCATGCGTTAAGTGGATACTTTCTTTGCCTTGTAGAAGTAGCCAATCAAAAGACTGAGGCGAGCCACTCTCAGGGCGACGTCGCAACAGATATTTCCTATACGTGTCATTCATGGGTGCGTATTTCGAAGGATAAGAGCAACGCACGCTAAGTTGATGAGGAATCATACATGCATGTAAGATTCTTCACGATTGTTTACCTTCTGACAAAACTTCAAGCGAGTATGTAATCGGGTGACGCAGTTTTGAGACACGGAAGGCGACAGAGGAAGACGGTATTCGGGGGCTGAGTCAACACATGGTATTGTCTGTTTACTGCGCCAAGGAGAGACTTCATTCAAGTTCACACGATAGCTTGCTCGCTGAGTTCGAGAGATCTGCAACAACGAAGGCCCAAAGACCTCTGGCATTACAACAACGATAGGGGATATTGATCCCTTTAATAACAATCACGAAAAGCAAGTCAGGCGGTGGAACCAAGATGTACCCCAAATTGTTAACGCCTGCGCAGACGGGCCTATTTGGCAGTAGATATTAGTGAGGCCTGGTAATGAGGCATTTTGCCTATGGGATGGCAGCTTAACGTACGCAGAGCTTGCAAAGCGTTCTAATCGCTTGGCCCGTTACTTAGTCGTTGCCTTACAGATAGGGCCGGAAAGCCTAGTCCCGGTATGTTTCTATAAGTCAAAATGGTCTGTTGTGGCAATTTTAGGAGTGATGAAGGCTGGGGAGCTTTTGTGCCCTTTTGATCCCTCGAAAGTGCTTGCAAATAATAGTCCAGGATCTGCGCGCACGGTTCATTTTAGTACCCTCTGAGGCATCAGGCCTCTTAGATGGTATTGTGGACAAGGTTGTTGCTTTTTCATCACTGGAAACGCTAGCCGCTGTCATCGACAAAGAACCTCGGTCAGTGAAGCCCGAATATGTAGCATATGTGCTGTATACCTCGGGATCTACAGGGAAACCAGAATCTGTTGTTATCGAGCACCGTGCTCTCAGCACCAGCATCAGCATAAAATCCTTGGGCAAAGCCTCCGAATACCCATTTGACACAGGAACGCTCCAATTCGCTGCTAAATCTTTGACGTGCCCATACTTGATGTTCTATTTACTCTCTCATATGGCGGATGGGTATGCATACCAAACGAAGACGAGAGAGCAAACATTACCGAGGTCGCGGACCGCTAGCAAATCTCCCAGTCCTGACGCCCTCGGTTGCAAGAACCCTCAAGCCAGAAAGCTTGAAGACCCTCAAGAGTCTCGTCATTGGCGGCGAAGCAGTGGGTCACATGGATGTGGCTCAATGGGCTGGAAAGGTGCGCCTCGTCAACGGCTACGGGCCCACAGAATGCAACTGTAGCAGCCTTTTCCAACGACATCAAGAGTAAGGCAAGTCGCTCAGATGTGATTGGGCGCGCCATAGCATGTACCACTTGGATTGTGGAGCCGAACATCCACGATTTACTAGCGTCTGTTGGTGCTGTAGGGGAGCTGATTATCGAAGGTCCCATCTTGGCTAGAGGCTACCTCGACGATCCGGAAAAGACAGATCTAGCGTTTGTATATCCAAAGTGGCTGGCCGAGGATACTTCAGGGGAAATTCAACGCGTCTACAAGACGGAAGACTTGGTTCGCTATGACTCCGATGGGTCTATAGTATATCTTGGGCGAAAAGATACGCAGGTAAAACTACACGGCCAGCGGGTGGAAATTGGAGAGATCGAGAATCACCTGTGGAGTCACCCACTCGTTAAATATGCGCTGGTACTCTTGCAAATATCCATCCTCGTGTCCCAGGTCTTGTGGCTGGAGTCACGTTGCACGGCGACGCAAATCCCGACATTGACGGCACACATCTACGTCTTGTCGAGCAAGGCATTACTACTAAGAATGTCAATCAGGTTCGCAATGATCTGTCTACGCAGCTTCCCACGCATATGATACCAACAGTGTGGCTCGCAGTGGAAGAACTTCCCTTTCTTCCATCAGGTAAACTCGACAGGAAGAGTGTGGCGCAGTGGATCGCAAATATGGGCAGAAATGTTTCGAGCCACAATGCACTACGTTCAGCGCAGCAGGAACCTCAGCATCCTAGAAGCCCAATCGGATATAAATTTCGACAAATGATAACCCAAGTTCTGCGCGTAGATGCCGATCAATTGCAGACGGATCTGTCATTTTCCTCCATTGGTGGCGATTCAATCGCTGCAATGGGCGCTCAAAGCAGATGCCGCGATAAGGGCATCAAGATCAGGTGTCAGGACATTGTCAAGTCCAACTCGATTTGCCGAAATTACGCAAATGGCGAGCCTTGAGTCGCCAATGGTGGATGATGATGTGGACGATCCTAATGGTGCTTTCAACCTCTCGCCCGTTCAGCAGATGTTTTTGGGACAGCCCAAACTACCCACTCAATTCCATTCGAGTATTTATCCCCGGATTCTGGAAGACGTAGAGATCTCGTTGGTGACCTCGGCGATCGAGGGTATTGTTCGGCGGCATTCGATGCTGCGGGCGAGATTCACCTGGGGTGAGAATGGGTGGCAGCAAAATATCGTCAATGATGTACCCAATCCATACTCTTTCGAAGTGCACGACATAGAAGACGAAACACGCATCAGAGAGGTAGTAGCAGCCATGCATGGCTTGTTGGACATTGTCGACGGCCCAGTATTTGCTACAGATATATTCAACACCAATTCTGGGGCAAAAAGGCTCATATTGGTAGCACACCATCTGGTGGTCAACCTCGTGTATTGGCAAACGATCCTATGACCTTGGAGTACTGCTGCGCTCCAAACAGCTCCCGAATCGAAACCCTTTCCCGTTTTTGTGATGGTGTGAGCTACAGGCGCAACAATGTCAGAAGCTAAAGCCGCCTGAAGTCCTCCCAGTCGACATCCCACCAGCAGACCTGGCTTATTGGGGTACCATCCCATCAAGATGCACTCGAAGAGCATTTCGGCCTAGATACCCAACAAATAGGCATTCTTATGCATCACTGCATCAAAGACGTACACGCCAAGCCTGTAGACGTCTTCGTCGCCGCTGCCGCCTACTCATCCAGTCAAACCTTCACAGATCGGATTCCGCAAAATTTCCACTGCGAAAACGAGGGGCCGTGAAGCATGGAACGAAGACGTCGACCTACCAGGAAAGATAGGATGGTTCAATACACTGGTCCCTCTTAACATCGGGAAAGAATGGACTGAGACCTTTACGAAGGCTGTCGAAGGAGTCCGCGCTACCAGAGGCCGAATACCTGGGAATGGACAACCGTATTCTGCCTATCGCTGCTTGCATCGTGGCGGGAAAGAGGCGTTTCGTGAGTATGCTGATATGGAGATCTTTTTCAATTACACGGGATATCAGCTGCTGGGTCGTGGTAGTACTCTGCTGCAGCAGGAGAACTTGGGGGCTAGTGATTATGTCGCGGATATTGGAGTGGATACGGGACGCCCAGCTTTGCTCGATGTTTTGGTGGATGTGGATGACGGCTGTTCAAAGTATAAATTCCTCTATAATCGGTATTTGAAACACCAGGAGAAGGTTCAGAGATGGGTGAGTGAGTGTCAGCAGCTGGTGGCGGCTCTGGAGAGCAAGATATCGGATGGCTGAAAGTTGGGATGGTTGGTAGAGAATTCGCATTCCTTCCTTTGCTACTCAGGACACAGGAGCGGAAATGGGAGAGATCTATTTCTAAGTATGACTATAAGTCCATCTTTCCAGATCTTCATTCCCCCATCATGCATCATAACAATCTGCTCGCGCTCGTCTCTATCGCGTTTTGACCGGTAGATCCAAATTCCAAGCAATCACCAGAGCGGCACCTTCACTTCCTCTGAAATCACTCCGTGATTGACGCCTGTTGTTGATATCAGCGAGCGGAGAGCAGCAATTACGTTGGAGACCTTAGGACCAGACTTACATTGTGTCTCTGCCCACCAAGCATCAGCTCTCTCTCTAGTCTAGAGCTCTGAGTCAGGCTGTTCAAAAGCGACGGGCACTAGATCACTTTCAGAATCCGGTCCATAGTAGAATAAAAGCCCTTCAAGCCAAGTCACGAATCTTGAGCCGGGTAATGGTCTTGATACGCATTGATTTAGGAATGGCAGAAGAAGTCTACCTGCTTCTGGCCATGCCGCTGGTAGGTAGGTGGCATTCAGATACTCTTCTTCGGTGATTGATTCATTTCTTAGCTGTTAGCAAGAATCCTGTCTTTTCTTGCGAGGAAGACGAAAGCTAAGATATGTTAAATAGGGCTATCAGGGAAGAGCTTACTGGACCATTGATTCATCCTGAGCAGTGATACTACCCAGGCATAGACAGATGCATGAGGTAATTGCGAGACTGCGTGTCAATAGCATCTCGCGGAAGAACGTGTTGTAGACCTCCTGATACCATGAGGCTTTGTAGAGTCGTTCCAAGCTTTGGCTCCGGGGGTACCAACGAGCATTCTTCGGATAGTGCTAGTGCTAGAGGGTGCTTTTCTATCTTTCTTATTTGTGTTACATGTAGCGCGTCTGGCATCATCGATGAAGCGTTTACTCAACAAAAACGTTGTTCAGCGTTGGGCAGGAACTAAACAAAAAAGTGAGAAGAGTGGTTCTACTAGTATTGAAGTTGACATATAGTGATGCAGATTGTACGAAAACGGAAGCTCAAGGTGAGGCGCTGGCGAAAACCCCAAAAGCTCTTTCAACCGGTCTGAAGCTTCCAAATGGAACAAGCCTTTCTTGGAGTCAGCACCAACAGTCATATCACCGAACACGAATGTCTCTTCGTGGCTGATGGAAAGCAGTATCTTCCAGATTTCCAGAGCTTCACCTGGGCTCTGATGAGATTCATGTGCTTTGATGATAAATTTTATAGACGTGCTGTGCATCTCATGCATTGAGATACCTTTGACATTACTACGTAATCACTGGCTTTTGTCGGTTCCTGTATATCACAGTCATTGCTGCTGGCCTCTTGGATCTGACGAGAGAAGTTTCGTCAATGATCGCCAAGAGAGAGTCCTGTCCAAGATACATCTTTCAAAGTCCATACCAGGATAATAAATTTGAAAAGGACCGCTATCCCTACTGCAGCTCTGTATGTTCTATGGACCCAACTTCGAATCCCTCAATGCACTTGCACTCCGGCAAGTAACTTTTTATTTTCTACCATGTCTACCTCTACTATCCTACGCTTTAAGGACTACAGCTCGCTGCTAAAATTAGAGATCAGTGTTATTGCTACAGTTTGGCCATGGATTACTTTTACTCAAACAAAGTCGTTGTTGAGGTATCTTAGGTTTCCGCGAGAACGGTACTTCTGTAAAAGCCTCACCAAAATCAACAAACTCAGCACAAGAAGCTCGGCCAAGCCGCTAGTGACCCAATGCTCGCTGCCGAAGCAGCGAAGACCACTCGCCAACCTTCTACCCTCGTTTTTCCTATCATATTGAGTCTTCAGTAGGTTGTCGTTGTCGTCGAATCTCGTAAGCATTCCATCTCGTAGGCTGTTCAAATGGTGTCTTCAATAGTCTATGCGTGAATCATGGCCTATCTAAATACCTTGGTGTTGGCCTTTTGACATTGTATCTATATTGACTGAGATTTTTGTGCTCGATTTTCTTCAGCTTATGGGCTACTTGCCTGTCTATGGAATCTTTGTCCTCGAATTAGGTCTAACTGATCGCACTTAATGATCTATACTCGAAATCGTTGCGACAGAAAGCCTCTACGAGTATTTTGCCCTCTTGCATCGTCGTCTCGAAGGGACCCAGCCTCTAGTAACATAGACTTTGGTGAAACCTATAATTAACAAGCCTCAGAATGTCTTCCCAAAACCGTCTGGCATCAGAGCCCATCCATATGGCCATCCTAGACGACTACCAGAATCTCTCCATCAAATCTGACACCGGCCCAAGCAACCAGTCGCAGACCAAATCAACCACGCCGCTCTCGTCACCACCCTCCACCCCTTCAAAACTATCTCAACAGTGCGAGAAAGGACTCCATTGCCAAAAAGAAGTACTCGACCACATCCCCAACCTCCGTCCCCTCCTCACGACCGGAATCCGCAACCTCTCTCGACGTCTCCGCCTGCAAAGAAGCCGGCATCATAGTCGCAGGCACCACTCCCACACCACCCGTCTCGTCAACCAAACCAATCGGGTACGCAACAACTCAACACACTTGGGCCTTAATACTCGCCTTAGCAAATAAAATACCCCGCGACGATCACACCGTCCAAATTGGCGGCTGGTAGCGCCAGCTTCCCATCGCCACAAATATCTCCGGCCAAACCTTCGGGTGTTTGACTCCTGGCAAGTTAGGCACCGAGGCGGCCAAGATCGCAGTTACGGCATTCGGCATGCGAGTTCTGGCGTGGAGCAGCTCGCTCACGCAAGAGAAAGCTGATATGCAGGCAAATCTGCGGGTTGCCGGCTGGAAGTTTTGAGGTGGCGGGGAGCAAAAGGGAGTTTGAGAGGGCGGATGTGCTGAGTGTGCATTATGTGCTTTCGGAGCGCTCGAGGGGCATTGTTTCTGCAACTAAATTAGGTTTGATGAGAGCTTCGGCGATGCTGGTTGGTACTTCGCGTGGACCGCTGATCGATGAGGACGCGTTGTATGATGTACTTGAGAAGGGGAAGATTAGGGGTGCGGCGCTGGATGTTTTTTGGAACGAGCCGTTGCTGGGCGATAGCCGATGGCGGACCACGAGGTGGGGCGAGGGAGGGAGGAGTGAGGTAGTGATGCGCCGCATACGGGTTTCGTGAGTGGGGAGACCATGGAAAACTGGTGGGTGCAGACGAGTACGAATTTGGAGAAGTGGTCGGCTGGGAAAGAGGTCCTGAATCGGTTGTGGTAGCATTGAAACTTTTCTTGTTTATTACATTACCGATTTATCCACGCTTGATGCTAAGTGCTCGAGCCACTTCAAGGCAGACTCGTCGAATTGACAACAGCCCCAAACCCCGTCCCAAGACTCCAAAGCTGCGCCTTCCTCTCCAACGCCAACAACGAGAAATGCGCACCAGCTGGTTGATCGTCTCATAAGGATCCGTAAACGCCACCCCCGTGCTCGTAACCTTAATCTAATACCTTAACGCATTGACAAACAGCCTCCTTGTCTCAGGCGAGCAAGTCGCCGCCGTCCACATACTCTCATCACACTTCGTATAATTATGCCGATTATCAAGGGGTATGCCGAGAATCTGGCTCACGGTGGGGTAGAAGGGCGATTGCATGTCGTAGAGGTGTTGGGTGATGAGGTCGAGGTCTTGGAGAACGTTGGGGTAGGCGTTGTAGAGAAGGCGGTAGGTTGAACATCATTGGTATGAGAGCATTGTGTGGCGGCCGGAGGAATCAATGGCGTATTCTTCCCATTGCTTGTAGAAGGTTGAGGCTGTTGTGCTGTAATTTTGGGAGGAGGTCGGGCCGTTTGCGAGAGTGGCGACGCAGGCCATGGCGCTGATGCCGACGATGCTTTGGATCGCTAAGTCGACTTGATTGAACGAGTTGACCTGCGAAGTCGTCTGTTCATTACGTTAAGCGGGCGTCAAGATGGGTCACAGAAAGCAGGGTGACTTACCAGTGCTGAGCTGGCGTCCTGGGTTAGTGAAAAATAGATCAGGTACGAGACCCATTGCTGAAGCTTCACATAGTGTTCTTGAATGAAGGTAAAGTTGCCAGAAAATCTGCCAAACGTTTAGCTGCTAACCCTTCCACACAGCCCAACATTGGGTGTGTTCATCGTACTTGTAGTAGAAGTACGTCATCAGGATTATATCGCCACTCTCTTCGCCGGGCATTTACTCAACATTACCCTCCGTGTGCCCAGTAGCATTCGAGAAATTCGTCCCAAGATCGTGCGTATAGTATCCGTTTGGATAAAATCCACCTTCATGATTATGGAACGAAGGTTCGAGATTATACCTCAGCAGCTCTGGGTTGGCGTACAAGAAGAATGGCATCGAAGGATACACGGCATCTTCTACGTTGACATTGCCATCCGAAGAGATCTCCTTTTGAGATATCAACGGTTCCGACGTGTTCGTGCTCGTATTGGAGCAGCCCCCAGATGGTGGCACTGTCAATACATAGGCGCCCAACGCAATGATCGAATAGTATGCTTGAGCTTCTTCGACATCTGGGATGGGGATCCCACTGAAATTGGTAGGGTCCAAGAAGCCATATTGATTATTCGGATCAAAGACATACTGACCTTTGTACTGATCAGTTGCAATCGTGGTATTGGTGTATGCTGAGGACCCGTTGAAGTACATTGGAGGTGGGCTGGGTGTGCTACTGCTACAAACAGTCCCATCATAGATCGTAGCCATGGTCGTAGTGTAATACGAATCGATATCAGTCTTCAGCTGAGCCTCAAATTGGGCAGCCAGACCTTGAGTCATTGCAAATCATTGTAGTGTAAGTTTATCAGCTGCCAAATATCCCCATAGTATTGAGTCCACCGTGGCATTAATGGCACCAACGCAAAAGAGGTGAGGTATCAAGCAGGGAAGAAAATTCCGAAGAGTGCCTTTCTCGTAGCTGACTGACAAGGGCATAGCGGGTTTCAGAATCGGTAGCGAAGGAGAGTGGTAGAGCCGATTCCGAGGTACTCGTAGGAAATGCCGTCGACGGTGACTACACCTTCCCAACCAAGAGGTGGGCCTGGCCAGTATGTCACACCACTTGTATTCAGTGTGCCATTGTTGGATGTAGAGCTCCATGCGCTGGTGTAAGGTCAGCGGACGGCGAGTGGTATGGCTGGGGGCCTGGCTGGCGAGTATGCCGGAAGGGCGTTTCTGTGAGAGATGAGCTCAGTGAGTGAAGGCTTCTGATGCAAAATTACTAGCTCTCCCATTTGAGTATTTTACGGTGGAATATGGATCTTGGCCACTTGGCACTGGATGCCCAGAGGACTGAGGCCAATACAGGAAACTGAGTTGCATACATGATCGCAAGCCCTCAGTGGACTCAATGCCGAAGCATGTATAAAGGCCCACATCATAGAAGGAGGGTTCCATAGCTTTATATCTTATATTTCTGGGGCGGAACTCTCATCTCTTCATTGCGCAGCGCCGGCTCCCCTCACGCAATGGTGAGGAGTCTTCCCAGGGAAGCTCCATAGCTCTGTAGATCCTCAATGTAGTCGCTGCCAATTCTTGTAGAGCGAGAGAGTGCGTGATTGGATTAGACGTAATTTTGGTTGGCTAGTAAAGTTTGTATGCGGAGAACGTGGGGAAGGGCAAGCGGGGTTGATAGGGCGGTGTCTCAAAGGTACATCGATGAAGTCACTGGTGGGAAAGTGTTTGGGGCGTGGTGCGCTCCAATGAAATAGCATTCTTGCAAAACATCGAATTGTTTGGATTCCTGCTACGAGTATGCTCTGCAAGATGGGGTATTTGTCTGTCTAGTGCATCTGCAAGAGTCAATCGTAAGATTCCAGCTATTCATTGTTACCGTCATTCCCCCGTCATATCATATGTCTGTCCTGCCTTGGTCAGCTCGGATCCATATGTTGTGGGAATAGCACCCAAGGTTTTAGGGATGCTACTTACTGCCTCAAGAATAATTTTGCCACGTACACCTCCATTGTCCGTCTGAGCCTGAGCCTGAGCGTAGTGTTGTCGTGTGTCGGATGGATTGGATCTACTTGAAGAACTTCTTGAACAGGTTGGAGGATTTTTTCTTCTCCGGGCTCTGCTGGCCACTGCCACCACTCATCTATCCGAGTCAGCATGTGAAACGTCGAGTTACATGAAAAAATACGAACCTGAACGTCAGGATCCTCCTCCTCGCTATTGTCTGGGGCGTCGACTGGACCCTCAAAGTTGTCTTGGCAACGCTCGGGATCTCCATTGTAGACAGCGTACCTGCGTTCGACGAATTGATAATTAGCAACCATTTACTAATGATCGCTCACTTCTCCAGTGGAAGCACAACATGGTAGGGTATAATGTACATACCATCCGATAGTGAATTCTGGAAGGTTCGGCTGGAAGTTCTTCGCGAATTCGTAGAGACCCGCCTTAAGGTCCATGAACGCATCCCAAGCAGCGGGCTTTGGTCCGCACTTCCTCGCCATGTCAATGTCAATGTGCTGATTGCTCTGAACGACGACGTCGGCGACAAAGGCGAAGGTTTGGATTGCGGGCGCCTCGGGGTCGTGCTGCTCGATAAACTGAAGGTTCGGGACGCGAGCCATGATATCAGGGAACTTCTTTGTCATTGATGCCTTCAAGGCATCAGGAGTGGTCGCGGACATCAGGTAATCTGGGGCAGCGTCATCGACATTGTTGACGATCACCCATTCGCGAATGGCCTTACGTGGCCAGCGGAAGCCGTGCAACACGTACATGGACATGGTGGATGGATTTGATTCGAGAGTTGTATTGAGTATGTAGTACTAGTACTTCGTTGGAGCGCTGTAGGTTGGGCCAGCGATAACCATAGAAAAGTTGAGCGTGTTTTGTAGGAAGGATGGAGGTGTTGAAGAGATCGAAGAATTTTATGCTGGCCAAAAGTCTCGGCACCGGATGCCGACTAAGCAAGTTGTGGTAGTGGTCGTCCGGGTTGGTGTTTTTGAAGCTTTATGTATAATATCACATCTGCATCCCCCTCAACTACCAAACTCAAAACAGTAGCTGTCCAGTCTTGTGTCGTTTTTAAGGGTATATAGTTGAGCAGTTTCAAAGCTGTCAGTCTTTCTCAATTCTCAATCAAAAAGGTTGTATACAGTAAAGCCTTGCTGTTTAGATGGCGGTAAACGTCATGCCTAGAGCACGGATGATGGCCATATGCTCCTGGCCACCAGACTCAAGTTCAGCAGATACATTGCAGCTGCAATTTTAGTACCTTACCGGACGCTGCGGCAACAGATCAGGGTGCATGCATGAGTAGGTGGTGGTACAGCTCGGAGGATGTTGAAAGATGCGCGGTTGGGATGTAGAGTACGCGTCTCGGTCTACTTTAAGGCAAGGGAGATCCTCCACCACCACCATCACTTCGCTCTCTTTTCAAGTCCACGGAACGAAGTTGACGGCGGCTGATGACAACTTTATAGCAAATTCTGGAATTGATCTACTTGAATAGCATTGACAGAAGATATCTTTCGTATTTGTCCACGGTTTTCATTGCTTGCCCTCCTCATAGAACTCGCTCCATATAGCATCAAAAACGCCGACATCCACCGCGAATTCGCGAATGAAGTCTCTTTCCAGGTAATGAGTCCTCCTGCCGAGAAGCACCAGACTATGCAAAGGTGTACCCAGGTCCGTCTCACTTAATTCCTTCAGTGTTCCTGCAGCCAACCTCTGATCCTTGGCACCAATTCTCGCCACGCCAACTGCAAGAGTCCGTGGTCCACAAATGCCCTCGCCTCGCCTTTCCTCGGTCTCCAGCATTTGACTCGCGCATTGAGCTACGGTCATGAATCTTGGGGGTTCATAAATCTTTCGACCTCTCGTTAGATTTGCCAGCGATTGCTCCTTGACTTTGATGTCCAGTAACATGAGCGTGTGCAATCCGATCTGATCATTCTCTTTGAGTCGGTCATAGAACGATGCAGGTTTCCAGGTCTCTGTGAAAAAAACCATGCTGACTGTTTGTCCAAAGTTATACAGCTGAAGTCCGGTAGCACCTATGGCAGACATGATTGAGGCATTGTGAACGCTCTGAACGGGGATTTTGAGCTCTCGAGCGCGCAGGACAAGGTCAGTATGTGTGGTAGCTCTGCAACGGATTAGCACCCGATGCATTGGAGTATCAGCAGGCGGCCGTACCCAAATGGATCGCCTACGACAAGGAAAGCAACATCGGCCGTATCGGCACCAGCTAAGATCTCGTCACTGGCGGACTCGACCATCTCGCGGTCCGCAGCAATGATAGGACGGCCATAGTAGGCTTCCTACTGTAGTAACATCAGTGTCAGGTCCCACGCGCTGTGAACGGCGTGCGTGAAGCCCTACCAGTTTCGTTGTGTCGACAAGTAGAATGCTGGTGTATGCTTCGAGATATACCCTCTCAACCTTCTTGATCAGCTCCAGCCCTTTGACTGAGACATCAGTCTCATCGGCGAGGCCAAGCCCAATCAGGTAGAGCATTTCGAGACTATTTCATCTTAAGGTAGAGCCAAAGAATTGGGAACAGTGCAATGGTGGAGCGCCAAGAGATTGCGGGTTCGTCAAAAGCTGCCCCGCCTTCGAAAGGTCAAGTACAGGCCCCCTCGGCCGCAGCCTATAAATCAACAAGTAATGTTTCCACATCGGGAAGGACACATGACTGGATACTCTTCAAATCTTCGTGTTTGCAAGGAGCTACCAGAAACACAGGAGCTGGAATCACCGCCTAGAATGAACCTCAAGCACTTCAGTTCGCAATATTAAAGGGCAACATGTTTGGATCTCGAAATCCTCGACCCACCCCTCCACGCCAACCTCCTTCCCAGCAGCAGCCAGGACCATACAGCCGAGTACCTCAAGACGGTCCGGACCGCTACGGTGCTTCCCAGCGCCGGCCAGTAGCCGGCTACGATGGTGCGCAGCAGGAAAAACACGAATACTCTCGAGGACAAGGCGGACAGACCTGGCAATTACAACCCACAAAGTCTCCTGGTCAGCAATTCATCTACGGCAACCTAGTCGCTGTCTCACCGTTCGATTTCCCCCCAAACCGTGGAGGTAGCTCCGAATCTTATATCATCATCAATGACTTGTACGTTGTCACCGCGCGACAACTTGATGGCTTCCCTCAAGGCCAGATCAGTCTTTCCGATTTCCAGAGATCATGGGCATCGATCAGCCTACAAGATACGGTATATGTGAAGCAGTATGACCCCTTCCAAGAAGGGGGACATCGATATCTTGGGTCGTTGGACGCGGAGGTCAGCTTCGCCGGCAAGAAGGAGACTGAAGCTCCCCTGGACCAAGATGAACTGCAACAGATGTTCACAAAGGTATGAGACGCCACATTATAAGGCTTAGCTCTAGCTTACAAGAGGTAGAACTACGAGAATCAAGTGCTCGCTCCAGGACAGCGAATCCTCATGGACTACAAAAGCATACCAATGCTCTTTGTCATCAAAGCCATCCAACTTGTCGACCTGTCCATGGACAAGGCCTCAGCTGGTGCTGAGCCCAGTATGTCAGATCCCCGCAACCGTGGGATTCTCACCCGCCAGAGTCAGATGAGCTTCTTCAAGGACGCAAAATCAAGGGTCAACCTTAAAGCGTCGAAACGAAGACCTGCTGCAAATGCTGTTTTCACGCCAGACTTCAAGTTCGAGGACATGGGAATCGGTGGTCTTGATAAGGAGTTCAGTGCTATTTTTCGAAGAGCATTTGCATCTCGCATTTTTCCTCCGGGTTTGATCGAATCAATGGGCATACAGCATGTTAAAGGAATTCTACTTTTCGGACCGCCTGGGACAGGCAAGACGCTCATAGCTCGACGGATAGGGAAGATGCTTAATGCTCGAGAACCAAAGGTCATCAACGGCCCGGAAGTACTAAACAAGTACGTTGGTCAGTCAGAGGAGAATATCAGGAAACTTTTCGCAGACGCCGAGAAGGAATACAAGGAGAAGGGTGACGAGAGTGGTCTACACATAATCATATTTGACGTAAGTGGTGTTTCATTATTGCAAGTCGTCAGTGAAGATGACAGTGCTGCGCTCTTGGTTCGTGCACTTTGCAAAAATGAACAGGTTTCAAACCCGACGGGTCCCCCGTCCGCTAGGCAAGCCGTCCCCAATGAGGGTATACCTAGGTGTAGGCGTGGTCGCGGACGCATGAAATTGACCGTCCAAAGCTTGCGGCTGAGCATGATACGCTTACGTACAATGTCTGGCGGACCAAAGGTCTTCTTGTATAACATGACCTGGTTCATGTTTTGGGGAACCCATTCTGCAAAAAATGCAACGTCTTCTGGCATCTGGCCTGTGGATGCCTCATTCCAAGTGACGACATATTTTGAAGTCTACTTGAAGAAGTTTGCTGACTCAGGAATCTTGCAGGAACTCGACGCTGTTTGTAAACAACGTGGGTCCGGTGCCGGCGGCGGAACTGGTGTTGGGGATAGCGTGGTGAATCAGCTACTGTCCAAGCTCGATGGAGTTGATCAGCTTAACAATATTCTACTTATTGGAATGACGAACCGCATGGACATGATAGACGATGCCTTACTACGCCCGGGGCGATTGGAGGTGCATATGGAGATCTCTTTACCAGACGAGTATGGTCGAGTGCAGATTCTGAAGATTCATACCTCAAAAATGCGGGAGAGTGGCAACCTCGACCCCGATGTTAGCATTGAAGAGCTTGCTCATCTTACAAAAAACTTCAGTGGTGCGGAGATAAGTGGACTGGTGCGATCAGCTACTTCCTTTGCCCTGAATAGGCATGTCAAGGTCGGTACAATGGCTGGTGTCTCAGACGACGTGGACAAGATGACAGTCAATCGTGATGATTTTGAGCATGCCTTCGACGACGTCAAACCTTCATTCGGAGTCTCTGAGGACGAGATGCAACGCTGCCTCCGTGGGGGTATAATTCACTTCTCGGAAGCAATTGATGGAATTCTGAATGAAGCTAAGCTTATCGTGAAGCAAGTACAAGAGCCCGATAGTACACCACTTTTCAGTACTATTTTGTACGGACCGCCGGGATCTGGAAAGACTGCCTTGGCGGCGCAGATTGCGCTTGCATCTGAGTATCCACTCATCAAGATGTGCAGCCCGGACAACATGATTGGAATGACCGAGTCCATGAAAATCGAACATATGCGCCGAATCTTTGATGATGCTTACAAGAGCCCCTTGAGTGTGGTCGTTATTGACAATATCGAGCGCATTATTGAGTGGGTACCAGTTGGACCGCGTTTCAGCAACCCAGTACTCCAAGCTATGATGGTCCTCTTGAAGAAGGAACCGCCCAGGGGAAGGAGGCTCCTAGTGCTAGCAACAACAGGAGAGAGATCAGTCTTGCAGCAGCTAGATGTTTTCACATCTTTCGATTCGGATATCGCCGTACCGAACGTGAAGGACTTTTTAGAGCTGTCATGTATCATGAAGCAGTCAGGAGCCTTCTCGAACCCGGATCGTGCTATCCAAGAGCTTCGTGAGATGACGCAGAGCGAGTCTGTGGGCGTTGGGATCAAAAAGGTCCTATTAGGTATCGAAACTGCCAAACAAGATCGGGATAGAGAGGGCCGTTTTGCGCAGACTATTGCCCGCGCAAAGGCTCAAATGGGCTTCTCATAGACTCGTAATAGATTCAATGCCTCTACAAGGATCGAACATATACACCATTTTCGTGCGTGCTTTGGGTAGATTCTTTCCCAACTTATCTCGTATCTTACTCGCCACCACGGCAACCCGTTAGATTGTGAGAAAATCATTCTCTGTGTGAATTGTGATCAGGATAATGTGATGTTCGATTTTCGTGCCTTTTGGCTCAGCCCTATCGCCTTTCGGGTCAAGCGAGCAGGGATTCCACCAAACGACATCTCTTTGCCAGAAAAGAGTAGATTTTGCACAACTCAATTGGACAATCGATACGGTTACGTGCCTTGCATCTATAAGCGATCCTGCAGCATCATAACATACGGCACATTGAGACAAATGTCGAGTACCCAGACCGCAACGTCGAAGTATCCACTGGCGGGCATGTATGGATACCCAATTATTTGGGCAGGCTCCGTGACAGCGCATCATACATACAAGCCCCTTCATGGCTTTGACTGTCAGGAAGCTCAGCTCCTATGCCTCTTTCCTGCGTAATGCTACTGCATAAGGTAGTGTCTGATGAAATCGGTCTGCCGGGGCGTGGGCAAAATCGCATAAGATCGCCTAGCAGAAATCCGGTCATACCACTCACTCTCCACAACCATGACATCCAACGCTATCAGTACGTAACCATACCAGTCAGCGCCACTAAAAGAGCGTGCTTTTTGCCAATCGCACCAATTGCCGCGTCTAGAAGAGCCAGACCCTTCAGACTTTGGAAAAGCAGCGAGGGATCGGGTGGGTAGTTTATCCACATGGTGGGTGTCCAGCCTCTCTTACTGGACGGTACTGGGATCTTGGACGAGGGATTTCCAGCTAGTTGGATATGAGAAAGCATCTTTGATCATATCCGAAGCGGGGTCAAAGTTTTCTTGGTCATGTTCGGTATCAGGAGGGTCCCCCATCGGCCGATGGAGGCCGTCAAGACAGGTATATAAGGGAGGTCGAGGACAGGTCTTCTTTGGTTTCTTCTTTCTTCTTGATTATATTCTTAAGGTCTTCTTCTCCTGGTCTCGAACTATATACAAGTTACCTACCCCGAGTTCCCCTTACTTCTAAAGTATACCCTTGCCTACTACTAAGCTTGACACAAACACAATCACACCAATCACATTGAACATCATCGTCGTTTGTCTCAAGCACAATCCTATCAGAAACACCAACATCAATTGCTAGTCCACCTCACTATCGCCAAAATGCCTACAACTCAAGCCCGCTACCAAGCTCCCGTCTACTCTCGACCCGTCACTATGCCGTGCAAGCAAGCCTCCAAGATTCCCCTTGCCTATCCATCGTACCCAGCGACGTACAATCGAGCTGCTACCTCACCACCACAGCGAGGTGCAAGCGTCAGCAACTCTGCCGTGCCATCATTGACTTCAGACTCCGGCAGCAACAGCAGCGACTATGGCGACGGCGGCTCGGGCGGCATCGACCTCGTCGAGCTGCTCAACGACAAACTCAGCACCACTGTCAACCGCGAACCACTGGATAGGAGTATGGCGACGCAGGCGCAAACGTGAGTAAAGAGTCCGAGATTCCTGCTAGCCTTGGCGCCAGAGGGCGGGCAAGCAGACTTCAAGCAACGAAGCTGACAAGGCTAGATCTGGTGAACTCAACGCGAAGAATCGTGAATTGCTCGAGTTGCAAGCAATGGCACAGCACAGACTCAAGGGTGCTCGCGCCAACGTCGCAGATGGCATGAAAGCCGCGAAGGAGGTGCGAAAAGATCTCGATTGGACTCAGAAGCGTGTCAAGTAAGTCACCAACTTTCCCGAAGTTGCTCACCTTGCTGACGATTGTCGCAGCACACTCAAAACCAAAACTGAGCGCAAACACCCCAAGGAATACCGCAAAGCTAGCCAACGATACCCATCGCCCGAACACTGAGACGTCCACAACAAATTTGTGTGGCGAGAACACACCTTTCCTTACCTTTTCATGGTGGTTCGCAATACTTTACTGGAGGTTTGTTGACATGTCGTCGATTTACGCTCGCTAGCATCAGGGGTATTCTGCCCTAACGCACCACGCGTGGTCTCTTGCCGCTTTTTCAACGGCTTTTCATCGCTGCCCTGTCACTTCTGACGCGCGGCTGTTTTGCTTTTCCTGCTTGTTCGGTGGGACATTTGATTCGCTGGCTGCACGCTTGTCAGCCGTGATAGCTTGCTTGTTGTCTCTGCCGGTTATTGGTGTGTGTGGAGGGATGCTTGGTCAGCGTTTTAGGAATGGCGAGGCCTTGGTCATCCTCGATTTGGGACGGTTGCAAGCGTGCTAGTACTCTCTTGGGCAAGAGAATTGGCGAAATTTTACGCAAGACGCTCAATGCCACGACACAGCTTTTTCTACACATCCTTGATTCCAGCTATGACTACGCTATGCTGAATTTGTCTCCCAAAACCCGTGGAACAGCAACAGGAGCCGTAGACATCGTCATGACCCAGGGTATCTTCTTTAAAGCCGTCCAATCAATGCATTCCCCGAGCCTTCCCTGCCCATCCACCGACCAAAACAGGCAATACCCCCTTCATTCGCCCTTCTGTTTGAGCCTACAGTTGCTGTAGCCCTACGCGTCCTAAGTCAACCCTCAACCCCCCTCGGTGCCCACTGCTTGCCCCTCCCCACCGCGTAATCTCCTCCAAGGATCCTCCACAAAGCTCCTATTGTAGAACGCCAGATCCCCCACCTCATCCCTCACTCCCTTTGAGAGCGCCCCCCAATCCCACTGCCCATCCGCTCTCCTGCCAGCTCCGGGTCCACCCATAATGGTGCTCGACTGTTGCGTCCGAGCTTGCAATCCTGCCCCAGCCATCGGCTCTGCGTGCATCGTGCATGCGTCAAAAGGTTGTCCCGTAGTGTGATCGTTGTTCATACCAAATCCCCCCAACACAGGGACTGGTGGTCGATCAGGAAGTTGATTTCGGTGGTTCGAAATGGTAGGATGAGCTGCACCATCGATACCTTCGCCTCGCGGCCCCGCTATCTTCTGCCCCTCATACCTTTGACCCAGATCCCGACCCTGACTATACGTCTGCCCTGGTCCGACGTCCTGCCCCTCCAGCTCCCCTTCCCCCACCTGGTCTCCAAGCTTTCTCGAGCGCACGCCCAATGGTGTGTTATTACTACCGCTACCCTCGCTGTTTGGATCTGCTAGCTTGCGTTTTTTCTTTGGGGGGTTCGGTTTGTGGCCAAAGGAGCCGAAGCCCATTACCGCGGCTATATCTTCGGTAGGGGGGGGAGAGGGGGAGCGTGATGCTCGGGGTGGTGGGGTGGTCATCGTGGTGATGAAGATGGGGAATTCTGATGTGGGGAGCCTGGTTGGTGATGTGGACTGGAGTTGATGTGGGCTTAGGTGCTTTTTGCTGGTAGCAGAAACGTTGGGAACGTTGGGTGGGGTGTTCATTTATGAGTACATCTTTTGATTCTCTTCAAAGATTTTAACTTTGACATTACACATCTATCCAAAAATCTACCTAACGATAGACAAATAGACTCTCGCATGAGCCTGCACTCGGAGAATGCCCCATTGAAAGCCATGCACAACATGGTGTCAAAGAAGACTCTATTAGTATGAAGGAAACGAGTTCACAGCATCCACCATATCATTTCTAGCAGGAGCTCAGGATTCCCCGGATTGCGTAAGTAGCGCATGACAACGTTCCCTCCACTGCTAGTAGGCGACAGGAACAGGCTTCCGGAGCGACAGTCTTGCAGACAACAGAGCAGGATTCTTTGAAATGTAACCGAGCGTCTTAGCATTTGCTTGAATAGATGCACATGGAGCGCGACATATTCAAGTTTCTCGAAAGTGTTGAGCAAGTCCTCGCGGTCGCGTTGAGACGCACGAGTAAAGAGGCGACGAGCGATGCCAGATCCTCGCCCTCTGATGCGAAGAGATTGTAGCTTGATGCCCAATCCCCACAATGACCTGATAGCTGCGACGAAGATGTGGTATGGCGGGGAGCCCCAAAAGTCTTGACTAGGCGGAGTCGCCTATCAGAGCATGAGTCAGCACATGGGTCAAAGGACTCCACTGTCTCCGAAGGCATGTGGACGACATCCATGTGCTTGAGATTCACAAATTGCTGCAACATTCGGTTAGAAGCCTTTGTATCTCGCGACTATTGACCAGGTGCGTCTCCCGAGCAATACTCCAAGTCTAACGCGCAGAAGCCAGCCCAAGTGATGGCGTCGAATAATGGGAGATACCCAAGGATTCGCATCGTTCAATGAGTGATTGCTTTTCCAAGCGCCATTATATCTGCGCGCCACTACATGATATGCGTTCGACGTATTTTCTGGCAATATCATGATGCGCCAGCTCTTAAATGGATTGCAGGGTTGCGTGGCGAGGAAAGAAGTGTGCTCTGAATTGAATGGATAGCAGTACAGCGTCCGCGGAAGCTTTGCAAACCAATAGGGCCATGATTTTGTCCTCGCGGCTATGCAGGTGCTTTAAGACTTTCACAAGCAGATCGTAGGGTAAGAGGAGAGGCAGCGGTTCGGTACCCTGGTAATAGGGGCCTGCATTGGTTCTGGCCTGGCCAAAAGTCAGCGAGGCCTGGCTACTTACCCAAGCTTTGGGCCTTTCTAAACCTCCGAAGCCTTAGATTCGGCTCTCTGTTCGATTGGCAATCGTGAAGTCGTCATGTGCTGGTGGGGTTGCATCACGAAACAGTGTGCACGAGAGTTGGCCCGTTGCCCTAGTTTAGGTAGGTATCTATGAATGCCTGAACAATATGACTGGCATACTAGGAATAAAATTGTTTTCTTTGCCCCATTTTAGCATGTACAAGGACCGAGTGCTAACACATGAGTACACATAAAGCGGTTACAGAAGCAATGGGGAGGCGAGCATATTAAAACGCCATTGAGCAAATTTGACAGGCATGTCCCACACAAAGTCTCTGTCCAGAAACCGTTGATCGAAACGCCAGGAAAGCGTCGAGCAGTGAGTTGTGAGATGCATCTCCTGGATTGTGTAAAGTGACAAGCCGGGGAAGGAGGACAATGCGATTGAAGACTTCTTTTGCTGGAAGATGTCTTTATCTCCGGCGTTTGTCGGCGTTTACTCGTATTAGCTTGCTAGTGAAACCAATTCATTCGTTATTTATGATTCCGATCACCTTGGACGCCCCATCTATCACATTGAAAATCACTAGCGAAACATCACTCAAGATGGCTCCCTCTTCATCAATCGTCGTATGTGTGCAAGAAACCCTGCGCGGTGTACCCTGCTGACCTTCCGTAGAACAAGATCAAGGTACAGCTTAAGCTATCGATAAGCAGGCTGCGGATGGTGCAGCAGAAAGATACAGCAATAGCCAAGCAACAGAGACGGGCCATGGCTGTCCTGCTCGAGGTGGGCATCTCTGTGATATGGTCATAACTATCCTAGCTGACTTTGTGTCACAGCAAGGCAAAGAGGAATCAGCACGCATCCGTGTGGAGAACATCATCCGCTCCGACATCAATACCGAATTACTCGAGATTATCGAGCTATACTGCGAACTCTTACTTGCTAGGACAGGGCTACTGGAGGCCAAAGAATGTGATCCTGGTCTCGAGGAAGCTGTCAAATCCTTAATCCACGCTGCACCAAGGACAGACATCAAGGAGCTTCAGCAGGCTAGGCAGCTACTGGTAGAAAAGTATGGAAAAGACTTCGCATTGGAGGCAGTGGAAAATTCAGATGGCAAGGTTGCTGAGAGGGTGCTGAAGAAGCTAAGAGTAGATCCACCAGATCCGGAGCTTGTGACGCTATACTTGACAGAAATTGCGAGAACATATGGAGTGGCCTGGCCGAAGAAAGAACAAGTAGCAGTGGATGACAATGATGAGGACGAGGATAACCCGTCTGGCGGTCAGGCAATCAAGGACCTTGAGCAACCCTTGACTACGGATGAATTGAGCAAAGCGACTCCGCCTCGCGATCTAGGCCCAAGGTCTCCAGTCAGTGTAGCACCTCCGAGCCCAAGCATCGACAATGTAAATCCGCGACTCAGGCTACCCGGACCGCCGGAATTGAAGCCAGGTGCGAAGATGAGCGGGTTAAAGAAGCAAACCTCCAATACTGATACATCAAGTAAAGAGGCTGGGAATACCAAGAAGGACATAGTCGGTGGCAAGGTCCCTGACGTCGATGAGCTTGCTAAACGCTTTGCTGCTCTCAAGAGATGAGAGGGCCGCACCCCATAGCTCCGGGACGCTTATCAAATGACGGCTTTGAGGAGACGATCACTTTTGCACATCATTACTAGTAAGGTCATACCTTTCATTGTGTACTACTTGAGCTCATATGAAGCTCTCCAAAAGGATTTCCAGCGCATCGAAACGCTCTTCAATCCCAAATTCTGGCATTTCGCCACTTCAGAGCCGGACTAATGACGAGTATCCTGCCCTCCTCTGTCCAAATCTGGTCAAATCTCCGCTCAAGAAGCCTAGATAACACCGCTCTTGTTAAGGAGAGGCTCGAGGAGTGTTGTCGATAACCAATCTTCAACCTTTCTTCCTGGCCAAGATCGTGCTCCCAAGCGCTTGCCCTTGGTGGGCATTCAACTCTACAAGCCCAAGGATTCACCGCTTTGGTCAGGGAGACAGTCCAAGAATCCTGTCAACGTCCGCTCTACCATCTTTCTTCCTGCTCAGTACATCGCGCCTCAAAATTCCGCTTTGATCAATATTTGGCCCATAAAGCCTACAGAATCACTACTTTTGTGAGGGAGGGGATCTGAAGAATTTGTCAATCTCTGCTCTACGAACTTCACTCCTCAGCCCTCAACCTTCGACCTTAGTTCTCAGACGTCATTCCACACACTGCGTTTCCTGACTGTCACTCCTCCACCCCGCTCTTCGGCCTTCACTTCTCAACATCCACTCTTCAGCTTCGTTGATCGGGTTCCGCTCTTCAATCCATTCTCGTTCTTAAATACTCAACATCTACTCACCTACACGCCACATATTTACTTTCCAGCAACCCAAATACAACATTACCCATCTCAATCCCTCGAAAATGTCTTCCGAAAACACCAATGGTGCGACCGCTCAGCCTACCAGCCGCTGGACTGATGAGGAGAAGGTGAGAATGTTTCTAGCTATTCATCTCAATTTTTGACTTATCCCTTTCTCAGATCGCTCTCCTCCTTTCAGTCATCAAGTCTTCATCTGGTGGTAAGATCACCTGGGCCAACGTTGACGTCCCTGCCGGCCGCACCGTGGGTTCCTCTCAGAAGCAATACGAGAGTCTGCTCAAATCTGCCGCCTTGGTTCCCATGACTTCCGGCAAAACCATTACTCCTACCAAGAAGCGCGCTGCTGGTGTTGCTAAGAAGGACTCTACTGGAGACGGAGCGGATGGCAGCCCCACCCCAAGCAAGAAGCGCGCTCGCAAGCCCAAGAAAGCCGAAGCCTCTGAGGCTACTGTCGCTACCGAGGACGATGAGCAGGGACCCCCTGCGAAGAAGATGAAGACTGAGAACGAAGAGGGTCTCATTGGGGAGGAGATTGCCAATTTCGCGGAGGCTGGGTTTTCGGATGTCTGAGGGGTCCCTACCATTAACGCATGCGTTTGAAGACTTTCAGACCGCTCGTGCACGTCTCAACGTTGGCTATATCTCTCTGGCGGACGTCTGGAAAGGGGACGAATCATCGCAGGAAGAAAAAATCGCATTGAATCTCACCACATGCGGTACGTACAATGGAATCAAGGCCCATACTCAGTGGAAGTTTTCAGGGATTGATCAGCTTGGCTTATGCAGTTGGAAAGGCTATTAGAAAATGAAATATCTTGATCTCTGAACATCTTTACTATGGGATATGTTGTTGACCCCAGCTCTCATTCGTCCTTTGCCGCCTCAATCCAGCCTCTAGCTTCCTGCTCTGGATCCTACGGAGACTAGCAGGCGCGTCATCGTCACTCCTTGCACTCAGCGTTGTGCCTCTCCTCCGTCTAGTAAGCCCGGCAGTATCTATCGGCCCATCTTTAAACTCATCTCTAGCTTCTGCGGCTACATCCTCTTCAGCTTCCTCATCTTTCCTCTCTGGCTTCTCGGCGTAGTCGCGATATGTTGGCCTTGTCAGCAGGCCACTTCTGAATTCGTTAGCTCCGACCAGTAACTTCGTAAGGTCGATGAGCTCCTCTAGAAACTCGATGATCTCAGCTTGCGCGGCAGAAGAAGCATTCCAAGACATGTACTTCCGTCGCACAGCGCGCTGACGGGCAAGTTTGGTGGCCAGCTGATGATCGTCCCGACCTTCACTGACCTTTTCCAACACCACCTCTCGCACTCTATTGATCATGCGTAGATGTGCAAGGCGAGCAGAAGGCAGAAATTGCGGCAGAGGCAGCTTGGTGGTCAGAGCACCGTGTATGGCAAATAGCGTCAAGGTGATCGAACCAGCAACGTTCCGACGGTAGGGGTAGATCTCAGCGTTGAGCTCCTCCAGAGGGCCTGATCCATAAGCAGCGCGTAGTTGGAGCATATTATCCATCCGATCGGCGATTTGGTGTAGAACGAAGAGAATTTCGCCATAGATCACTGCGAGTCCTTCGAAAGAGCCCTTAATCCTTGGTTCGTTGCTGCAGAAGGGCAGGAAGGTCTCTGCAGCACTCAAGGCACCATTAGCCTTTCCACTAGCATTCTCGAAGCGCGAGATGTTTTCGGCGGCGTAGACATCGATTTTGACACCTTCCTCGATACCATAGGCGATGCACTTCTCCATCTCGCTGATCTGCTTGAGAGCTGCCGCGAGAGACTGGACCAGCCGTGTGCGTGCTTTTACAGGGAGGAGAACGATTTCGACGATGAGGGCGACGATGCCGCCAATCATGAATGCGATATAGCGCTTCAAAAAGTTCTCGGTCGCGGATCCAGGGACGGTGTCGAGTTCAGTTGCGAGTGTCACGACGCAAATACTGACGATACTCACCATACCAGCCTTTGGATACTTACTCCCGAGTTGGACATATGCACAAGGGAAAAGCGCTATGAAGATCATTGCGGCGCAGACAATCCGATTTCCATTGCGTGCCTCGAGTGCTGCCCAGCCCCAAATGCATCCAAGCGTCGTGCCAATGCCTCGCAGGAAGAAAGTCATGACTGATGTACCGATCGACACCTCTGTAATGAAGATAAGCTGCAACGCAGCCCACAACCCTCGATTGAGGGAATACCAAGTGTTCCAGGATGCTATAAACGCAGGCCAAAGCACAAGAAAGACGGCAACACCGAGCTTTATCGCGTACAATAGATCTTCAGAATGTTGAATCCACTCTAACGTGTCGGCTGCTTGGCCTCGAAGACGCATAGTACGGGATCTCTTGTTATTGGGTTCAGTGGTCTTCGAAGGGGACTTTCTTGCTATCACTGGCGTTGGTGCTTCAGCATCTTGATTCTCTGCAGCAGCATCCTTTTCGACGTCCTCTTGCTTACGTGAATCACGCGAATTCTTCTTACTGTTCAAAGACCCTGCATCGTCCTCATCATCATCATCCTCATGCTCATTTGCGTTGCCTTCACGATTAGCTTTGCGAGCAGGAGTGGGCATTGACTCATCCTCGGCAGCACCAGTGTATAGCCAATTTGACCATTTGATACGGGGAGCATACAAGCGCCGGCGCCCGTTCCTTTGCTGGCGACGCTCGACGAGTTCTCGAGAACGTTTGAGCATTCCTTCAATGTGGGAGGCTGCTTGCCGTACGTTTAACATGAATGATGACATCAAGAACACTTCTTCTCTGGGCATGATATCTGGTTCCTTGCCCTCCAGCTCTTGCATGGCCGCAGCGCCCTCAAGAGCAGATGCTGCATCGACGTCAAATTGGACCAAAGCATTTTCCAAATTGACCATGTGCAAATCCAATTCCTCGATAAAAATCCCTTTTGGAACGTGTGCGCCAGATGGTAGGGTTGGTACGTCATATGCATATGCGACGCAAGCTGTCACGACCTCGATCGTTCGTGCGACGACTTGATGAAGATCTTGGTATGGCTTTGCCACCCTGTGAAGGAGATTCCTGAGCAGACGAGCGTCACCAAATTCGATCTCACGCTTTGGCTTGATCATGTCGAGCTCGGCTTTGTCACGTTCGATAATCGTGCTGAGATTTCTCTGCTTTGCATCCTCCCCAGTATTCACCACCGCTCTCTCACTATCTTTCAGATCGTTCTGGGAATGAGCATTTTCCAGCTTCGGTGCATTTACCTCTTCCTCGTCATCACCACCAAGAAGCGCAAACTTGGATTCGCATGCCCCTATCACGGCGATCGTGTTTGCCACTAAGCGTTTCATGGCTCTCACACTGATGGGCTTCATTTCGCGTGGGGGAAGTACAGAAACAGCTATCTCAAAATTGCACTCCTGCTGAGCTGCTTTGCAGTCGGAAAGCTTCTTGCGTATTTGTGTTTTACTGTCCGTCAGGTCTGCCAAAGTGATTTTCTTTGGTCTGATTGACTCCTTACCAGCAGGATCTGAAGTGCCGTTGGCGAGTAATGTCCGGACATACCCTTCCAAATTAGCGTGTACGGACTTCTGCGGAAGACTAGAGGCCTGGGCTTCTGGATGCTCTGTATTCGACGTATCCTTCGGAGAGGTAGGGGCTATCTTCTCTTCATTCTTAGGGGACTGAGAGCCATCCTTGGCTACTGCAGTCAAAGGCTCTGCCTCGACAAAGTAGCTACCTGCTCTTTCAAGAGCTTTGGTAGTATCAGAGAGTGTGTCGATGGTCATCTGGCCCAAGAACCTGGAGCTAAATTCAGGGAATATGCACACATTGACAAGTATGATACATCCCACAGCAATCAATATTGGGTACAGAATCTGAGTAGCGCCTACAGTGGTTACAGCTGTAGCGGTAGAAGTCAAAGTGACAACCGACGCAATAATCAACAGTAACACAAAAATGAAAAGCCGAGGGGTCCGGGATCGTAAGTAGCCGTGGATCAATACAACCACTCCCAGGAAAACTCCACGGATTGCATAGGCTGCAGGTGGATAGTCTTTAATAACCAAGGAACCAAGGTAGAGCCCAAGTATTGACCAGGCAACCCCTATGACCGTGCCTGAGACAGCTAGAATGAGGGCTTCTGCCATTTGGCCGAAGCGTCTGCCTGGATGACCGAAGACGGTCGTGATAGCACCAAGATATGCTGCTTTGCCGATGGCATTTCGTGAGCCCGGGATAAGACATATGCTGACTATTGATCGAATCAGCAAGATTGCTCCATGATCAATTTGACTAACATCTCACCAAGCAGAGTGGTAGCTATGACATTTTTCAAAATCCTCTTCCAGAGATTGTTTTTCCCCAAATTATCCCAGATCTCTATTACCCGTTTCGCGGCATATCGGCCTCCTTTCTGGAGGGGCGACTCTTTCTCCGTCATCGTTGCATCTGACACTACTGAAAAGAGACATTGCGCTTGCTAGACTGAGCCGAGAGGCATCAAGGAATCGAACGAGACTCAAGATTGGATTCGGTACTATAATGGGAAACAGCAGCCGATTAGAATTTGCCGCGGCGCTTGTGGCGCGTAGATTTTCACCCGACCGAGCCGCGCTCAAGAACGGTGTGATAAAGTATTCGATGACTTATAGACGCTTTTCCATTGCCATCCGAAGGTAGCAGCGAATTTTCTTGCATGACTCACGCGAACGCTACTTAACCCCCCCAAAAATCGCAGTTCTGATCCCCACATCTCCCCAACACCACCTCCAAACCATGTCAGGCCCCTCTAAATCCAACGCGGGAGACACCTCCTTCCGCAAAACCTGGGACCGCGCCGAGTACACCGCCAAAGCGGAAGCCCGCGAAGCCAAATACAAAGAAGAAGGCGCCGCCCGCGCCGAAGCCAAGCTCACCGGCCAAAAATACCGCCCCAGAGCCTCAACACCTCCAGACGCAAAAGAGACCGAGTCCCGTGCCGAGCGCCTTGACGTCTCGAAAAATGTCGGCAAAGTGTCAATGGTGCCCGCTGGCGCGGCTATTGGTAAACGAGGGAGGGGAGCTGGGTTTTATTGTCAGGATTGTGATTTGACGTTTAAGGATAATTTGCAGTTTGTGGAGCATTTGAATAGTCGGCAGCATCAGGTTGAGACGGGGCAGAGTGGGGAGGTCAAGAGGGCGACGCTGGAGGAGGTGAGGGAAAGGTTGGAGTGGTTGGTGAGGAAGAAGAGGGAGGCGAGGCAAGGGGTGGGGAATGTGACTGATTTGGGGGAGAGGTTGGAGAAGAGGAAGGAGGAGGAGGAGAGGGAGAGGGCGGTGAAGAGGGAGAAGAGGAATGAGAAGAGGAGGAAGACGAAGGATGGGAGTGGGGTTAAGTTGGAGGATGATGAGGGGTATGGGGGAGGGATCATCTCGTGAGTATATCATGGGCGGGCTGGCGTTCGAGTCAACAATTACGGGGTTGACTGGCGCTTTTTCGGGATGAGGGTGCTAATAAAAGTGCGAACTATGACGGTAGTATTGGGAGAGAGACAGCTGTTCCGAGACTCCCGATGTTAGACTATCTGATATTAACGACGCCACGAACGTCTGTATGCAAATGCATGGTATCAACCTGACGCCTTTCAACTGACATTCCTTGTGACGTCTTGGGTATCATACATGTCCAGACCTCCTAACGCCGGTCTCATCAATTCAGATCTATTGACATGTCAGTATACTCTCTGCAGCTTTGCCTTTTTTGGACAAACCAATTTTAGCTCAGTCCTCTGCAGCTGCCTGGGGCCACCCATCCAGACCGTGCATCTTCCTGGTATTGGCTTGACTTGGAGCCTACGGAAAGCCTCTCTGACGTGTTTCGGTGTCACAGGTATCGTACCCTCCTCTGGCGGATCGAAAAGTCCAGTCTCCCGCTTGCGTTTCTTGCTTTGGGCATCAGAATCCCCGTTCCGAGTCTTGTTCAAGTCCTCCTCCGCCTTTACCCTGAGAGCTTCTTCGGTCAATGTCTGGACGATGTCGTAGAGTAGAAAGCCTAGAATGTCCACGATATCGTCATTCGGCTTGCTGTCTGTCACAATACCAAAGCCAGCCCACTCTCTGAATCGCTTGGCCTTCTTGTAGGTAAACGAAGCTTGGCGACATTCACTGTAATGAACGTACTCGTCCTTAGTCATGCCCTTGGTGCGCTTGTCGGCTTGTTGAAGGCGTAGCAGAGTCGCAAGATTGGCCTCCTCCTCTTCCTCATCATCTTCGTCTTCTCCCTCCGGCAATTGCTCGCTGAAGAAGCTAGAAATGTCCCAAGGTAGCTTCACCTTCTTCTTGCTCCTCTTCGCCATCTCACCCATCGGCATCGCTGGTCCACCAGCAGCATCGGCACCGCCAAGGGCATCGTCGCCAATTGCGGCGTCAGCGGCGTCACCTCCTTTGTCGTCAGAGTCTCGAGCGGTCTTGCGAACATCTTTCCAAGATAGAAAAGTTTTGAGGCGGGCGGTCTTGGCTTTGTCGTGGCGGATCAGGAAGAACAGATCTGCGGTGGTGATCGAGCGGGAGCCACGTCGAGTAGCTAGAGCAGTAGATCGTTTGAGCTATCTACCATTAGCAATGAGTCCACCTTTGTCAATAAAAGGAGCACTTACCAGCTCGAGAACTTGCTCATGTACGATTTGCTCAACGAGGGTGGTGGTCTCGCTGGTCGGCTCTCCTGTCTCGCCAGCAACAAACATCATCTGTTCGAGGTTTGGTATTAGCACGATGCGTTTGTACCCTTCAAATCTCTCCTCGGGCCAGAGAGACTTGGGCCTCTTAGGCTTGTCTTTCAAGGTCGATACTGTGCTTGAAATCTGTTGTTCGTCCAGTTTGAACGTTGGGTGAAATGGCGCGAACATGATAACCGACAGCGACCGCAGAACGTTGAGGTTCGGCCAAAGCGAGCAGCCAAATCAATATTCAAGGTGAAGAAATAATTGCTGATGATTTGAAGTTCCTGCTCCTCAGCTTGTTGCTTTTGATCTTATTCTTGATCAATCTGTAGTGCAGCCTAGGGCATGGAGCAAATATCTCTCTCGGAGTGAAGTATTGCAACGCAGGCATGTAGATCAGTCTTTCTTCCATCTCATAGTCTTTTCGTGGCCAGAGCAATAGCCATATATAAAGGAAGAAATGGCAATAACGATTCAGACAAGGGGTAACAGAATGCTATTCGCGCTTACCTGTTGGATCTCCTGCCTGTACTTGGCCCCAGTCTTTTCGGCCATAATGTGTCGTCTTGTCTTGCTGTACCAGCTCTATTGCAACTTTCTTGCAGCCTGGTACAAAAAGCCCAGCCAAAAGCTCAGCTAGCGCAACAATCTTCAAGAAGAACCCCGAGGTTTGCCTCGAATCAAGAATGAAGACATTATATACTCATATCTTTCTACAGTAAACAGTATAGCCTCGTCAAGACCAGCTGACAGCAGCTTATCGTGTCTAATCAATACGATGCAAAGATTCCTACCGCCAGATATTGGACAAAGCGGTGGTCAAGGCTCCGTACCCGATTACAGTATGGGCGAGTGGTGTATTTTACCCACTATTTAGCGTATTCAAAAATCTTGCAATTTCTTGGCATAATAGATCTATGCCACACACACTTGATTCAAAGGTTCAACGTAGTAGTTATAACTCTCTATCAGATAATTTGTACGTATGAAGTAGAGAGATTAGTACTACAACTATAGCGCCGTTAAGTATATAAGAATTGATTAAGAGATGGGGGAGTTATAAGGGATAGTTCTAGAAGAATTCGTACGCTCGATCACGAAACATGGAAAGAATCTCGTGAACTGAGTTAAACCTTGGATCAGATGTGTGGCACGGATCTGTTATGCCAAGAAATTGCACGAGTTTGGTCATGATCAAAAGCTTTGCTATGAGCTAGCTCCTAAGCGAGCCCTAAAGGGGGCCCCCGTGGCGCTAGACTAGGGATCTACTGGCCGGGGCCCTCATTGCAATCTTGATGAGTCACTCCTCCAAAACTGTCTGGTCTCTGACCACCTTTCTGGGATTTTGCAGTAGCTCTTGGCCTTTAGGAATAGCACGCCATGCCTTTGTGAGTATATGTATATGGTGATGTGAACGAGGAGGAAACCCTAACATGAACTAGGCACCTTCTTGGAAAGAAGTCATGGAACGTCTACAATGCCGACAACATTGCCAATGTCAAGCGAGACGAAGCTGCAGCAGCTGCCCGGGAGGAGGCCGAAGAACAGCGTATGCAAGAGGTAGATTCTGAGCGACGCATACAAGTTCTACGAGGCCTCAAGGTCGATACGCCGCCCGCCCCAAGTGAAGAGAGAGAAGACCAGGTACGAGGGAGTAGAGATGGGTCAGGGCGAGAGCGAAAACGACGGAAAATTGCTGGTGAGGATGATACGGACCGAGACATACGATTTGCGCAAGAAAATAGTGCTCTCGTTCCTGCCAAGGCAGACTTACAATTGAAGAGCAAGAAGAGCAGCGACGCTCCTATCACAGATGTCAAAGGGCATATAAACCTCTTCCCTGTGGATGGATCAAGACATCATGCGCCTAAGAACGCCGAAGTTGAAGCTGAAAAGGTGAAGAAGCAGAAAGAGTTCGAGGACCAATACACGATGCGATTTTCGAATGCGGCTGGCTTTAAGCAGGCTGTTGGACAGAAGCCTTGGTACCATTCCCTAGGTGCTGAAAAGGATGGTGAAATTGAAACCTCTTCGAAAGATGTCTGGGGGAATGAAGACCCTAGGAGAAAAGAGAGAGAGAAGATAAGGATGGTATCTGATGATCCCTTGGCAGCTATCAAAAAAGGTGTAGATGGTGTCAGGGAGGTAGAAAAAGAAAGGAAGAAATGGAAGGAAGAAAAGGCTCGGGAGATCAGAGAGTTGGAAGAGACAGAACGACGTCGACAGAGGAAGGAACGGCGAAGGCGCGACGCGGACGATGTGGACGATTTCAATCTGGACGCCTCTACAAAAGATAACGATCACAGAGGGCGTCGACATAGGGAGCGCTCGTCAAGGTACTCCCACGGGTACCGAAGTCGGAGCCGTGACCGACATCGATCACGCCACCATGGTCACAAAAGTCTCAAAGAAGAGAACAGGCCAGGGTGGGAGGTAGGTCCGGGTGGCAGGTATAGTGCTCAATTTTCTCACGCCTGAGCAGGCTTGGCTTCTCAATTTGTTATCATCATCATCTAGTCATGCCACTCACTACACACATAACCACATCTCACTTCTCCCCAATCACCTCATCCACAACATCCCAATAAAGAAACCCACTTTATCAGGCTCACCTACGCAATGCCGATGCCCCATCCGCTTGACACTTGCTCCATTTTCTAACACCATCCTCTCCAGTTGAAAGTAGCTCTCACAATATTTGTCCTTGCGCTTTTGAAGTATCGGTAGCTTGCATCACACTTTCTGCAATACCAGCAACCCTGAATAGTTCCAATCCAATTCCATCCCAACATGTCCGACTCCTCCTTCCATTTCTAAGCGGTCCTCGTCCATATCATTACAAACAGACCCGGCTCACCCAACTCTTCCCAACCACCATCACCATCACCGCCACCCTCCAGCCTCCCAGCTCCCGAAACCGTCCTCGTCGCCATCGCTTGCCGCATGTGGCAACTAGAAAAGCGACAAGACCAGAACCACTGCCACGGCTACAAAACAGCACTTGAAAATGTCATGAATCTATTGCTCTCAGAGCTTAGGGGTTTTCAGGCTCCGTACAGCGAAGAGACGGCGCTATCCGAGGAATTTGCGGCGAGGATGGAGGGAAGGCGAGGATTTCCGAGGAAGTTTGAGGCTTTTTCTTGGGTGAGTCGCAATTCATTCGATAACGCTGCATGTCAAATTCGACATCTACGGGACCAATTAGGCATTCACTCATCAAGGTACTCACATTGGACGCTACAAAACATCATTTACCGACGACGCGCTTCTCATAGGAACACTTCTCATAGGAACAGGCACGAATGCACCGTCAGCGTTCCAGCCTCAATTACTGGTCGATGTCTTTCAACATATCCTTTCACTCTGGTTGGGCTGCATGGTTACCGACGATTATTGTTGCTAATCTTTTCAAATCTTGCTACCTGATCCATGAAGTTGGGTACCTTACTAATAGTATAACGCATCTGCACAATGACACTTGTGATCAAGAAACACCCGACGTGTATTAAAAACCTATCTCGAGGGCGAGGCAATCGCAGAACTCATCTCCCTCCGCTTGGATCGGGATAAGCATCAGATCACTTGCATGTTGTTTCATGAAATGGCGGTCAGCCACTCTCAAAGCTGAGCTGGGTAAGAAATGTGAAACGTCGCAAAACCACAAGAAGATGCTGGCATTTCCGAGCCTATGTGGCTGCTATCGTCAACCAAATCATGATCCCGCCTGCAGCCTTGCGCAATACATGTGGGGGTTCACCAAAAGGTATACGCGCCGCCTTCAATTGTGTAGGGCAGGAATATGTCTCGGCTTCCCGGTCTTCCTGGCACACGACCGCCCGTGGTTAATCTATGAACTCTCGAGAGAATTCGTTGTCCTCAATCAAAATCCCCACCCAGGGCTTCTGCAAAGCCTATCTTAGGCCTCTCTACCCATACGAAATCATGCGACCTTTGGTATTTATATGGATTATTTCTCTGCTCAACTGCGTTGTCAACCGCCAATTCCTCTACCCAAATGCGAATAGTCCGAATGACTTCCAAGATGGGGACACCGTCATTTTGGCGTACAAGCTCCCATATAAGTGTCCGATACTGTCTTTAAATTGCCAATATGAGAATACGCGTGAGCCATGGCTAGTTCCAGTGTTAGGCCATCTGCTAATCGAATGAAATCACAGCTCTCGAAAATCGATCCGTCGCGACTGGCGACGGCGTGGTTACGTTTTAGCTTGATTATAATTTCCAATCGAATTGCTTCTTCGAGATCGTCGAGGACTGCGAAATCACAGCGTCCCCCTTTTTCCTAGCGGCTACTCCAGCGGAAACGCGACGACTTGGTTATCCTCTTCCGTCGCCTTTCCCGAAGCTGCGGCCTCGAATTTGGCTAGTCCGGGTTAGGCCGCTGCGGTTTATGTAGCTACTGCTACACAGCATAGATCTAGCACATTTAACGCGCCATCTCTGACCGTACAAAGCTTGAATCCTATGGTCACTGGCAGTGGCAGGCCGAGCGTCACTCTTTCCAGCGATGGTCCTCCCAGTGATTGTAAGGTGCAAGGACACGATTGCCTTGATAAAGGGAGCACACTCGCTCAGGGTTGCTGGGATCAGCTCAGGTTAGTATCAGGGTCGGGGGGACGAGGTCTGCGGGTGCATGGGATACGAATGTAGCCCTACTAGTCACTAATGCAATACATAGGGTGTAGCATCGAGAGATGTTTTACGGGAATCTCAGTGGTGAAGCTGCTGCGAAGTCGGTCTGCGATTGAGACAACATTCTCTCTGCGCCAGGGCATGGAGTCTTGGTGATTTGAAGCGCTGTCGATCGATGCTCCCACTAGGGCATTCAAAGCTGTACAGAGCAACCAGGTCTTGAAGGTATCCTGACTCAAATCCGCGAGCTTAGTTGATTGTGGAGATTGCGCCTTCACAATTTAGCCGAAGAGTCTCTTGTCGTACTTTCTGCAAACGAATTGTCATGGTTCCACGGGGATATAGAGGCTAAGTATTAACATCCTGATCTTGAGTGAATTGAATTAACTTGACTGTTATATCTGATGTTTCAAGAAAGATTCAAGACGCATTTGGTCTTGCACAACTTCATATACCAACGCACATTAGCTGAAAGATTCTCAACGTTCGGAGTGTATAACATACACGCTGTATCTAAATGTCACGATAAGACGAAGGCCTATGAAGTTCCCAAGCCTGCATATTCCGCGCAGCCATGGCCCGCCTATCTGGATGCCACTGACACTCCTCGCGAAGCAAATGCATGAGCTCAAGAAGAACGTCATCTGCCTTGGCTGAGTCCACCAAAGTCTGCACCAACGGACCATTCTCGGTCCATGAGACCTTCCCGATACCCCGCTCGTCCAAAGCATGCTTGAATTGGAACGCCATACGGCCCATGTGCCTTGCGAGAGCTGCCATTTCGAGAGCAACAGAATGACCGGAAACTTTTCGCTCATGCATGATGCGGAATAAGACCATGATCTGCCATACGGTTGGATTATATTGGCTTTTGCCGGACTCGGTGGTGGCTTCACCTCGAAGATAGACGGAAATAGCGTCGAGACGCTGGGCTTGGAGCTGACTGGGGCTTTTGAGAAGGGAACCCCGAATGAGACCAAAATCGATCAAGTCTGCAGGATCTGGGTAGGCGAGGATTCCCACTTCCGCCAAAGCTTTGTCGATCGTCAAAACGTTAGCAAGGGGGTTACATCTGCACACAGGGCAGGTAAGCTCGCTGCCAAGTGATTGGGCCCAATTAAGCAGGCAATCTGACCCAAATATATGACCGCATGGCATCTTAAGGGGCGTGTCGCCCGTTGGTTCTGAGGAATAGGGTTGGAAGCAAATGGAGCAGTCCCGGTCATCTTGTGCTAAATCATCGATGCGGACTTCCCAAAGCTGGACCTTTGGCTTCTCGGAACAGGGTAGAAGATGTTTCACTGTCTTGATGGCTTCTTCGCCTACCGCGTGCAGTCTGTTGTTGCTCGAAGTGGCTGTAACCTCCTCTGTTGGCCACTGACCTGGCATAATCGGTCTATACATCCTACTCGCGACCACAGAGACTTGCTGATGCGTCATGGAGGCGGTGGACGTGCTTTTGGCTGAGTGAAGGGCTTGCTGAGCGAAGATGAATCAAGGCCTCGATGGATCGTCTTGGGAATTCTTAACTAGTCTGTGGGACTGATTGTTATCCCGCGGGTTGGATGGAGTTGAAAAGCTAGAAAAAAAATTGTACGATAGGAGTATTTATACCGAAATTGCAAGTAAGATGATCACGCTAGAGCCATACAAAGCTCGACAATATCCATTATTGCGCACAATAGCTATTGACTGAAGTCAACGTTATCATGTTCTCATAACAAAGTGGGAAGTTAGGGCGCTTTTGTTACATTGTTCCATCATCAAGGTTCTTTGTTTGTATCTGGGTTAAGGCGATGAACTCATCTGAGAGATTAGCGAAAGCCAGGTCTTTGTAAACATTTATTGATGGGGAAGTGGCTGGACATGGGTCACAACGCTTGGATACAGACAGGTGAGATTAGGAATGCTCCTTTCCTTTCACTCTCGGGCCCCGCAAGACAAATCCCGAAATTAGAAAGGGTGACCTTTCATACTAATGTCAAGCTGGTATTGTACGATTTCCTCCGTGACCTGGCGCAGACATAACAACTTCAGGAGGGTGGTCGAGCAAGCGAAATGCATTGTTGAAAAGCAGAAAAGCGTCACCTCGGGTATTTTCCATGTTATTTAATCAATAAATGTCTTACAATTCTTTTACACAACTTTTGCTCCAGACTAAATCGCAGTCCTTCTTGATTCATGACTCTGCCTCAGGTTCCGCAATCTCCATCACGAAATTGACAGCCACCCCTCCATTCCCAACCCTCACCCCTGCCCACATAATTCCCCTAACCCCATACGCAAATGTCAAATCCCACAGTGCATCCGGTATCTGCGCCGCCTGGCGTCTAGTAATCCACCTCTGGCCGTGAGCATAGAAGAATAATTTGACCGCACCATTGCTGAGCGTCGTTGGCGAGGGAAGTCGATCATTTGGTCGGCCGCTGACGTAGATTTGGTTCTGAATTGAGATGAGATCGAGGAGGATGGGATTTGTGGGTGGTGGGGCGTGGGTCCGGAGAAGTAGGCGTTTATGTCGATGGTGAGGCCGTAGAAGGCGTAGGTGAAGGGGGCGGGGGGCCAGTTGTTGACGTTGCGGGAAAGTGAGGTGATGTTTGAGGTGTTGAAAGCATCGGGGAGGGCAAGGGGCAAGGTTGGGTGAGTTGAGGGGAGGGAGAGTGCGCAGGATAGTCCGAGCAGCGTGAATGTTAGCAGAGATAAATATAGCATTTTGACCTGGAGTAGCATGCGTCGCGTCGTCATGGTCGAGGGCTGCATTTGGCATTGGTGTGGTGGGCAGTATAGTGCGTTTGTGATGTGAGTGCTCGTCGCAAGTGGGTGTATGGTGTAAAGATAGAAATGCGGTTTCGAGTAACCGGAAACTTGGCGGCAATGACACGCTAAGCGCACCAGCCTGAGTCTCATGCGTGCGAGAGAGGCTAGAGACATCGAAGGGTGCATTCTGCTTAACGCTGCCGTCAACCCAAAAATACTCAACTTAAATTGTGAAAACTTAGACGGGCAGGCAGGAAGCTCGGGTATTTTGTCTTGTATTCGCTCTTATTGTCGTCGCCCATTGCCGGTCCCCTCATACTCGACATCCCAAGCCTACCTGGAATGCCGAGCTTGCTCAATAAATCGAATGCCGAGCTCAACGGCTCTTTTGTTGCTTGTCCCATTACTACCGTTGGGGCAGTGATCGAATGCTTCACGCCCGCTCCTCCCTCGCAGCGCCCCTTGTTACCAACAAACTTCTTCGCCTGCAACAACGCGAACGACAAGATCAACGCACGAGATGCTCAGACTCAGCCTATACACTTTCATCGGAACCTAGGAAACCGCATCAAGATACCGAATAGCTTTACAAGCAACAGTTGCGTTATATGAGTAGATATGGTCAATGCCGCAGATGATGATAGTTTTTTGTTGAAGGAGGTGAAACATGTGGCCCGTGAAATTGCAGTCCATTGTACTATCAGACGGCCAGGACTGGGTGGGAGGGCTAAGGTGGGCCCAAAGAAGGTTGTCGAAGTTCTGATTTGGGGGAGGACTTGGCCTGCTGTGGAGGGGGAAGCGACAGATGTACCTCTATCCAATGGGGTTAACCTGGCTTGATAGACTGAAAGCCTTCTTGAACTTGGACTTTCAAGCCGGCCGATCACTTCTTGAGACTTGCTTTTCAACGATAGTTGATTCCGACTGATCATGAGCTTCGAATCAATCTGAACAACGAAAAATGAGGTATCGTGTCAAGTAAACCGGTGGCATACACTGTCAATAATCTCAAATCCTATAAGGTATGTACGGAGGATGACACCAAAAGTCCTGGCAAGCGCTAAGGATAATAGTGGCTTGGCAAATATCTAGCCCTGATAAGGGTTGCCTGGACAATTAGCATACTGCGCCCCCCGCAACCCTCTCGGGGAGTGCTCGAGGGAAGCCTAAGAATCGAGTTCCAGGGTCTAAGCGCTAGAGAGATAGGGGGTAATACGCCTAGACACATACTTAGGCAGGCCCTTAAAGCAGACCATCCGAATTGCTAGTCCGGGGCACTTCCACCCAAAAGACATAGAGAGTCTTCAGGGGGCCACTAGCGCTTAAGGCTAGGGCAAACTTCCACGCTAGCCAGGACTTTTGGTGTCAATCTCCGTAACAGCGAGATAATGTAGTACAGAACAGGCCAGATGACCCTTAGGGAAAAATTAGTCTATATCGGGCGTGTGCCAAGCAATAGTTTACCCGCTCCGATTGATCCGATAGGGCTGTGCCTTATCCCTGCATATCTGGCACACAGGCCAGCAACTGACTGACTAAATCTCTTTCACTAACCCCGATTACCCAGACTATCTGTATAAACCTTGTATCAAGCATAAACATATTGAACACGAGTGGCAATGAGTCTGTTCCGGGGCTACAATGCTATTGTCACAGGCAAATGAAGCTCGCTTTCTTGAAAGTTTCTAATAGTTTTCCCTTTGAGTGATCACTTTTCAGCCGCAGCTTGTGCTTATGGCGATCACTGTCCTACTATCGTAATGCTGAGTAATTCTAAAGTGTTGGATTTTCCGAAGGATCAACCCTACCAAATCAGGAGCCTTTCACGAGTCACGACGCATACCTACTAGAGCCGATGGAGGATGGTCTTGCCGGTGTTGCACCCTCGGTGGGGCTTGTGGAGCTTATGGGACACGAATCCTTGAGTAAACCAGTACTAGAACATTAGCTTGCCCTCTTTTTCCTGTCGTAGGAATCAATATTCAGAAACTAATATAATTGGTATTTATGTTTGATTCTCAATATTTCTTTCGGTGATCCGAAAAGTCTCACTCCTAGTCTTACAGTCTTACGTGAAATCTTACCCAGCAAACATGACCGACTTCCTCCACCCTTCCATGCTCGAGCTGTCCCAGACCATCTCTGATCGCACTGCCAAGATCGACCAATTGCTCAAATCTAAGAAACTCCCCCCACCCTCATTCGCCGCCGATGCCCCAAGCCCGGACTTCATTCCCAACGATGAACCTGAGCTCCGCAAGCTGAGGGATGAATTGTTGGTGGCTTCCAAACAGCTCCATGATCTCGTCATAGGTCCCAAGTCCGCATGGATTGATCTCTTGATGCTACAGGTGTGACAGGCTCGAATGTCCCATGCCCACGCGCTTGAATTTCACTCTGACATGAACAACAGATGCACGACACCTGGACCCTCCAAGCGATAAACGACTACAACATCGCTCAATGTATCCCCCTCGACGGCACCGCCACGTACGCCGAGATCTCCCAAAAGTCCGGTCTCGATCTCGACAAATGCCGCCGTATCCTCCGCTACGCCATGACCAACCACGTCTTCTGCGAACCGACGCCTGAGCACGTCGCGCACACTGCCATCTCTGCGCTCGTCTCCCGTGACGCAGGTGCCCGCGACCTGGCCCACCACTGCCTAGAAGAAGTCCACACCGGCACCGCCAATCAAGTCAAAGCCATCCGCAAATGGCCCAATACGCTTCATCCCGGCGAGACGGGGGTAAGTCTCGGTTTCGGGATGGAAGGTAAATCCGTCTTCGATTTCTTCGCTGCGGAGCCGCACCGTGCTCAGAGATTCGGCGGCGCGATGGGCTTCCTTGGTTCGTCAGGAACGAATGTTGCCCCTGAGATCGAGGTCGCGGGCGGGTATCCCTGGAAAGATCTAGGCAGGGCTAAGATGGTAGATTGTGGCGGTTCACGCGGCCACGTCTCTGTTGCCATTGCGAATGTGGCTCCTAACATGCAATTTGTGGTGCAGGACTTGCCCGAGGTGGTGAGCCAGGCTGAAGCCCACCCACCGCCAGGCCTTGAGGGGCGGTTCAGGTACGAGGCGCATTCTTTCTTCACACCGCAGCCGATTAAGGATGCGGATGTGTATTTCTTCAGGAGGATCTTTCATGATTGGCCGGATCATGTGTGTTGTGATATCCTGAAGAATTTGGTCCCGAGTATGCAATTGGGGAGCAGGATCATTTTGAATGAGACAATACTGTCAAGCCCGGGGGATGGGAACGTGGATCTGCTTGAGGAAAGATTGGGAAGGGCGGTGGATATGCTGATGCTGGTTTCGGCGAACTCGAAGGAGAGGACATTGGAGGATTGGAAGAATCTATTCGTGATGGGAGGAGAGGGGAAGCTGAGCTTTGAGAAGGGGGAGAAGAGCATTTTGATTTGGGTGAGGAAGGACGAGTAGCTTCCAATAGATATGAAGTGATGTGCTGTTGGCTATGGATCATACTAGTCAAACCGTCTTCCAACCGTCTTAGAACCATTACAGTAGACGTCTTCCCTTCGTCCTCTCGTCTTGAGAAGAGAAAACAAGATATTGAGATTATACGGACTTACGCGCTCCGACGGAGCGGCATGATGGGTATATTTGCCCTTGATAGGACAGACAATACCAAGTAGGAGCCAATGGATTGTCCAATGAGGTAGTCAGTGGAGCTAACAAGTCAATGCATGAGAAGGTCAGCGGGTTGTGGATTGGCCAAGAAGACGGTCAATGGAGCAGACGCCAAAGCCAGCGGGAAGGCCGGCGAGTGATAAACCAGCCAGCAAAGGTGTTTAATGCCAGCCCCTCAGGTATACATGGCTTACTCATACTGCTACTCTTCCTGATTTCCAATTCCGTGTGACAAGATGTAGATGGGAAGCATAAGCGGAAATAGTATCCTGAAGGATTGTCATGCACGATTGTATATTTAGGTTCACAACTTTCCGCGGTGCTTACACCTCGCATGCTCCTCCTCCCGTGATTCGATAGTGATGTTGGGAAGAGTGATCTGATCCTGAAGATGGATAGAAAGGATTAGGAAGTATGCCAACGTTGAAAAAGAGGATCAGCGCACCCTGATGAAATGAGTTTCGCTGGGCCCTCCCGACTAAGACAAAATCCCCGCATTCCACATCTCTGGTCAGCGCCTGTGAGTTTGCGCGTCGGGCACGACTTTCGACTTCCGCGAAGAGTAGTGCCTCTTAGTATTCAATTCCGGGGGGCCGTGATTTGTTGCATGTGTGATAAGAATAAGAGGGAGCCGGGGGGGCTTGACGGCATTTTGACTGGCTTGGGGCGAAACAGCTGAATTAAGCGATGTCGTATGAAGTATTGGCTGAAGGCCTGAACAGGTCTGGCCGGCCTGCGCACAATACGAGTAGTAAGCAAGCCTCAGGGTAAGCAACGCAGAAAGAGATAGAATTCAACAAAAAAAATCGTCTCAACATAAGACGAATTATTTTATTGCCAAACAACGGCTCTTCTCGTCGCTCTGGCACTTGCCTGATCCCTGTCTACTAACGCTTGCAGTAGCGACTGGGAAAGGCCTTGGCAAGCTCGTCCTGGTGCCGATCATCCCCTCCTTCCAACTAAGAACCACAACGTCGGTCAAGACTCGACAGCAAGACCGAGCCTGAATTAATTGCCTTTGCAACCGCAGCTACCCGTCTGCACACTGTCAGTACTCGGACTTCCTCGTATACTCCATCCGGCCATGTTATTCATGCATATCGAAGCATCATGACCGTATTGGCACCATCTTCTGCGACACAGCCTCTCAGCGCTTGCTGCCAGTCGACGACTGCTGGCCTGGCAGCGGTCGCATAATCATCGCCTTCGCCGGGTCTTGCAAAGGAGCAGACTTCTCAGTGGCTGCTTGAATTCCTGCCGGCTTACACCTCGGTAGCAGCTACCATGGCTCCGACGGCAACAATCCGAAGCACCTTCGTACCTGGAGGCCCACCCTCAAGTCCAGTCAAACGAGGATGGACAGAACATCGCTCCGAGATACCTTCGATACTGGTTGGACGTGGTCAAGAGAATGCCTCTACGGCGCGACACGAGCTAGAACAGGGAATGGATTCGCAGAGAAGACCGCCGGAAATAGAGCGAACCCGGGCTTGTCAAAGTTCGTTGAAGCGTGCCAAGAACAGCACTGATCTGTTGCGAGAACGTTCTTTGAAGAAAGAGAATCTAGATGGCGGCGTTGACGCCAGCCCAAGCACTAGGGAAGGCAGACAATTTACTGTTGCGAATGTTGGAAATAACGGGAAGATCTATCTCAGGTGAGAAACTCGCCTCCTATAGACCCCATTCCATCCATTGGGTCCCTTTCCTGATCTTGAGCACTGTTCTAATTCTATATGTGTTCTAGACCAACTACTCGGAATACCCAAACATATCAAGCACCACCCTCTGCTTATCCTCTAGCAACGCCTGAGATATCCGCGGGACAGGATATTGACGTAGAGAGTTCTAACGAAAAGAAGCGTTGGTCAGATACGCAAGCATCGAGAACACCGGCTCGCCCACGCCATCCCAGCTCCATTGGTCCCAGCTCGAACTCCATCTCTCGGCGGTCTGTCGATTCAGTGTCGACACTCAGCCCTGCCCGTAATCTGGAAAGAGGGCAATACAAGGTCGTGATCAGCCAGCCGAACATGACTTCCCAACAACCCGGCGAACAGCTTCTACCCTCCCTAGCAGTACCGATACCGCACTACAGGCTGGGGACTCCCAGATTTAGTACTCGAGGAACCGCTTTCCTGCACAGTCAAGTATATTCAAGGGCATCAACAAACGACGATAATGACTCCTTGGCTATTTCAGGACCAGAATACGATACTATGTTTCCAGTGCCGCCAGGCATGGAAGCCCATGCCACGCTTTCGCGCAGACATTCTCAAACTGCTCCACAACCCCATACTGTCCACATAACACCAGCTTCGGCTCGGATCCCTATAACAACTGTATCGCCAGTATACCACCGAGCAAAGGAACCCATCGTACCAGCCATATACGATGCAATAGCTGCAAATCCAGATGATCCTGCCATTGTTCGTTATGCTTTGAGCACTCGGGAAATCTCGGCAGCCTCTCCAGCACGTCTAATAGCACAAATTACGTCGAAAAACTTCTTGGACTACGAGCTACTCTCTGACTTCTTCCTTACAGTCCGAGCTTACATGTCGACGCATGATCTTCAAGCTTACTTACTTACAAGATTCGAGTGGGCAGTCAATCGCTTTGACGACGATGGCCGAGTCATCCGAGTCCGTGCTTTTGCTGCCATCAGGCATTGGGTGCTTAATTACTTTCCCTATGACTTCGTTGTCGATCGTGACTTACGAGTCAATTTCTGCCAGCACCTTAACAATTTGACACGACAGGTCCGACAAAGGTCCTCTCACGAACCAAGCGACCTGAAGCTCATAATAGACTTAAAGAAGTGCTGGAATGGCCGATGTGCGTTATACTGGGACAACCCACTAGGAGATGCGGAAGGCCGTCATGATCTCGACATTAGTCCTGGGGGCATTGTAGGAAGCCGAGACAGCCAGTTGACGCATCCGAGTGAGCTCTGGGGTAAGATTGCTGAATCTTCGTCACAACAAGTAGACCAAGCCAAGTCTGTGGCTGCGCTCCATAATTGGGTTGACAGTGTCATCGAAGCTGAAGTGGAGGGCAAAGCAAAGAACGATCGGGGAGTCTCGCTTGGAACCTCACGCAGCTTTCCAATGGGGTCGCCCTTGAGCGAGCAGAGTATACCGGCAATGTCTTGCACCATACCAGGGAAGACTTTGAAGGCCTACACAACGACTCAAGCGCAGCGCAAAGCCGGCCCTCACCCCGTGCCTACCGTGATACCGCCGAACGCCCGCAAAGTCTGTCCTGCCGCCCCGTCCGCACAATCGAACGAGAAGAGCTCTCGCGTAAAGCATGAGCACAAGCGGAGCGGAAGTTTTTCGGACGCACTGAGAGACAAGCGGACGTCTTTGCCATTTATGCAAGCTGAGCAGACAACACAACAGGTCGTCATGACTTTTCCCTTCTCGGGCAGCCTTATCCGTGGTAGTGTTTTCCCTCCAGGTTCTCCATTTATCGATGGACTGTCACCTCAGGACTCTGCGTCTAATTTGCAGAAGCAAGGGCAATACGTAAGCCTTGACGGCAGCAGAGTGACAGTACGGCCAATGAGTCCAGGGGTGAAGAACCTACTAGGGACCATTCGTCGAGCCATAGGTAGCAAACAAAGTTCCAGCTCGCCACCCCGAGCTCTGCTATCAGCTGCACCTTTCATGGTGGAATCAAAAGATTCGGCCTTACCTATGCATATTGCTTACAAGATCGAAGGGTTTGGGGACCAACACCACCAGCTCGAGGCGTTGAAAAAGAATGCACGCATAGATCTTCTGTGCGCCGATGTGACTGAGATGTTCGAGCGCGCCATGTCACCGGAGCCGCCGCGATTGCCTGTTCCTATCAGCAGTATCGGTGTGGCTTCTGGAAATGAGCGAGAACAGCCATCACCAGACCCTCACCAGTTGATGAGCACACCTGAACGGGAAGCGCTTCAAAGAACTCATAGTGCAATGACTTATGGTAGTCAATCGATTGTCATTATGGATGACACAGCTTCAGAGCAGCCTCCAGTACCGAGTCTTCCACCAGGAATTATCAAAGCAGCAGAAGAGGAGTACTCATTCGATTCCTCGCATCTACCTTATACGGCCGGCGAATCCGTCACGCCTCCGCTACCAGCGGCCTTCCAGCCACTTATTCCCGCTCAATCTCCAAGCCGTGAAATTCCGAGCGAGGACCTTACGCCGCACTCGATTCTGCTACCTAGTCCGTTCACTAGCCCTACAGCTCACCCACCCCAGCTTCAAAATTCGAACATCTCCGATGTTACTGCTACCGCAATTGAAGGAGCTGGGCGAAACCAACCGAAACACCGAACAAGGCCCTCGGTGGCGACAGGGAAGTCCTATGTATCTTACAGGTCTAGTCGATCCGGTCCCACGTCTTTGAGGAAGTATGCATCGTATCAAAGTGGCATGAGGCGAAGTGGACCAGATCACAATCTGGAAGCAACCAGCGCTTCTGCTTCTAATTCTCCCCCCACTTCGTCGAAAAGCCAATTCGATCAGCCACCAGAACGGATGCTTCGCCGGAGACCAGGCGGGGACCTTCGCGCTAATCAAAATGTGCATGATATGGAGGCAATTCCAAGGCCTAAATCTACGGGTTCAATTACAACATATACTGATTCCATGCACAACTCGGCGAACTTCCTGAAGAGAATTATAGCACGTACCAGTGCCAACAACGAGCCTTCTCAAGCGGCTCAGCCTGACCCTACTCCTACGGTCACTGAGCAACCCGTCTCCCTCATGAGCTCCCGACAATCGCAGCCAGATCTACGCCCATCTTTCGAATTAGCTGTCGCAGAATTTGCTCGCATTCCTGACGACGAGGGAGGTGATCTTGAGGCTACACTGCTCAAACTCGAAGGCAAGTTTCGGAAGAGCCCTGTTGGATCCTCCGAAAGGCGTTCGCCGCCTCCAACCAATGGCGCCACTGTGGTCGAGAATGGGCCGTCCGCGAACAGTCATCCACCCGCTAGAAGCTCTAAGCCTCAGGTTCAAAAGCAAGAGCTTGGCTCCGAAGATGCAGGGCTTACACCACCTAAACTCAATGCGAAGAGTACCAATGGAGGACCAGAAGCAAAGAGTAATCCTCGGCATGATACAGCTCGAAGTTTGTACGCGGATTCGGAAGAGTCATACAATTCTACCCCCTTGTTGGAGCGAGGTGTCCGAAAATCCAAGCATGACGCCAAAGCGACATCTGAGCAATCCAATGTCACCATGCCTCAACCACACTTTAGCCCGACCGATCCCAATCCTGACTATCTTGTTAATGATGAAGCCGAAGAGTCATCTCTCGCCCCTGGAGAAGAAGACGACTGCGAGGTGCACCTAAGGAGAGGCAGATACCGATCGTCAATGCCTACGTGCACGACAGATTCATTCCTACTTGACGAAGACGAATTCTTGAGCGATCTATCATCGGAACTCTCTGATGATTCTGATGTAATCCACGAAGCATTAGATGAAGCTTTTGAGACTTCTGCTCGCTTTCAGTCTGGAATGCTCCCAGCAAATGCTGCATACCCTCAGGGATATCTCCCATCGCCTCCAATGACCATAGAGAATGCGATGGCAATCACATCAGAGACCAACAGATTCCAAGAGCAGCGAAAGCCTCCTACGCCAGAGCCCTCACCCGTCAGTAGGATGACAGATCCAGGAAGGAGCCGCACACCAAAACAGGTCGATGGCGCAGTTTTGCAGCCATTTGCGAATACGGTGCACCAGTTCCCTACACGCAGGCATATACCATATCCTCTAGCCTTCGACTCCGCTGTTCTTGCGCAGCAGTTCACGATCATTGAAAGAGATGCTCTGAACGAGATCAATTGGCAAGACCTTATAGATATGCGCTGGCAAACGTCCAAGACGGAGACTTTGAATTGGGTCGAATACCTTCGCTTTGGAGACGCCACAGGCATCGAACTCGTCACTGCTCGGTTTAACATCATAGTCAAGTGGGCGCAATCCGAGATTGTTCTTACGCACAATATCGAGGAACGCGCCATGACGATCATCAAGTATATTCAGGTGGCGCAGGCTTCGAGGGTGTACCATAATTATGCTACAATGCTGCAACTCACAATAGCGTTGACATCTATGGACGTCACAAGACTCTCGAAGACATGGGAACTGGTGCCCGCTGCGGAGAAAGCTGCGCTAAAGGAGATGGAAACGCTGGTATCACCACTGAGGAACTTCCACAACTTGAGACAGGAGATGGAGACAGCCGATCTGGAAGATGGCTGTATTCCTGTTGTTGGTCAGTTCCCTTCGTCCTCTTAGCCTTGACTCGAATAGAACTAACAAAGTCCACAGCACTCTTCATTCACGACCTGACGTACAATGCGCAAAAGCCATCAGTCATTGCCAGCACGCGTGACCATGAACCGCTCATCAATTTCGAGCGTTACCGCACCACAGCCACCATCGTTAAAAGCCTGCTGAGACTCATCGATGCAAGCGCAAAGTATGAGTTCCGACCTGTTGAAGGGGCAATCGAGAGGTGTCTGTGGATGGCCAGTCTGAGCGATGATATGATCAGAACCAAGAGCCGGGAGCTGGAACAAGCAGCTTGAAGCTTGACGCTTGAACGATTTTCTACTTTCTTTGTTCGACCGACACTAGGGTACAGGTGTACAACTACCTCACAAATATTTTATGACCAATCGAGCATGGGTATAGGTATGGAGGGATAGGGACGGATTGGGCAGGGCGCAACGAATGTTATGATTATGACCTTTTATGATTGTCTTGGTATGAGCGTTTTTCCTTAGATGGAAAGCCCAGGCGGGACTTCAGCTTGGATTATGAGAAGAGGTGGAGACTTTTGGAGCATTGGCTACCTTTTTTGTTGCAGATATTGGTACAGTGGAAGCAGATGGTATCTTAGTATAGCAGCAGCATTAATTGGCGACGCTATATTCTCAAGGTAGACTTTTCGCTATATCGTTCGACTACATGACATTCACCACCAAGTCAAGAATTCAGAGCTATGCTACTCCCTGTAGTCACAGACGGCTGGGATATTAGCATCATTCCTGCTAAGCATGACAGCGAATGTTGGGTTACGAAATCAGTATGAGAGAGATTAACCTTAGCAATGCATTATAACGCTAATGTTCTAGAGGCATTTAATTCAGTAGAGCATATAATGCATGATGTGAACAATGGATGATTGATAAGATATATACATTCAAACACAGCATCTGCATTTCTCTTTTTCTAGTTTATTAGTGATAGAAGCAGCTTCAGCATTTGGTACCTGCGAAAATGCTGATAAGATACTAGACTCGGATCGAATTCGCTGTGTTGAACATGCAGCTCAACAGGTCCACAAATCGCATGTCAATGTCGTTGTTTATCATGCCGTATACGGCGTATCTGAACGTTGGTGGTGAAATATTCTACTCTGCTGGAGTATATCTTCAAAGGCGTAGAAAGATCGATGGAGATTTCTTAGGATAATCCATCATGCGCGTTGCGTTCTATTGGTCAAGATGTCTGGTACGGCCCTTGGTAGCTCAAGATCCACAAGCCACGACGCTCTTTTTGGCTGGTTCTTTCGCATCCATGATGGCAGCATTGACCGACCATAAGCGTCTGCTTTCCATGCACTATCGGTTTTGGCAACGGTTTGGGATGTGTATTTGTGATTTCCTGTTGTGCGTACGGCTGATTCCACCAGTATAGCCTCCCACTCGTTAGATTAGACCTTCCATTCTCCTCATCCTCCTAATCTACTGGTTCCGTACCGTTCCCCTTATGGACATGCGCGAAGCAATGCATGCGTGGCTTCGCTCTGCGTAGGGCCTGGAGCAGGTTTCTGCATCCTACGTTGCCTCCTGGACAGCTGTCCAGTAAACCGTTGGGTGGGCGGTGAGTCATCGTGATATTTACGTCAGGGAAGCTGGGAATGGGGTGCTTTGCGATCCATGTGGTTCCGTTCCGCGACTTGATGCGCGTTGTTGAATTTGTCTTAAGAGTGTTTGTAGGCAAACGCCCGATTCTCAAATGCTGATTTGTATGGCGATGCGTAGATGGTGAAATTGGCTCTGTTCATTCAATGTAAATGTATTGGTCCCCTCTTCAAGGTATGTCACACCGGCTTCTGCTGCTAGGTCTCCTTTCATGGCCTCCATTGCAAGATTGTGATCTTCTGGCCTGTCACCTTCGTCGAGATGAGTATTCCAGTGTGGCTTGTCGGGGTCCAAGTCATGGTTGCCGGCTATCACAAGCTTCATTTCTGCGTCGACGGCGCCGAGCATCTTCGGAGCCTTTTTGTATTGGAGTTCACCGCCACAATGGGTGAGACCACCGCAGTGGAGAAGTACGTCAACCTTTGGTAGTGGAGGCTGGAGTAGTGATGTATCGGTGGGTGTGTCTCCGAATTCGAAGTTGTGAGTGTCTGATATGATGAGAAAGCGGGTCGAGAGGGTGGAGGAGCTTGATACGGCCATGATTTCAATTACCCGATATTCAGCAGGATGTCGAGTAGTGTTCTGAGACTGTGTAATTAGTTGTGATGGAAGATGTGTAATGAGAAGATCCGATTCTGTGAGTCCTACGACAGATGCATGCCTCTTTCGCGGTCTTGAACGTGATTCGCAAATATAGCCAATCTTGAGGAGGGATGGACTATGACGTGCGGAGGATCAGAGCTTGTGGGTGATCAAGGGAACATTATTCAAATCTATTTTGGTGTCGCGAATAGAGCTTTTGTGTTCGTCAAAGATCAAGTTCGGTGAGTCATGCCAAATCAAAGAAGCTTCAAAACAAGCCTCAAGCCTCTAGCCACACACTATCCCTCAACATCATCTCGCATATCGTGTCGACTCTCAAGAGATCATGGAAGCGGTATGCTAAAGTCTTCGAAGAGCTCCATGTCTGAGTCTATCCCTCCGCCCCTGCGAAGTATTTCTTTCGCCATGCCCAAGCGGCATAAGCTAACCTTCTCTAACCTAAGATTCTCTAACCAAGTATGATTCTGGTACTCTGTTAGGACGTCCCGAAGATCGACCTCGGGTGTCTCTTGCCGAAACTTTCCAGGATGCTGAAAGGAAGAAACTATATTGCCGCTCCTCATCATCTGCATAATCACTGCCTGGATGATTGGCGTAGACAAGAATTCCTCCATAGTTCGGTTGGTTTTGTCGCGATGAAGAAGGATTTCGCTGCTGAAGGCGAATCCGGCGAAATGAAACGCATGTCGGATGGTTTCAGCTACCGGTTGTAGTCGATAGGTGGGATCCACCACCCCGATGCCAAGCCTGGACGATGCTGCTTCTTTACCCTGTTTGCACCACAACCCACGTAAGCAAACTTTCACAGGGCCAGTCTCTAACAACGAAGATGTCTTCTTGAGGGTGCTATGTCTTTGCTGAGAATGTTCTGCCACATAGCGCTTGGGGTCAAATTTGATTCCATTCTTAGAACAAGCAGCGGATATTTCGAGTACGTTGGCGATGTCGATGCTTTCCAGAAGCTTGGTAGCCGCAGTGGCGTCATCAGGTCTTAAAAGATTGAAACCTCCCAGACTTATGTGGAGGGTTCCAGGAGGACGAATAGCTTCGGTGGGCACACGGGCCCATGCAGGGTGATTCAAAAGGGATGCAATTGAAGCTCGGAATCTTGGTCGTACAGCTGGGGCGAGAAGCGGGATGCAGAGGAAGTGAGTGCTATTATCTGCAGAATTCTTCACAAATTTGAGGGGGCGGCCCCATGACATTCTGGAAGGCTAGGGTCTCTTGTAAACAGCATGCCAACACAGGTTACATTCTGCCCTCACGTCGATACTTCGGTATTGGTAGAATTTGCAGCGAAGACTATGGTTGCTAGTAACCGAAGTTCTCAGTTGACGGTCCTCTCTGCCTCATCTCTTTGCTACTTGCTTTTTGAGCTCGAAATTCGCGCAAGAAGATAGACGTGATAGAACTATGTACTATCGGGGATAGGTCTAAAATAGCTTGCCGCGTGCCCGCAAATCTTGGCGCCGGAAAACAGCGTTGACTCAGATTAATCTGCTTATAGACTTTCAACAGGCTAAGTTGAGAAGGAAGTTTCCATGAGAGAATAGTGAAATATTCCAAGAGGTCGAACTTCGTTACCTGAAGTTACTTGATTGGGGCTTTTTTGCGGAGTAGTTGTGGCTCTCCTAGATCTCCATGAGGCCAGCTATTCAAAATTACACAGGTAGTACAAGGTTATAATTTAAAGTATTAAAAAATAAGTGCTGTAGCTAAGCCGGTTACCGTATATCAGAATTCGACTTTTCTATTAATTAGGTATCGATAGCGTAGCAAATAAATACGACTTTGAAAAATTAGAAATTCTATAGTATCTAGATATAATAAGTAATGTTCTAGATTATTTAAGCTTCGGAAGAATATTTACGTTATTAATACCTAGAATAGAGTAACAGCGCGAGTTGAAGTTCTATAATCGCCTACTAGCGTATTTCCAATACTTTAAATCATGACCCTCGCTGTTAAGGCTCTCCGTTCAACACCTTAGTGTAACGTCGACAGGACCTAGGTTATTACTCTTAGAGAGGAGTGTCAAGGATTAGTAGATAATAGTCTTCGTATAAGTGATTAGATATAGCTGGATAGGTTTAATAAACTTAATTAATGATTTAATAAACGTTTGTATTCAGAATCTATAATTAAAAGTCTTAAGGGAAGTTAAGTACGAAGCTCCTATCCACTAGGAAAGCACGCAGTTTATATAGAAGAAGGAAACTGCGCTACTTATCTACTCACTTGCTTATTCCTGTGTTGAGTAGTTAAGCGGTTGAGCGCTTACCTGCTTATCCGTCCATGTACTGCGTCGAGCAGTGAGTAATCTCTTGGCCTGCCAAGTATGCCAAGGTCCGGAGAGAACCTTGATCGTAACACTCGCGTACCTCTAGGTTGCCTCCTCGCTGGCGTGAGACTATTATTTTAGTTCCGGTAGCTAGGTCTACCAGCCTATTAACAGCTAAGGTACTTATTAATATTTTAAAGTAGAACTTTTATTATTTTACGCCTACTCCGGAAACCTTATAATAGAAAAAAATAACCTTTATATCTACCCCGAAAACAATTTAGAAACCCCCTTATGTATTCGAATACCTTTCGGAAAATTAGAAATCTAACGCTTTTCGGCGTTAAGATAAATAGATATCTCGCGCCGAGTATAAAAGTTTTAAAATCTTTAAAGATTTATTAAATATAGGTACCTCTCGGTATTTAATTATAATTTAAGAAATTAAAAATTTTTAGCTTAATAATATTCTGATGGGCTTTTTTGGCTAGGGGACGTTAGAGCGGTAATTAATTAATTAGGAAGCCTTATTTTTAGGATTTACCCGGTTCCGAGCGTAGACCTCCTGTAGAGGAATGCCCTTGGGCGCTAAAATTCCGACCAAGCAGGGGGTCTGCACCGGAGACAACCTCTAGGGCTGAGGAGCTTGGGAAAAGCCTTGATGTCTCTCTAGGGAGGAAGTACAAATTTTAGAGGTTGACTTGTCACGTTGCCAGTTCTACAAGTCGCTGGACCCAATTCACGACGGAAAGCTGTGACGGTAACCTGCCGTCGCAAGCGGCGTCCTGCATAGGAGTTCATTTGAGACAGGAAAGGCAGAGACCTTAGCCAGGCATACGTAAGGTATTAATGCACTGTGTAAGCGAGTAAGCAAGAAGCTGACCTGCTACTTGATGTCTAGGAACTGGACAATGAGAATTGTTGGCCTGCTCCTTGTACTGAGGGGGCTGTATGTGCTAGGAGGAATGTTGAAACATAGTTTTCGAGTTACTAGAGACACTTTGAACATGGAGTTACTCGTACGCCCCTTAGGGGACATCTCTTGAGCCGGCGAATGGGGAGGTGATCGCCCAAATATTCGCCGCGATTGCGTCGACTTCACGCGACTCCGCTTGAAGTGCAACATCGACATCAATTCGGGCGAAGGCCATGAAAGATCACAAGTTTGCAAGGGTATAGCAATGATAATTGGCAGGATGCGATTAGCATTACGGTTAAGAAGGCCATTGGGGAGAATGCGTAGCAGATGGTGAATACGCGTGATAAGCTGAGTGGGTATGGGGGGGATTGTGATTTGGGGAGTGTTAAGATATTATTGGGAGCGATGAGACGAGAGTCTGGAGGGCGAGTGTGATAATTAGTAGATAAATTTGAGGTATGAGCTGCACTTACAATGCTTGACGCTGAACATTTAAAATAATGATCTCTACCGTATGATCAAAGCATCGGCTGTCTGCAGCAGATGGCCTTATGGGATCTTGTCAAATTACACTTCTCTTGGCGGCATAGTTATTTCAATCTCCATTTTTCTTTTATAGTCTCGGAACGGTGGCGGGCGGGCGGGACAAGTCGAGCCCAGAGGACGAGCACTGAAATACAAGGCCAATTGCGTCATCCTCGTCATGGATGACTCTTTGACCATTCGTATCACCTGCTTCTGAGTCGCCTGACGTGACGATTTTCGGGCCAGCGGTTCACTATCTGGAGAGTTATTTCCGTGGAAGGACACGAAGGCTAATGGAGATCCACAACTTCCATTGCTGTCCAGTAGCCTACCTCAGCTACATGGATTCTATGAGCTGCACTGACCATCGTCTCTACTATCCAGGTCACATACTAGATTAATACATGTCAGCTCGATCGAAGTACTCAGTTCGTTGAACATACCGCTCTACAGGCGTTATGCCCAGCAAGTGCGGTCCATTGTTGAGAACCTGTCGTGCGCACTCATAATTTGCAGCTCTAGCTCTGCTGACTCCTGGCCCCTCAGGAATGTCAATCACCCTGGTCACCTCATATCCCGAGGATATCTGGTGATTCAATTCGAAGAGATAGATCAGAATCGTAGTCGGCTCCAGAGCTTTCAATGCCATGTGAGTCATACGGGTACTGAGCCAACAACCTTAGCGTGTCGATAATTTGTCGCTCTTCTAACAAGGAGTAATTGGCGTTTAGCAGGTCCTGTGTGGTGTATCCGCACTTTCTCATGACGGAACACAAACGGCCATGGCTGAATTGAAGATAGGGGCCGGTATCACCAACGGGCTCCATCATTCGATTGATATCAAAGGGAGAATTGTGTACCCTTTTGCCACTCATATCCTAGACCATCACTACGTTTATACCCAGCGTATCTAAAGTATCCTTAGGATCGTCGTTTTCCTTCATGACATTATACATATCATCCCCGCACCGGTCGAGTATGTCCCCCAAAAGCTCGACCTTGCCGAGACGAGACGACATCCCCTCAACCTTACCAAAATTAACATGCTCCAATTTCTTGGCGAGGTCGGAATAACCTACGAGTTCAATGGTTTTGAAGAGACGATTCAATTACAAATCCTGCTCTGAAGAGACTACGTATATCATCTTATCGAAATTATTATTCTCAGCCCTTTCAAGGACCGCAGCCAGATCGTCGTCCTTTGACGGTTACGAAGAATGGCAGTATCGAGATTCTTTGCACCGTAGCGCTCAAGGTCATTGATCAAAGCGTTGTTTTCCATCTGCGGGATTCCAGTCTCTGTTGTTGGATCCACTTGAGATTCGCCAGAATATTTATCGAATTCAACATTGAGCCTTGCGTAAACGCTAATGTAACGGTGGATGCTGATGTCACGGAAACGCTTCCATTAAGGCCAGAGCCTCAGATTCTCTAGCTTCGAGCTTTAAGAAGAAGTCAGTTCTTTCCGCATACAGCCCTTGGGACTCTAATTGCGACGTATCCTCTCTGCGTTTCTTGGCGTCTTCAAAGGCATCTTTCTTGTGCTTGAAGAGCTTGTCTATCCGTAAGTAGACATCGAGTAGATGACTAAGGGGATCACGTTCGAGTTGCTCTTCGGAGCCGAATCTTTGCCAACCAAGAGCTACAAGCCCAAACTGCTTGCCCCAATCTCCGAGGTAATTCATGTTGACCACATCCCAGCCCATGCACTTGTATAGATTGGATGTGCAAGCACCTATAATCGTACTGCGAAGATGGCCGGCATGGAACTTTTTTGCTATATTTGGGGAGGAAAATTCAACGATCACCTTCTTCCGGCCAGAACTCGGCTCGTTACGATTCTTGTACCCCAGAGCGTTGTCATGGCCGTAGGAAGTTTTGCGGGCGAAGACGTACGGTATGAGGACCTCGGGCAGCGATTTCGTTGCGAAAAATATCTGGAGATGGATACCTGAGGCCGTGGGCTGGTTGCATAGCGGATGCTCAGAAAACTGAGATCTCCTCAGTGCCCCCAGACTTCATAGGGGACGGGGACTTCACAGGGGACGGGGCAACTTACAATGGAGCAAAAATCCTTTGCAACATCGACTGGTTTTACTGCCTTCAGTCTTAATTTGGGCACGACAACACGAGATCCCCATGGGATAATGCTTTAGTCCATTGAATGGAGTCGTGAATGACTTCAGGTTTGACATCTTGTACAAGGTGTGTCAAAAAGTCGGCTAGGTAGCAACAATAGATGTCAATGGGGTTCGTCAGGACCTCTGCGTTCTCAAATGGACGTATCGGTGTAGGGACCCCAAGCTGATGGAGGTGTGACTCAACTCCGCCGAGCTGTATATGATTCGCCATCCTGGCGTTGCTCTCGCAGCCACTCCAAGGAGGCACTGGGCTACGTGACCCGCAGCTCCGAACAGCAGGTGCTGACTACAGCCCCAGCTTGCTTGGCAAAGCGTCCAGACCGTCAACTGCACAGACAGGCACGATCTCGACGCCCCAACCGGCAACACCCGGTCGGCCCCAGGCGAACTACAAACCACCTGCATTACCAACCTCGTCGACAACACCTGCAAAGCTGACGGTGCTACGGCGGATTTCCCTTACGCCGGTAATCCTTACGGCCCGAACTGGTTCTGCGACCAGTGTAAATGCGTCGCTACGGGAGCCGCCTCGCCACCGGGACCAGTGGTAATTCAAAACGGACTGGCGCCAGCGGCGTTGTTCATCGACTGCGGCTCGGCAACGGTGAGGGTCCACCCCAACACGACCAAGTCCGAGACTCCGGTTATGCAATACTGCACTGAAGGAGATCCTGGCGTCATTACGAATTGCGATAGTAGCGGCGTGGCTTCCCTGGCTCCGGGATTCACGGATCTATTTGGGCTTTGATTGGGCCCTTGGTAGCTGCCAGCCAGCCTCATCGTGAGCGTCGATGCGCACTCGATTAAGCTGAATTATGTCGGGGGAGCGAGGAAGCAATACATGTATAATAGCTAGGACATATCTAAGCGATTGAATTCTGCCTGGACCCGAACCTTTGCAATTGTCATACTATGTTGACACAGGATTCATATTTGACCCCAAGAGACATGCTCGACGCATTCTTCCTTGAGAGGTTCGTAGCGCTTGATTGGTGTTTAGGGATTGTCATTCACAACGTAATGCGGCTAGATCATTACCTCAAGCTCCGAAAACTTTCTGACCGCGCAACAAACATCTTAAGTCTCATCTACACCGGACCACCTCAAAACAGAAAATATAATCGGGCTCAGCTTTCATGTCCGCGCTCGAAGACAGATCCCGCATTAGCCACAGCCTGGGACTAACAGAGTACCAGTAAGACGATCACGCTCGACTTCGTCGATCTCGCCAAGCCTGACCGGATGCAGAAAGAAGCGATCCAGCCAAAAGAAGGTATCCCTCCAGATGAGCAGCGACTTCTGTTTTCGTGAAAGCAGCTCGAAGATGGACACCGCTGAACCATCCACTCGTAGGGCTGAAGCCCGTAGACCCCCGAAAGAGCGCCCTAGAACGCGTTGCTTAGGCGACAAGACCGATCCCCAGAAAATTCGTGACCCCTTCTAGTAGCGCGAAAATCAAAACGAGCAAAATCAGTTCCGCCAAAACAAAGCTAGTATCGTGAAGAGCAAGACTGGAAGAAGCAATACTGTGAAAGCCAGTAGGGTGAAAGAAGTCAAGGATGTTAGGAAAAGAAGAGCTTAACAAGAAATCTTAATAATAAGGTAGACATCGGTTCTTTATCGTCGCCACCAGTAGGTGACAAAATTCATGTCCGCTCTAACCTATTTAGGCAACAAGTTTCAACGTAGTATACTGAGGACTTTAATACTTCAAACGCCTTTCTACAATAGGTTTAACTTAATTACTTTACCCCTATTACTATATAGTATCCTACACCGCCGGTGTAATAGTAATAGGAACGGCTGTTAGGGACGAAGGAGTTTGGTTTTACGGGGGGAGCCCTTACCTAGATTTAGTTAGAGCGGACATGAGTTTTGTCACCTACGTGATACAGAAGGAGCGGCCCGGAGTTCCGCTGCTAGGCCCAATCGAGCTGACGCGACACCAATCATAGTATGACCGAGAATCAATACCCCTGCGCCATGGACTCGGACTGTCGTATCTGCCCTCAATCTGTTGTTGAGACGAAGACCGATTCCAAGTTGAGGTTTCCAAGAAATTCCCAGCGATCAATTGTCCCAGGGATGGACCACCATGAAGCGAGCGCCCCCTTCTCCCAGACCGCCGTCTCGAGAAAGCCTCAAGGCTGTTTCTTACGACGATACAACAGCCGCTAAGCCACCCATACCCATCACTGTTGCCACGCCTCCTTCCAAACCTTCACAAAGAGGCTTCGGTGGCCTCCGAAGGCCAAATAATGCCAATCAACGACTCTCTCCCAAGACGGCTCAATCTAGGCTACACGACGATGTCAGAAGAGACTCGGGTCTTGCGCCCCCGAGCTTTACATCCAGGGATAGTCGAACGACATTGGAAACCGACGTTGACTCGACGTCCAGCATTAGACATTCGCCAAGCAACCCAAGCTTTTCGGCCCCTGGTGAAACATTCCGGACTCAGACCCCGAAATCTGGGGACAATGAACAGACACAGCCCAAGGAGCAGAACGGTTCGCCTACGATAGCGCAACCTACCTTCATGGGGCTCTTGACAGAGATACCCACTGGAAGTTTTGAAGACCTAACAATCCCTGGCCAGGTCGAGTTTTCAAAGAGGGGGAGCATGCTGATAGGGGGCAAGAAAGCCAATAACATGAATGGAGGATCGCTCAATCATGAAAAGCTCGCTGGAAGCCGGTGGCACCCAAATGGATCATTGCTTGCGCCCATACCAAACGTGCCCTCGAGGGTACTATCTGCAGACGATGAGGCACTGTCGTTCAAAGTACGGTCTATGTATGAAGGCGGAGGAGACACAGACTCTAATTGGGTGGCTGACATGTACAACAAATTGGGTAATGGGAAGACCAATGGGGAGGCATCGGGCCCCAGAGCGCCTTCGCAGCCAACGAATATACCGGAGATCCTCACGAACGGGGTCGCTAGCCTCAGGAGTCCGTCGAATACTGGATCTGTCACAAGCAACCGGGAAAGTGCTCTCGTGAGGGAAGACTACGAATTGGCTGGTGGTATAGAAGATTGGGAGGACCTCAATGGGGGAGATGTGGACCGCTATGGCTTTATCGTTCCACGGAAGTTGACTTCCCAGGCATCGTCCTTGAATTCCTTTCGAGCAAATTCGCCAGAACCTCCTCGTATACAGCGGATGTCCACTCTGCTGCAGCTCGCCTCCGAAACTCCAAGAGGGCAGCGTAGTACCATAAAGAAGCCACGTTCAGCGAAGAGCCCTGCGCGCTCAGCGAAGACACCTTCATTGAATAGACCACCCTCTGGCATTATCCGGCCAACGTCCTCGCAAAGCTCCTACCGAACTTTAAATGGTAAAGAGTCCAGACTTCGCTCGGCAGCGAACCGGTTACCTCATAATAAGGATAGACGGTGCGTGGACGAAGCAGGTGATATGCTTACGCTCCCGCCTGGACTCGCCGACATTGCAGAGGATGAAGAAGATGGGCAAGCGGCAGACGATCTGAAAAAGCGGGAATGGGAAAGAGAAGACAAGTGGAGAAAGATGGCCAAAGTCGTGAAGAATGACAACCATGGCGGCGGCATGATCTTCGAGTTCGATACCAAAAGTCCGAAGGTCATCGAAAGGACGTGGAAAGGCATACCAGATCGGTGGCGCGCCACCGCATGGCATGCTTTCATGACCGCAAGCGCTAAGAAACGCCGAGGCAGTACGAGTGATGGTGAGCTGATCGCCGTATTCCAGAAGTTGGTAGACCAAGGATCTGCCGATGATGTACAGATCGATATCGATGTTCCGCGGACTATCAACAGCCATATCATGTTCCGGCGACGTTACCGAGGAGGTCAACGTCTGCTATTTCGAGTCTTACATTGCCTTTCCATATACTTCCCAGATACAGGGTACGTACAAGGCATGGCTGCATTAGCAGCTACGCTGCTTTGCTACTTCGACGAAGAGATGACATTCGTAATGCTTGTCCGCCTGTGGCAGCTAAGGGGTCTCGAGCGCCTATACCAGTCTGGCTTCGAAGGCTTGATGCAGGCGCTTGAGGAGTTTGAGAAGGATTGGATGGGTAAAGGAGAGGTTGCTACAAGGCTGGTTAGTGTACTCTCCTTCCTCCAACTCTCCTCCATAGCTGACACTGTAGTAGACTGAATTCGGTATCTCCCCGACTGCCTACGGCACCCGCTGGTATCTCACCCTCTTCAACTACTCCATCCCCTTCCCCGCCCAACTCCGCGTCTGGGACGTCTTCATGCTGCTCGGCGACGCCGACACACCCCTCCCTCCCATTTCCAGCATCAATACCAACCTCTCAAACTCCGCAAATTCCACATCATTCAACGGCGGTCTTGACGTTCTTCATGCCGCTTCTGCAGCGCTCATCGACGGCACACGAGAGATCCTGCTGGACTCGGACTTTGAAAACGCGATGAAAGTACTCACCAGCTGGATCCCAGTCAAAGATGAGGAAATGCTGATGCGTGTGGCGCACGTGGAGTGGAAGATGAGGAAGAGGAGACGGCCTTGACTGTTCGGCAACGCTTGACCCTCTAATTCCTATGTTCACATTAACGATATCCATCAATCAGGTCTTTGTGTTTGTATTATCAAGGTTCCTAGTTACGTTGAGCGTGAGAGAGGATAGTATGATACCCACATGAAGCGATTTTGTTTTGTATTGGGATTGGGTGGCAGCGTTACATGGATTTCAGAGGATCAAAGGGCTAGGCTATTGGGCATTATGATGGCCCTCGTACTGAATACGACTAAGTAATATCTAATCGAGAAGCTCGCTACAAGGCTTCTGAGTCAATCACTAGTTCGAACCCCCGCTATTATTGCCCTTCCCATTCTGTGCTCTCTGTGAAAGTAACCCCATGACTTTTTTGTGAAAAGTACTTGGCTCCCGCAGAGCCAATAACAGTAACCCAACTCCAACCAAACCGCAACCCTCCAATGTGCCAGAAGAGATGTTTACCAATTGTCTGAAGTTCGAGATCATTCAGTCACCCTGAGCAATGTCGATCGATCTAACTTTGTGCAGATGCTTCAATGGGCACTGCGATCTCGACGTGGACAGAGGTACTATTTTCCATTGACATTGGTGGGACATTTCGGAAGGTGTAATGGAGTAGTTGATAATCAATAATTTGGGGTAATATGTGGTGGATGTTGGAGCTGCGTGGGATGTCCTGGATTATCAAAGTTTGAGAGGTTGAGCTGATACCTGTGGTGGATTGTACGGTTGCTTGAGTAGTCGTGGAGAGCTCCGATAGCAGTTTAACGAATGAGTCCGACTTTGCCCGTTTTCATACCTCGAGGCTGTAGCCCGTAGCGCAGGTCCACGAAGCCCAGATTTTATCCAAATCTCTCCGGTTTCGATTGCTTTTATAATCTCGAAAAAGTAAAAAATTCCTCGATTGTTGCGACATTATATATTGTAATAAGAGACATGACCAATAAGCTATAACTTCCGATGTGGTCTAGTGGTTAGGATATCCGCCTCTCATTAATGAGGGTTCAGCTCGCGGATGGCCGGGGTTCGATTGTTAGTCGCCTCCAATGGTCGGTGTGGTGCTGGGCATGCTAATATGTCCACCAGCCCCGCATCGGAATCAACTTCAAGTTTTGCCTTTTTCGACATCTCGGAAGCTATGAGTCATACTAGCTTCCCGATATCAATCTCTTTTGCGTTGTTCAGGGGCTTATTTGCAACTTGAACTGCGCTGTGGCTAAGCATCTCTCTAGAAGGTGAGTCGGCCAGTCGGCCACCCTGTAGGCCTAAGTACCCGGGGAATTCTGGTTTCTTACTCCGGGGTCTAGCTCTAGGGCTCTCTTAGAGGTAGATAGTCAAATTATCATAACTTACGTACTAGACTATTATAATCAAAGTTTTTGGTATAAAAGATATAGCCATAAATAATCACTACAATTTTGTACGCGGGATTGTAATGTTAAACCGGATATTTATGGACTTATAGCAGGGTAGCCGGCTCAAGGGTATGGCCGACTTAGGTGTGAATCCTTCTATTCTAGGCTTAATTGGGCTAAACTCTTTTACTCCGACGACGAGCAAACGGAGAAGACTCTTCTTCAGCAGGATCAGCAGGACCGAGCTCGCTATCTCCTTGCAAAGACTCTTACGGCATTGGCAAAGGGGTTCGATCCGAATATTGAGATATTTCAAGCTCCATATTGACTAGCATCGTGCGAAGAACGAGGACCTATCACCCCACAGGAGAAGCTACAGCACTCTTGACATCCACACTAATAGAAATTGCAAGTGTCAATGCTGGGAGCACTTTGCTACCGAAGCTATCATGAGATCCAGGTCTCTACCGCCGAGCTATTTGATAACGTCTGGTGACGTCGTTATGCCCGATTACCCCCAATGCTTTACAGATTGGACGATCTCCCCACTGCTTGTTGACAATGGTATCTCCTTCAATCAGGACCCTCTCCGAAGTTGTAGTACCAAGGAAGTCATGACTATCGATATCAAATCACAGCATTGTCCAGAGAGAATCAGCAAAAACAAAGAAATTCTAAGTTGGCGTCTGTCCGAAGACTCAAGCATCAAGTACGAACCATGGAGGACACCAACACCTCGGCAGCAGAGAGCCCAAAATACGTCATACCTGACATCACGGGTTACTAGAAGAGAGTGAAGAAAAGTTGGACCAACTCGATGGCCATTTTGGGCAGCTCTGAGCGACCCGCACTTGAAAGGCTACTAGAAATTTACAGTCGTCACGTGCTTAGAGCCTCGAGATGTTACAGAAGTAAACAGAACAGGCCAACATGGGAATTGGTCATAGCTGAACCAAAGGTATACGAGCAGCATATTCGAACCCCTTCCAGACTTCAGTCCCAAGAATCAGGACGGCTCCAGGTGGGCGAGTCTATCCAAAGGCAACATCTTGCAAGTTGACGTCCTAAGAAAGTGGTAAAAAAACGGCAGAAATTATTAATCAAACAACAAACCTGACAAGCTGTGGCAGCTACACAATCATACCAGCGGGCTACCATATAGGCGAATTACATAGTGATACCATCTCTTGCATTACTGCTACAGATTGTTCAAGCTCTTCTCACCCTGGAAGACGTTACTTATCCTTCCTTAGACACAGTTCATCCAACCTATGCAACGCACCTTGGAGTTGCGACAGCAATTCCTCTCGTATCTCAATAATTTGGCCTTCTGACAAGCCCGCCCTCTGCGCGCTTTTGGTGATATCGGCTCCCACCGTCGTGGATATGTCGATTATCTCGAGCCTCTTCTTCCGATAACAGTCCAAGCAGTAGGGGTGTTCCTTCATTGGGACTCTCTTGACCACGTCGTCATCCCAGCTTTCGCAGGGTCGCCACCAGCTAAATTCAGTGCAGTGGCTGAGTAGGGAGTATCCCCCTATGTGGTTGCACTCGGAGAAGACGTAGGCTACTAGTCGACACATCTCCGGGAGTAACCTTGGTTTGCTCCTAGGGCTAGTGATGATTCGTACTCTTGAAGTTTGTTGACTCAAGGTGTGGTTGAAGAAAAGTGCTGCTCATATTATCCTGACTGGTCGGAGAATAACTGCAATCTCTCGAAGGTATGCCTGAGAATACCATTGTGCGAACAACAAAGATTTCGAAGCGTTGCATTGTACAGCCTTTGTTGACAACAATGGTCTTCTTCCCTGTGGGCATGCTTTGTATCCAGAGTTCTTTGTTCGTGAAAATTGGTCCAAGAATCCACAGAGCAAGAGCCTTAGCTAAATACAACTCTACTCTTTTAGATATCTATTCTGGATTCTTCTAATCTTCACTCTACATAAACGCAATCTCAGTCGAAAAGTAGCACAAAAATGTCTACAACACCATTTTCGGCATGGATTGCCCGGGCAGAGCGCATTGCCAGACTCTCACCAATTATCGTTCCCTCTCAAAACCACGCAGACGAGGCTGTCCGTCTTCCAGCTCAAGGTACCCCAGCGCTGCCCACAAATGCACCACCATCCCAATCAAGATCATCCTCACTGACGCTCATCAACGACCGGCCTACCCCGCTCAGCCAACTCCCAGGAACAGTAGAAGATATTCCCCTGACGCCAATGGGCCAAAGAAGGAATGCACATCATGGATACTCTCGTACGGACCAGATCATACGCGAAGAGGCGGTAGCGCCACATGTCCCCATGAATAAAGTCCCTTGGTTCAGGCGTTCTTCGACTTCGGAGCTGATTAAGCTACTCCTTTGGGGTGTCCTGGTGGGAAGTTGTGCCCTCGGTATCGCCTTGGGTATTAAGTTCGGAATCAAGACCACGGAGCCCTATAATGAAAATTGATGTAGTTTGAGAAGACGTCTTGAAGCTCTGTTTGAGCGCTTGGTGGTAGACATTAAGAGCTGATTTTTTGTGATATAGGCTATGTTTCCTTTCTAATAATGGAGCCTAAAGCCAGAAATGACAGGAATGTAATCACAAAATAACCTATTTGCTTGTCCTGTCGTGTTTGTGAAGATATGAATCTAGTTCACCCAATTCCTATCTTTCATACCCGGAAACACTTTTCCACCGAATTCGTGCTGACCAGGAAAATACTTTAGTTCAACAACCTTACCATTAAAGTTGCCTCTATTCAAGGCCTTTGCTCCACTCCGAGAGCATGGAGCGGAGGATCTATATTCTCAGTACTCTCTTTCTAACCAACCGCGTACTTCGAGTTCGGCGGTTCAGAGTGCACAAGATTGAGCAAAGACATTGCCGTGAACAAAGAGCGAGCGGGTCAGAGTACAAGGACTGTATTTTCTTGTACACAATAGCGTTCAGTCTCCTTTATCTTCCAATACAAGAACGCAACTTAGGATTCCTGATGACCTAGCTCCAACACATCTTCTACCAAACGTCTCTACCCTCTGTCACTCGAACCAGAAATCTTAAGCCTGAAACGAACCGACTTTACCACACCCCAAACGTGCCCAACGACTTTATCCAGACTACCCTTCCTCATCCCATCCATCCTCCACCACACAAATCTACCGTAGGAGATAAGTATCACACAAACCGAACGCATGCCCAGGGGCCCCCTTGCCGGCATGCAATTCTCTCTCACTCCTTATGCCCTCCCACAACACAAGCGAACCACTCCCTAACAGCTCTTCCCCACCTTCCAGACACCAACCATCTGGCGCCGCCATCTCTCTCCAAACGACTTCCAGCGCCACCCGCACATCCCCAAAGTGTGAGACCTAATACCCACGAGTGGTATCGAAGTCTCAGAATCATTCGTAACCGTGACCTGGAAGCGGATGCTGTTCCACCAGAAGGATGGCGCGGCTGGCCAAAGCGTCATCCGAGGATCCTGTTTGCGCTTGGACTGGGCTGGGTTTGCGGTCTCATGGTCATGATCGCTGTGTTGAGCACTACGGTGTTTGGGAAGGTGAATAGGGACGGGTCTGGGAGCTGAGGGACTTTGAGCGATGGGAGGTGATATTGTTGCGCAGGATAGTTGTAGCAACGAATGATGATAAGGTCTGCCTGAGCTTTTTGGCTCTCGATGATAATAAGATTGGCAATGTAGACCCAGAATTAGCACGAAAAGAAGGGCTAAATAATAGAGCAGCGTCGTGATCACAGCGCCACCACCGAAATGAAGTGCCATCGCACAAAGAAGTAAGAACATAGGTTGTGCCATGTTAGCTGGCTGTTGAGCCTTGATTACTCCCTTAATGGTGGGATCTTACCCTTCTGAAATGCTATGCACCGTGGCGACGAATTCGACACCGGGGGAAGAATTGGTCAGTGAGAGCAAGGAATGCCACATTTGACGCTCAACTTATCAGCAAGACAGCGCAAGCCCCTCGTTAGCACCCTCACATTCGTTGTTTTCAAATTTGAGAAAATAGTTCTGAGCCAGCTTTTTCGACTTTTAAAATGTCAATATTGCCAGTCCAAGCTCAGACTTTTGTCCCTTTTCTACAGATGTAGAAATAATGTAATACGAGCTACCTAAACATTTCTTGCTCCATACCTGATCAAAATTCAACCCAAACTCGTTAGAAAACTCCATATCTTTCCATCATTGCCCCCAGATAGATGGGGTTCGTATTCACCATTCAATTCTCAACGGGACAAAAACCTCTTCACCCTTGTCCACTTACTATCTTTCGCTATCTCACTCCACGCCGCTGGCCGTTTTCGCACCAGCTCTTGACATGTCAATTGATCCTCACTCGAAGGCCCATGAAGCGTATCTCTGCCTTGAGCCCACGAACGCAATTCAGAGGCAGTAGGGTTCCTAATTTGACTGTGAACCACCCGACTCCCTTCCATCTCCGGCAAACTTGTCGGTGGAGGGGACGAGAGCAACGGGTCCGGTGCACGCGAGTATGGAGGCGCTGGTACATTCGGGATCGGCCAACGCGAGTAGGGGGGCAGTGGTGTTCCCGGAGTTTCGTCGCCATTGGCCAAGGTTTGGGGGACATTGGGAGTTGGGTGGCTGACTCGGGTGGTGGAAGTGCTTGCTGGGGTGCGTTGGGCGGCTGCGAGGATAGCGGCCGCGTTGAGGGGGCGGTAGCGAGGCGGAGGTATGATTACGTCGAGGGGTGGGAGGTTAGGGCGGCCTGTTCGGAGCGCGGTTGAGGAGGGTGGTGGTATGGATATGGATGCCATTGTTGCGGGCTCGTGTCGGGTTTGCTGTGAAAGTATGACCAATGTATTCTTGGATGACGATGGTAGGCTCGTGCGATTAGTGAGGTGACAAGAAGAGCAATCGATGTATGGAAACGTTTACCGACGAATTGTAGACAAGTGTTGTCAAATAAAGGGATCAGAATGTCATTGTGAGAGTGTAGTGTAGACGTATATAGAATAAGTGTATTCTCATAAGTAGAAAGGGATCACGTCAAAGCAAGAAAGCTTTGTTACCGAGACAATGCAATTGAGCGTTCCGTCTTTTGTGAATGGAGCACAATCAAACATGTCCAAACGTTCACCTCAGCGTCTTGTCGTCTCATCCAATTCTCTTCTATCACTCGAAATACCCAAATCCAGCATAAACCACAATAAAAGCCGCAGTCACGACAACTATGCCTGGAACAAACCCCCAAAGGCTCCAGTCGCAAATTCCCACCCACTCTTCACGCGCCTATCCGCTTCCAATGTACGAGCCAGCTCTGAGAACGTCACCAGAACATATCCCTACAGGCTCTACCAACTCCTCCTTAACAGCTCTCCCCCGAATTCCAGCCGACCTTGAAGCAAACATTTCCTCCCAATCGGGATGGCGAACGTGGCCAAAACGTCATCCGGGGTACTGGAAAGCAATTATCTGCATCTTCTTGTGCTTGGCGTTCGCGGGAATTGCCCTGTTGGCCCTCGGGGTATACGAACTGTTGACTAAACACTGTTGCACGTGATGAGTATCTTGTCAGGAACATAGAAATTGACATCCCTGGACTGATCTGGCCTGTGTTGTATTGATTGAAGTGAGAGAGTGGAATTAGTAAACTCCTTGGCACAGAGTGCCTACAATCCCTAATTCTCTTCTGCTTTCGTCAAGATTGAAGACGTGATGTTTAACTTTGATAGGCTTCACCACGAGCAGGAGAAAGACATAGTAAGAGTGTAGAGTGATTTTGATATCCGTGTGTAGCGCCGCGCTCCATCTAGTTGCCCATTGTGCTGTCCATAGCCAACCGAATATGCGAGGTATAGAGTATGATACAAACATACAAGTAAGAACCTAAGAAGATTAAGAGTCTACCACAAACCCAATAAGGCCCTCAAGCCGTTCACAGAAATGGCACTAGGACGGCCAGAATATTGTCAGCTACTAGTACCTGCTCTCTCGTCCGCTGCTTCGTTTTTCGAATCTGTCCCCGCCACCCCTTGAGAAGCCTCCACGATCGCCGCCACCATACGAAGATCGACCAGTTCCACCAGATTGGTAGTCAGAACGGCCACCAAAAGAAGAACGACCGTCTCGGTCCCCACCACCATAAGACGGGCGGCCACCTCGATCCCCACCACCAAACGATGAGCGACCACCTCGGTCCCCACCACCGTACGATGGGCGACCACCGTCTCGGTCGACGGCATAGCCACCCCTGCCTCCTCCATATGACGACCTCTCCCTTCCGAAGCCACCTCTCTCTTGACTCGGCTCACGTTCTTCGAATCCAATATTGATGCCTGCGCAGCGCGCAAATCCTAGCTTGGACGCCAATCCTCGGCCAACCATTGGTGGCTGCTCCATACCCCAGCCGTATTTGCTTCGGTCATTCAGGGCATCGAGAAGTGCTTGTTTATTCTGTACCCAAGAGTAGAGCCCCAGGGCCGCCATGTAAGACCCAGACTTGAGTCCTCTAGGGACCATTTTTGCGGCATCGCCAACCTGGGTCAAAGTCTTGGCAGTATGTTCTGGCAGCTGAGCGTCTTTGCGCATGTCAACTTTGGCTGTTTCGATGGTATTATCGGGTTTTAGCGGCATCTCGGGAAGTTTGTGACGAACTTCTCGACTCTCTATATTCGTGACGAACATCCATCCCTCGCCAGTTTTGTCTCCTCGAGCAGTACGGCCTAATCGATGGACGTACTGTTCTTCTGATGGAGGAAGACCTATCTGGATGACGTGGGTGACGTTAGGAAAGTCCATGCCTCGAGCAGTGACATCAGATGAGAGCATGATGGCGGACTCAGCACGTCTGAAGGTGTCTGCTGCTCGCGTTCGCTGTACTTGCGTAAGCCGGGCATGCATTTCGATGATTTTGGCAGGATGAAGAGGATGTTGGTGGAAGATACTTTGGCCTGGGTTCTTGAGGTTTTGAAGCAGGGCAGAAGCGAGTGATACGTCGGCGGTAGCACCGAAATATATGATAGCCTTGAAGGGCCTGGCAGAAGAGCTTGTAGCGGTGAGTTCACGCTTACATAGCTCCACCAATGCTGGCATCAGGTTCTCGAAGCCTCCAACATTGACCAATCTTTGGGGCACCTTCTCATGGGTCTGTGCTTCGCCCTCTTGTACTGTTCGAACAAACTTGAAATCCGGCTTCATAGTTTGTCGAACGATTTGCATCACTTCTCGGGGTACAGTGGCAGAGAACAGGAGAGTCTGTCGATCAACGTCTCTCCTGCTGGGTAGGAGATCTTGTATGGCTTTGATATCGGGTGCAAAGCCTTGGTCTAAGAGTCTGTCGGCTTCATCGAGGACAAAAGCGCTCAGATTGGGTGCTCGAACTTGGCTATAGGGATCTGAAAGTATATCGTTCAATCGGCCTGGTGTCCCGACCAGGACATGACAACCCTCCATCTTGATTTTTCTAAGTCCGACTGACTTTTGTGATCCTCCCACAGCAGTCTGTACGATGACGCCTGTATCCTTCGTCACTTTCTTAGCTTCGACCGCTATCTGCTCTGCCAATTCTCGCGTGGGTGAAATTATGATAGCTCTTATATCTGCAGAGGTGCCTGTACGGCCAAGGCGAGTGCGTTTTTCAAGCTTCGGGTCGTAGTTGATGATGTTTTGAAGGACGGGTATGAGAAAGGCAAGGGTCTTGCCAGTACCAGTTCGTGCTTGTGCTAGGCTGTTGACGAAATCAGAGATTCATCTTTGTAGCGCTCAGGTTTTGCAAATGAGACTTACACATCAATTCCTTTGAGTGTTTCATTGATAGTCAAGCTCTGCACTTGTGTCATAGTCTCAAGGCCCATGCCCCTGGTAATAGTATCCACCACTGTAGGGCAAACCATCCCTCGCTCAGAAAGCTCCTTAAATTTTGTGACTGGTCCATAATTCACTGCTCGATGTATTTGCGCGTCTGACGGTGGCTCCTGTGCATGAACTTCTTGCTCTAGCTCCCCGTCGATAGCTTCGTCTTCGTATGCAGCAGCTGCTGCCGCAGACCGTCTCCATTGTGGGGTTGAGCCAAAAGATCTTGTGAGGGCTGGGTACACGATCCTGGCTATGCATTGCTGCACGTTTCGGGGCCGGCCTGCTCTAATGCATCTCAGACATACGGAAGATGAGAATAGCGATGTTGCAGCAGAGGTAGGACCTCGCCGTACGATATTCAACATTGGCCGAGGGACGTTTCGAATTGAACCTGATGTGGAAGCCGCGAAAGAGCGTAGTTGCGCGATCCGGTCAGAAGGAAAAGTGTAGGCTCTTGTATTGACTGTGTCGATGTATCTAGATCTCGACATCCTCGATGATGGACTGGACTTTTTCACGCGGAGGGCGATTGCGCGTTGCTGTATCGGGACTAGTGAGTTTGGACCCCTATCTTCACCTTCGTACGTGTTCTGTCCAGGGGTTCTACGGATTATGACTTCTCTTCATTTCTAGATCCACCATCATTGCTCGGACGAGGTAACGGCCGGCATTAATGACCAGTCATCCGTTTCAAGAGGTGATCTCCACGTTGAGAGAACGCTCTGTGCTTCGGTCCGTTTGCTTGGATGAAGTCAATGCAAAAAGACGAATGATATCAGAAGGAGTTGATGTCAACTGTTTGCGCAGTCTCTAGAGCGTCGTTCCATGCTGGTTATCAAGCCTTGCAAAAGATCGCTCAGCTGATACTAGTATATCCCATTGACTGGCGACCTCCGCGCTTTCTTATTTGAAAGGACCGCCAAAATATACAGTCCACACCTGGCAGGGTTTGGGGTCATGTTGAGCATGAACATGTAACAAATGATATAAATCAAAGCGTGTTGATCCTCGCTCATCTCCTTACACTGTCGATATCCAACCCTTCCATACAGAAATCTCGAAATCGAAGCGAGTATGGATAAATATCGAATTATAAAACAACTACGAGCATATAAGTTTAATACGGTATTGCCGTTTCCAGGTTCGCAATCTGTCCTTGGTATGCTTCCGCATTTATGCTTGTAAAGAAGCGTCTGTTCCCAAGCGACCAACCGCTAGCCATGAGCGAACCCAGAGAACCATCAAAACGCACCATACGAGGTCGCCAAAAATGGCCCATACCTTGCAAGATCTTCCACAATTCTCGAACAGACACAATCACGACGATCGAACGTACCTCGTCTCTCGAGTTCTTTAATTAGAACTTCTCATTCATTGGGTAGAAGCTGATTATCATGTTGCCGGCTCAAACGAGGTAGATTCGCACCAGCTCTGAAGAACCGGTGGTATAGGTTTCGCATTCGCATGGGTTGGTTTCGAGGGCTCTTCCGTGGGCCTAGCTGCTGGATTCCAGCCCCTGTACGATTTCATGGTACTCGTCAAAGCCGCCTCCATATTCGTTTTATACCTCGTCTCCATCACCTACAGCAAAGCCAACGTCTCGGTCGTCTTCCTCATTTTCATCGTCTGCGTCATAACCTTCTTCGTCATCATCCTCGGTCTCTACTCCTTGAGAGAGAACAACTCCTGCCTGCAAAACCGACAAGAGCTCTTGGCTTGGTCTAGGAGCCACTGTTTAATGCACTAAAAGCCCACGGAGTCAGTAATGAGCTGCTCATTACGAGGTACGCAAGAGAAAGAAAGAGGTAGCGAAGGGTGTTTTACCTTACTGCCCATTATGTGACCACAGGATGGCAAGCCTACTGCGTGTTCGGTATCCTGGCCAAAAGGATTACGATATTTTATCTATAGCATAGCTTACACTCAACTTCTTCGGGAATTTCTTCGTCCTCAATTTTGACGAGTCCATCGAGGAAGTCCGCCACGCAACAGAAGTCTTGTGCCGTTTTTGCTTACCTACTATGGTAGTGAGTCCGTAGAAGCGTCTGGTTACAGGGCCCCTTCCCAATGAAGGTGCGCCAATGTTCCGAGCGAAGGGGAATGAGATTGACTTTCTTGAACGTGTCCG
>JAABUS010000754.1_pt1 | contig 79172 bp, 86 predicted proteins | sample 5560161 | NCBI WGS metagenome assembly JAABUS01 (sample SAMN10711885, study PRJNA513376) | rock metagenome | isolation source: Antarctica rocks | place: Antarctica: Victoria Land, Trio Nunatak nord | collected 2016-01-04
ATATACAGTCTGACATTGATATACAATTAGCTTGTGATGTCAGCAAATATGATGTCTGAAGACTGCAAAGATCTTTCAAATCAACAACTAGAACTGTGTCTGTGTCACAATCACAAATAGAGACTCAGAATCAAACTCAGAAGCAGAAGCAGAAGCAGAAGCAGAAGCAGAAGCAGAAGCAGAAGCAGAAGCAGAAATGAGAACAGCAGCAGCAGAAGAAGAAGTACTTTGATGATTTAAAATATGACAATGATGTTTATGAGAAAGTCTCAGAAAATGACTACTACTTCTGAGCTTGAATGTCTGTTTTCTTTTCATAGCAGTTTATTTACATTTATGAATTATAGTTTATGTCAGCAAGTCAAAACAGATTGTCTGAATCATCTTCTATTTGTGATCATTGTGATCTCACTGCATCGCGTAGAAACTCATCAAATTCATCTTCGAGTTCTGTGTAATACTGAATCAGCTTGATGTTTTTCTTAATTCAAATCTTCAGCACTGCAAAGAAGATTTCTATAAGATTGAAATCAAATGAGTACGATGACAGCTTGATCAGCAGTACTTCAAACTTCATACAAAGCTGATCTAATTTGATAGATTGATGAATTCAAGCATTATTCATGACTACGATGAAACGAGATTCAGAATCATCTGAAGTGCATTAAGAAAAAACTCTGATTCTCATGAAGTTCAAAAAGATAGTCTTGATTATGAAGTCGTGATGCATCTTTCATGTCATATATTTCTCTATCGTGTATGTCGACAGTATGCTTCATCTCTTTGATCGCTTGAGCGTTTGACTGATGTGTAGAGAAACTTTGATAGAAGATCAGTCATACTTTCAATTATTTAGTCAGTGAATCAGCATAAAAGCTTCAAGCGTTGATCTTAATCTTTATCTGTTCGCTTGCATGCAGCACTTTCATTCAGAAACATCAGCTGATCTGCTGTTCAGTCAGTCAGATGAAGCTTTCACTTCTCTCTCAAGATCTCACTTCGCTGAGTCATCGTACGTTTGACGAGCTTCTTGCTTCATTTTCGTTTGACTAGCAGTCTGCATACGTTGCTGACGTCGATGATGATATTAAATTCATCAAACAGAAATCAAATCATTTCGTTTTGATAGACAGTGAGACGTTGATGCAAATATTCAATGAGCTGCTCTGCATGATAGTCGCTCAGCTTGAAAGATCTTTCGTCTATGAAAGCAGTGATCATGTCGATGACGATGTATGCTCTTCTTATTCTTCTGATCTGAGTCATGCTGACTTCGATGACTTTAGATATGAAGGCAGTGAAGTCTGAACGATCGAAATAAATACGAATACGACTTCGCATCGCTGAAGGGAGCGACGGCGGCATACTGAGGCTGACAGCAGTGACAGCAGTGATAGGGCTAGTCTTAAGATGAATATAACTTCAATTTCTAATGCTACGGCATGAGGGAGGGCAGTGAAGTTGATTTTACAATTTCTGTTTTCTTATTTTGCACTTTTGAAGATTTACCACTAATTTTGGTGGGGCTCTCGGCAAATCCTAAAAAACGTACAAGGTTTCGCAATCAACGATACCTTATGAAACTTTCCTTATCAACTCCCGTCACTCCCTTACCTTACCCCACTACCTTAAATCACCTTGAAAGCACGTGTACTTTCTACGGTACTTGTAGTCACCCCGATAAGGGCTCTGCCTCGGCTTGCTGCAGCCGCTATTCTATCAAAACCTTGGCCTTGTTCTATTAATGTCTAACCCAACGTGCCAACCTAACCCTACTATCTGCCATCCAGTCCCTCCATTGTACACACCTCCAACACACTGCTGCTTCCTTCTTTCGTTCACATCATCACATGCAACTGCCTTACAGTGTACCTTACTACCGTACTGTACCGTATGTCCTACCTTACCAAGGTACCTTACCACCAATGCATACCGTCCAAGGTACTTGAAACCAAGGTACCTTCAAGTCACGCTTGGTTCCGTGCGATCCCGAGAATCGATGACAACTTCACCCGATAGATGCGGCTTAGATCGATGCTGGCGCCCAACGGTGAAGGGGCGTCGGTTTGGGCAACGGGCATCATCTCAGCCTTCAGTAATGGCTCGCATGATAAACCCACCATACCTTACCTTAACCTTACCCAAACGCCCCCAATGGTGTACGGGCGAAAACGCGAGCGGTCGGAGGAACCCTGTAGATCTGTTGCTTTAGCCGTCGGCTTGGGATAGATAAAGTTGACATGTCAGGTCACCATTTCTACATCATTTAATCCGAGCCAAGCTATCCTGAGTCTCTTTGACTGGCTTCACTTGCTCTTGCACGGCTGTAGCGAGGAACCTTGTTCGTTCAACATGGATTTTTGAAAAGCGGTCGACTTGGGCTTGAAGGTGTCGAAGCTGACCACGCCGGAGAGGCATACTTGACACATTACCGGCAAGCCATCGGATTTCGACTATCGAGTCTCCCTTCCGTTGCATTGGCTACCATTTGCAAGTTTTGTTGCTCAGATGGATCGCCGACCGGCCGTGTCTGCCTTCATACAGACGTACCAGCCTCTGACCCCCGAATCGCCATGCCTTCCCGTATCATTGCCGCACGTCCGCGAAGCGATACCCCAGCTCCCGTTGACTCCGCCTGAGCTAGGAGAATGCATGGGGGCAGCAGTCGACGAAGAAGCTATTAGAACAGCTCTACATGTCATCTCGACCGAACGGGATGCCCTGACATATCTCGGAGATCTCTATGGGTCCGATTCAGTGGCGCAAGAAGGCTTCTCAAACGCAGTCAATGCAATATTGCGGAGCATCAACAATCATGGAAAAGTCGTGGTTTGCGGTGTAGGGAAGAGTGGCAAGATTGCCGAAAAGGTTGTTGCCACCATGAATAGCTTTGGGATTCGAAGCACTTTCCTTCATCCTACCGAAGCTCTACATGGCGATCTGGGTATAATTGGAGCCGTAAGTCCGGAGCTCGTGGAAGACACCTGAATGATTCACTAATTGAGTGTTCAAGAATGACACTTTCCTACTCCTAACGTTTTCCGGCCGGACCCCTGAACTTCTCTCTCTCATGCCACACCTTAGTCTCAGCCTTCCTTTAATAGTGTTGACCTCCCATACCCATCCGTCGACTTGTCCTCTTTTTTCTGCTCGTCCCGCCCATCTTTCGATCCTTCTTCCGGCGCCCATCCCGACGTCCGAGGTGCAATCTTTTGGTCTTCCTGCCCCTACTACTTCCACCACCACCGCGCTTGCCCTTACCGATGCCCTCGCCCTCGCTTGTGCACGGCGTCTCCATCCAAGTCCCGCCACCGTTTTCCTCGCGAATCATCCAGGCGGGGCAATCGGCGCTAGCATCTCAGCGTCCGGGCCCCCCAAGATGGCCGACATCGCTACTCAAGTGGCGTCCATACCCATTGTACAAGCTCGGCCGAACTGTCCAAGTCTCACGGCCCGCGATGTCCTCCTGACAGCGGCAAGGTCCCCTACAGGCTGGGTGCGATTGTCCTCAACCACGATTGTCGCACCTCGACAGGTACAGCGCCTGGGAAACCGCCCAGATTTAGATCATCCTACACAGCGATTTGAGGCTGGCATCGCAGTCGAAAAGTGGGATTGGATATCTATACCGGGAACGAGCTCAGTGCAGGAAGCAAAGGAATGGATTGAAAGCATGCGCAAGGGCGGAAGAGGAAAAACATTTTTGCAAGGGGGCACTGTACTGGGTATTGTGGATGTCAAGGGGGAAGTAAGTGGGGTAGTGGAGATTGAAGAAGCAGTTGGAGAGGAAGAGGTACAGAAATGGAGGGAATACGATTGATATGATACCAAGGGTTCGATTTGAAAATCAGGTTAAAAGCCGGCCGACAGATAGAGGAGTCTTGATACGAATAGACGGCCAATCAATCTCCCTTCTAGTTCATTGCATGACGACTCCTGAAATCTAAGGCTTAAGTGCTTCTTACTCTCTCGCTTAAGGCAGCGATGGCATACTAAGTATTCTTCCGCTGTCGTTTGATTGTTTCGTAATTGTTGGCTGTTGTATATCATGGGAAATATAGGGAGTTAAAAGCATAGGCTAGGGCGACATAATGTAAAGATTGTTGCTCGCGAGGCATTGTTATGAACTACTAAAATATATATCAATAAGTCGTAACAAAGACTGTGGACTTGCTGGGTGAGATAACATAGGGCTTAACTCGCTTGGTCAAGGTCCAGTGATTTTGCCGCGCTAACGGAACGCCGCTACGGTCTCCCGACATTTCTGCACTCGGAGCTTGAGAGTTGAGACCTTCCCCAGAGCAGACGGCGGGAAGCTTTGATCACACTCTCTCTGGTCATTCTTCCTCTCTTAACATCATCAAAACTCCATTCTTTCTCTCCAGCTCAGAGTAGTTTGCATATCGAGACGATTTGCTTTTTATCCTCCACAACCAGCACATTCGTTGAAGCGGTAAGAATGTGCATATGACTCTTGCCGTCGAGTCATCGACAACCTTTAAGATATCCATCTTAGCGCCGTGACTGGTTAGTTCTGGTAGGCTTGGTCTGAAAATACCTTGTCAGGGTGCCTGAGGCTGGAAGGACTTGACTATCTTTCCTTCTTGAGCTAACAGGCTTCTCTAGCATTCGCAGGCACCAGTACCACGTTCCAACCTTACTGGATCGGATTGAGGAGGACGCTGCCTACCCACAACATGGACAACAGCTACACCACATAGAAAGAACAACTCCCAACCTTTCAAATGCTTTATCGCTTCGGGTATCGGGCAGTCTTTCGAATCCATTGACCTACTCATCACGCACCGCCAAATCATCAAATGCCTGGTTGTCATGGCAGTCCACCAACACAGTTACTCCTAAGAAGATTGCTTAGCTTTCCAATAAATCATCCTGCGCCATTCTTCAGCATCCGAGGCTCGTCTACGAGGAAGGATTCGTTAATACCGGAGTCCTCTACTAAGCAGGTCAAATCCGGTACCTCGACTTCTCAGCAGCACTCATGCATCAGCATCCTCGTCCACCGCCGGTAACGGCTTCTCCGGTGAGTTCGCCTAAAACAAACCCCACGAGAACCAACAATCCTAGAGAACAGGAATCGGGAGGATCGAGAGCCAGCTCTGGTAGAGGTACGCCGAGCGAGCAGGGCAGCTCTATGGGACAAGGCTCCGATGCATTGATACGGGGAGTAGAAACATCTAGTCAAGGCAAAAGCTCAACAGAAAAACTCAGTCAGGTTGTTTCGGTACGATAAGCGCTCCCTTGTGTAACATTGTGTGACTAAAGCTGAGCTGTGCCACTCCAGAACTATTTTACCAAGGCTGCGCTTATAATCCTCCACGCAAGAAGTGCATTGCCACCCGCATATGCAAAAGGGTCAGATACCAAAAGAGTAAATAAATGGGTAAGTGGAACACTAATTTGACCATTACTTGGAACATCCCACATAGTTTTGTTCTACATTTTGCTCCTAGCCAAGTTCTGTAGGCTAACATAATCCTCAGTTCAACGTTGAACTCGATGAGACAGATGTCACTCGGGATAGCGTCCGCACTTGGAGAACTTGCGATGCCGTCGACAATCGACCGCCAGTGATGATAATTGAAACGTTCATCGACACTGAGGAGTTGACAAACAAGCAAAGCTTAGTCATTGTCGACGAACAAGGGAGGCGAAAGGATGTTGAAGAAGCCTTGGACGAATCTCCTACCTCGTCTGCAGGAGGTAGCGGTCAAATAAGACCGGAGGTTATCCTTGAGCGATGGCAAATGCAGCTCGGAGATGCTTCAGCAGAGATAGACAAAGATTTAACCCCGCTTCTCCCACGTATTTATAAGAACAGCATAGTGCTGTTCCGATCCCTTATTACGTATGCCAAACTGCTTCCTGCCTGGAGATTTGGTAAGAAGCTCTCGAAGCCTAGGATGTCGCACAATTCGCCAAAACTCAAGTATCGTATACTCGATGGCTCGCAAATCGACAGGTCGCCCTGGATAGACGCACTCACGGTCCCATTGAACGATGCACCTGGCCCTGTTGTCGAGACTTTCTCGTTTGATGCCATCGAGTCTCCAGCTGGTCCATTTTCTATACGGGTTACATACCGCTCAAATTGCGATTTCCGGATAGATGATTCGGAGGCGCTGTTGAGCTCGCAGTTCATGGGCATGGATGAACAGTTTTTTGAACCGTCTCTTGGGCGGAAGGATGGTGAAACCCGAAACGGGAGGAATGTGACTGCTCCAGGGATAGAAGCTGGCTCTTTGCCGCATAAGAGAAGAGACGTTGCAGATCTTCCAGCACAAGGGCAGGCCTACGGCAGTCTGTCAACATTCCATCATGTCGGACCTCCTGCCGGTTCTAGTCCATTATCGGCTCTCCGCGCTGCTCGAGATTTGATCACGCCGTCACCCACAGACCTGCCATCCCAGAGACCATCGGCTAATCGCTCTTCGCAAGGGTCAAGATCGTCTCTCAGATCGGCCGATGGCACTCCTGGTGTTGGTAGAAGGCCTTCCGTATCATTCATGCCCTTTAAGACGCCTTCGCTATCCGCGTCGCCGCTGCAGGGCGAGCCATTGACAGCTTCAATGCCACGAGGATCAATAGGGAGGAGCTCTACATTAGGTTCGTTAGCTGAGGCACGACAACCGTCACGTCTGACTCATCATGGCTCTGTACCTTCTCAAAGATCGCCAGTGGCTGTAGAGCGTGCCATCCAGTCCTCCAGTTCAAGTTCTCCTAAACCCGCTCCGATATCCAGGTATAGTAGCAGTTTCGGACATCGGAGAGCAAAGCTGTCTGTGGGTGGAGGCAGCAGGACCGACGACGATAATAATAGCAGTGGCAAAGCCAGCGTCACCTCATCAACTGCCCAACCCGGTTCCGGAGTTCTCGCTGAAGGCGGAGCGGCCAGCTCAGGTTCAATTCCTACAGATGACGATAACATTTCTGAGTTTTTGAAGATGCTCGATCAAAAGAAAGACCTGAAGAGCTTCAGAGCGCCCCACAACCAAGACACCGCTGACGCCTCCACCAAAAGAACAACTGCCGCGTTGACCAAGTTTCAGCGCATGAGGGATTCTAATGCTGCCTTGTCCGACTCCATGTCATCGTCACTCCTTTTACATCGTTCCTCCAGCTCTTCGAGCCGGCAACTTTCAAGTGTGCCACCTATGGTAGCAGGCACTTCGATTTCAACTTCTTCGTCACCTGGAAAGCCAATCTCACCCCATACACCACACACACCTGCTATCCCCTCAAGGTTGAGCGCCAACAGTATTATAGAGTATCCTATTAATCCCAGCAATGGCAATACTCGCTTGTCGCAAGAACAGGAAACTCATCACGAACAACGATCAAGGAATAACGCATCTCGTGACCCTAACACAGGAGCTATCGATATACCTACCTCGCCACGACCTTATCATCCTAGCTATCGGCGGTCAAGCTCCGTGGCCCAACAACATAGGACACTCCCTTTGGAGGACGACCTTGGAGATATATTTCCATTCGGAATGCGCAGTGCCAGCCTTGGTGCAGACCAGGGTCCCGATGATAGGCCGCAGTTGAGCCTTAGTGCGCTTCTCCGCTTACAGGAAGGTTCCGCAGCGGTTATGCCGAGCTTAGAGGCTCAGGAACCATCGTACGGGCCTATGAACAACCCGGAGGGCAACAGTGCCGCTGTCGGTCACTATCGATCTTCATCGCTCGAAGGACGTGATGACACGGGATCATTGCCACTTCGTGGAGTTTATCGCCCTCGTATAGGTCGGGGCAGCGGTAGAGGTCTGACCCCACCTCACGGCTCGACCTCCAGCCTAGGCGATCGTGGCAGTGGCAGCGGAAGCTCCGACCAACGTGGCGGACGATACAGCTTCACACGCCCTGTCAGCACCTTCGAGGAAGAGGAGCCGTTGCTGTTCGCTATGAGTGATTTCGGTGCTGTGCAACAGTCACGAAGGAGTATTGAGGAGTCGCGCGGTGGATCTAGCGTTGGAGCTAGTGAGAGGGGAGCCAACGATTCAGGGCAGTCATCTAGAAGGGGAAGTAGAAGAGGAGCTCATTTGGACGGCGCCGGGCGACAGTGGTGATATCCTAGTGTCTAGGCCGCACAGTAAAATTGACGTCCTTCAACCGTCAAAGTACTAGAAAGGAATAGCATGGAGGCAGGCTTGTCTTGGCGGAGTTTGGTGAATATTCTTTCCCGAATCTATGCTTGCTTACGGAGTACAGTGATTCATTGGCAAACTTGGACTTTTGAAGCTTGGAGTTTGAACGATCTTTATATACATATACCTGTGTATTGCGCTTTAGCGATTGAGATAGATGGAAGCTTGGATCAATGGCCGTTTCTTGGACAGAAGGGAACAAATTGACAAATGAGCAAGCTGGAAAGACAGCTGTAAACCTAAAGTATCGTATAAAAATTTACATGAAATGACTTGCATGATGATCGTGCCTCCCGTCCGATAAGTGCGACCCTAAGGCAAGTAATGCATATAAGGGGGGGGGTGTTTGCAGTATGGCGTCCCATTGGTGGAATGAAGCAACAAATACGTTGCCTCTTGGCCGTCGTCAAATGATGTGCAGACTCACACAAATCATTCCCTCATTCCAATAAAATAGCAGACACGCACCACCTGCCTTACACATCAGCCTGTGTATCAAACAAAGAAAGATCCTTAAGCAAGTAGAAGTCTGCCCAATCTCTGCGGTCCTGCTTCTACCTAAGATTCTCAGAAGTGCGGGCCAACAACTCCGACACCTATCCCAAAAACCAGCTTGTGCGTTCCGACAGCTTCCTGGTCGATCTGCAGGCTTTTCGTATCTGTTCTTGCTTTTATTCCGAGGTCTCTGCGCCCGCTAGGTCTTCCAGGCTCTTCTCAGCACCTTTAAAGAAGCCGTGACCCTTTGAGGTTACAGCGAGGTGCGCTTTTTGGAGCGGCTGGAGGATCCTTCCCTCGCTCCTGCGCCAGCATATGAGTGCCTATCTCTGGAAGTATTACTTCGAAAACGATGTCGAGAACTTTCGCCAAGTGCTGGCACACGCCACCTATAATGCATCCACGGTCACGTCCAGAGGTGGGGCAAATGGAACAGCAGAAAACATTGGAGCCTTAGGCACTCCTGGAACAAGCTTGGCCACGTCGCCAATTCTGACTAGTAAGAGCAGGAAATCCTTAGGATGGAGTCCTTCTATGCCTTCACCGGGAGCCAAGGTATCAAGGTCCTCAACGAACATCCATTTGACACGCGCAGATATCAATGCAAGGGATTTCAACGGCGTTACCCTGCTGCACTATATAGCGTCTTCGGCGAACGACAAAGCGTCGCAGTACGCCACGGCGCTCCTACCACTCCCAATGCTGGATCTGTATACTCAAGACCTGGAGAGCGGATGGACTGCGTTACACCGCGCGCTGTACTTTGGCAACATTACGATCGCGCGAGCTTTGATGGATCGAGACAGCCAAGGTATATTCGGTCATAATGGTTTTGGAACAGCCCAGGGGTTTGCAGGTCTCATCAAAATCAAAGACCGCGAGGGGAATAGTCCCTTTGACGTTTACGGAGCATCAATTACCACTAGGGACATTCGTCAAGCGCCGACGAACCCATTACTTTCTAGTGCATCGGAGGAGGAGGAACATGAGATGGCGCAGGGAATTAGTGGTGACGCCACCGAGGAGGGGTCAGGAAGCAGAGAGATTGCCCCAAGAGTCGATATTGGAGGTGACGAGGTTTTCACTTTTGGCAGCAACAAGAATTTTACGCTAGGATTTGGAGATGAAGATGATCGTCAATACCCAGAACGGATCATCTTGAAACGTCCGGAGCACTTGCTGCGTCGCCTACACAGTGAATATGAATCTCGAAATCTCCAAGCAAAGGCAACTCAGATGACGAAAATCCTTATGCTGTCGAGCCCTATACCAGCGTTGATCCAATATCAGCCGATCATCATTCAGGACATCCAACTCTCCAAACTGCATTCTGCAGTCTTGACAACCGATCCAGAGGCCAACCTCTACATGTGCGGATTTGGACCTGGTGGCCGACTTGGGACAGGGGACGAAGCTACAAGATTTCATTTCACCAGTGTATTCGGTGGAGCGCTAAGTGGCAAGAAAGTTGCGAATGTCGGACTTGGGCAGAATCACACCCTAGCTATCACTAACCAGGGCGAGACATTCACTTGGGGCAGTAATACATTCGGGCAGCTCGGGTATGCTTCCCCTACTTCTAATCTCAACGACGAGGAGCTTGCGCAACTTTCGCCGCGGCAAGTTTTTGGTCCACTGAAACGTGAAGTTGTCGTTGCAGCTGCTGCTTCGCGCACCCATAGTGTAGTACATACAGCTACTTCTCTATACACATTTGGAAAAAACGAAGGTCAATTGGGCTTGGTCGATTCTGACGCTCGATCACTGGTTATGCAGAACACCCCAAGAAAGGTCGCAGCCTCTCTCTTTTCGTCCCCAATCAATTCCGTCTCAGCCATTGATAAAGCAACAATATGCCTTTTAGAGAATCACGATGTGTGGATATTCGCGAACTATGGTTACACGAAGATGTCTTTCCCGCTAGAAGGTTTTTCAAATTATTTCCTTAAAAATAGCTACTCGGCCACACGGTACAGCAGCACGGAGAACCACATTTGTAAGATCACTTCAGGAGAGGATACGATCTGCGCAATGTCAAACATGGGCGACGTCTTTACCGTCAACGTCAGTCACAAAACCGAAGCCTCACCTGCGACAGCCTCAACTACCAATCCATCCAAAATCCGTGGGGCGTTAGCTCCTCCACAACGAGTATGGTCTTTAAGAAAAAGCCACATGGCTGTGAGAGATGTTGATGTCGGTCAAGATGGCTCAATTATCATATGTACTGAATCTGGATCCGTTTGGAGAAGAGTCAAGCGCGCTAAAGTCAAAGACGCCAACGCCCTTGGTTCTGCCGAATATAAACCAAAAGACTACAAATTCTCTAGGGTGCCCGGGTTGACAAGGATTGCCGCAGTGCGAAGCAATACCTTTGGGTCTTGCGCTGCTGTCCGCAGAGACTGTGATGTATTGAAGACACAGATCGAGATTGACAGCCATACTTTGTGGAAAGATTTGTACCCTTTACATCCCTTCCAGGGTCTCTCTGCCGAAGAGGATTCGGATACTGAAAATCCTATGCCACGCTTCTGGACTCCGAGTCCAGGTACTAACGATATTGCTACCATCCGCCGAGCAGTATTAACAGCACCTGATGTCGAGGAAAGCATTATCAATCTTTTCGCGGACCTGCAAGCATTGGAAGAGGCATCTTATGATTTACGAATCGGATCGACGACATCTAAAGTTCTAATACCAGCCCATGAATTTGTGCTAGCCGGACGTAGTAGTGTAATGAGGCGAGCACTGACCAGCTTCCGCCAATCCTACTTCTTCAGCGTTCCCGATGTTGTGACGATCGAGTATGACAGTGAAGGCAAGGCCCTCGTCCTGTTCCAAGGTATTGACTGTATCACTCTCATCAATCTCACTCTCTACTTGTACACAGACTCTGTTGTAGATGTCTGGCACCATACCAGGCATGCACCAAAGTCTGCTGTTAGGTATCGTCAGATACGGGCAGACCTCATGAGAATTGCTTCCCACCTCGATTTGCGCAAACTCGAACAAGCTGTACGGGTCATGGTTGAGCCACCGAGAACCTTGAATCTGGATATGGATCAAGCCATACAGCAGCCCGAGTATTTCGAAAACGGAGACGTGGAAATCGAGCTTGATGGAGATAGCGCCAAGGTCCACAGTGCCCTTATTTGTCAGAGATGTCCCTTTTTCGAAGGGCTCTTTAGAGGACGTACTGCTGGACTCTGGCTTTCTTCGCGGCGTGAGCAAGTCCGGGAGCCTCAAGAAGTTGTCAAGGTGGATCTAAAGCACGTCGATCCTGGTGTCTTCAGACTCGTCTTGCGACATATCTACGCTGATAGCAACGAAGAGATATTCAATAATACCGTAACAACAGATTTGGACGCCTTCTTAGATCTCATCATGGAGGTGATGTCTGTTGCGAACGAGCTTATGCTCGATCGGCTGGCACAAGTCTGTCAGAAAATGCTTGGGCGATACGGTAAGCCGTTTATTAGTACTGCTTGACTACACAAACTCACAAACCCAGTAAATACTCGCAACGTCTGCCAACTGCTGAATGCCGTGGCTCCATGCTCAGTAACTGAGTTTAAAGACGCAGCACTAGAGTATATTTGCATGAACCTCGAGGGCATGCTCGAAAATCAGTAAGCTCATAGAAGTATTCCATTATCAACTCGATTACTAACACTGATCTAGCTTGCTCAATGAGCTCGATGACGATCTAATGCTTGAGTTAGATGAAGTCGTACGGCAGAATCAGTTAGCCTGTCTGCCGTTCGCGAAAAGCGGCAGGGCTGAAGCTGACTTGCACGAGCGACATCCGGAACTGGCTGGTATAATCGAACGGGGTAGGCGTGCTAAGGTGGACTCGATGGCCCTCCGTTCTCGGTTGCAGGAGGATGAAATGCGGTTCTCCGGGTCTGCGAAAGCAAGAGTCGGATTTTCTGATGATCTGAGCCAGTCTCCTTTCGTACAAAAATCAAGAAGAAGATTCTCCAAGGACCAAGTACTCCATGCGCAGAGTCCTTCGCTAAAGGCCAAAAGCTCTGCGGCAGATCTCATGTTCGAGATGGACGAAGGCGAGGGGTCAGATACCGAGAAGGCAAAGACAGATGTATTATCGCGTGAACGCCATGGACAACAGCAACATGACCAGCTTGCGGCGCCCTCTTCAGGGCTGCCCATGGAGGAGCACTGGATGAATCCGAAGGGTAAGGCACTGCCGTCAAGCGTAGAAAATTCCGTGTCAGTATCACCTGGCCCGTGGTCTGAGTCCGGCGAGATTCAGGCTACTCCTTCGCCGAGAAATTGCGAACCTTTGGAAAATATCAAGCCATGGGGTTCTTCCACAATTGCTTCTTCCAAACTGGACATGAAGGATATCATGGCTCAGGCAACCTCCAATCGGGTGTCTAACATCTCAGCTGGTCTGTCTCTTCGTGCTCAACGTACCGATATAACGCCTGGAAATCTTTCAAGCAAGTTGTCCCAACGAGAACGCAAGAAGCAGCAACTGCAGCAAGCTCAGCAGCACCACCAAATCGTGAGTTTGACACCGTCAATAGATAATAAGATACGAGACGAAACGCCCTCGTCTCCATGGCAGGTTGCTTCTAGGAGTCCAAAGATTTCATTGAAAGACGTTCTGGGTGCTGAGAGCAACAAATCTCCCTCGATGCGGGCATCTAGCACCTCCCGCACATCATCCATCCCATCCCTAACTTTACGACAAACCGTGGCTGGAAATCCATCCGCCACGCACCGAAGTACCAGTAGCAGCTCTAAAACCCAAAATCCGTCCCAGCAACGCAGCGTCTCATCACCATCCGTACCTCCCTCTACCTCATCAGCCAAGGTCATTCCCTCACGCTCCTCATCTGCTACCGAGAATGCTTTCATACAGTCCATCCGCCATGCACCCCCACCTGTAGAACCTAGCCTCCAACTCTCCATGGCCGATATTCTATCCCAACAGCAAGCGCAGAAAGACATTATCAAGGAAGCTGCTGCGAAGCGTAGTCTGCAGGAAATCCAGGAAGAGCAGGCATTTCAGGAATGGTGGGACGAGGAGAGCAGGAAGGTTAGAGCTGAGGAGGAAGCCGCGAAAATGAAGGCGAGTGGGAGGGTTGAAAGAGGTGAAAGGGGTGAGAGGGGTGAGAGGGGCGGAGGAGGGAAGGCCAGAGGTGGGAGCAGAGGAAAAGGCAGAGGAAGAGGTGGAGGCCGAAGAGGGACGGAAAGTGGGAGTGGGAGTGGACAGGGAAGAGGAGGGAAAGCCCATACATGAGATAAATGATTGATGAGGCTAGTCTATGTATTTATTTATGGGGTTTGCAGATATGGAGTACTCGATAACAAGATTAACTGGCGTAGCTTACTCGTGGGCAACTAATGTTGGTGAATCCAGAAAATACAAATCAAAGATCGAGTAGTGGGACTATTCGAAAGACACGTATTTATTCAGCAATCGAATCATCGCGACCATTTCCTTCGCTTCCATTGGCATGCTACAACTCGATATCTATGACGGTGTTTGCGAGTTCCGAGCCGAACACTCAGAATCACCAAGGCGGCGCGGGTGATATGGCGCTAGGCTCGATCGGGTACAAGATCGCGAGAAGGTATGATTGGCCAGTTCGCGGTCGCCAAACACCAATAACCAAGCTCGTCTAGATTACCACTGCGGCCAGCCAGCATTGCACCAAAACGGTACGATATAACGACTATGATTTTGCAATTCTGTATTTGGTGTCTATTTGCGAAGCCTTTGAGGCTGTTCGTTGCCAGTGCACGCAAGATTGTAGGCTGAATCGCTTCTGTCCCGCTATGGAACTCGCAAAACCGTTTCTGATTTCGAGGAATTGCGATACGGCCGATGTTCTGTTCACGCCTTGGAAGATGGTAGGGGGGGTGGGGGGTGGAATATATAGTGCATGCGTTCCCTCTGTCTTGTACTTCATTATATCCTCAGCATCTCTACACTTTTATCTTCGAGACAACAGCTTTCTATTTGCTGTGATTGAGACAACTGCTTCCTTTGCCATCCTGGTCTCTATTCGCAGATCCGAGTCCTCACCATTATCCCTTACAGCTCCACTCGGGCGTCATGTCTCACCGCAATGATGGCTGCACGATGAAGACCTGTCCCGTCTCTGATTCAGTCTATGGCTACCGGCCCTCCGTACCTGCAAACGCTTTTTTCCTCGCAGTCTTTTCGATCCTCCTCATTGCCCAGTTGGTACAAGGATTCCGACAGAGGACGTGGTTTTTCGGGATTGTGATGGTTTTGGGCTGTGCGGGTGAAGCTGCGGGTGAGCCTTCGATATCTTCTTGGGTAGAGAAAATTGAAGCTGATAGACCGTAGGCTATGCGGGAAGGATAATACTTCACGGCAATGTATTCAGCGAAGTCGGGTATGCCTCCATCACAGCAATATGCAACCGATAGCAATCTAGCTTACAACTCCCAGCTTCGAACTCCAGATCTGCACCCTCATCTTCTCGCCCGCCTTCATCGCCGCTGGAATCTACGTCACTTTAAGTAAAGTGTACGCTCGACCACTTCAACTCTATCCCAACCATCGCTAATACGAGCTCAGAGTCATCATCTACGGCGCCGATTTCTCCCTCCTAAAACCCATTTATTACACCGTCGTTTTCATAGCCTCCGACTTCCTCGCCCTCGTCTTCCAAGGTAAGGCCCCTCCAAACCACCCCGCCCCCAAACCAACCCCCAACATCGAGCCAAAAAAAAACTAACCACCCTCTCCTCCACAGGCACCGGCGGCGGCATCGCCGCATCCGCCAAAACCGACGCCGCCCAAAAATCCGGCACCAGCATCATGCTCGCCGGAATCTGCCTCCAAGTCGTCTCCCTCCTCGTCTTCGCCTTCTTCTGCGCCGAGTACTTCCTGCGCGTGCGCCGCAACAGCGACCGCCTCAACCCGGCCACCGCGGCCCTCCGCGCGAGCCCGAAACTCCACAAGTTCCTGTGGGCGCTGTTGGTGTCGTTTTTGACGCTGTTTGTGCGCTGTGTGTATCGGATTCCGGAGTTGAGTGGCGGGTGGAGGAATAGCGTGATGCAGAGTGAGAGGGATTTTATCGTGTTGGATGGCGTGTATGTCTTTTCCTTCATTTGTTGCCATTGCTTGGGAGAGTCAATACTAACAGGTTCAACGCAGCATGGTCACCCTCGCCGTCCTCGCGCTCACAATCTTCCACCCGGGTTTCTGCGTGGAGGAGCAGTCCCGCGACATATCAAAAGACTGCGTCGGCTCCGACAGCGATCTCGAGTCCGCCGATAAGCTTGCCACTCTCCGGGCTTGATTCTTAAATTAAGGTTTTGTATTTGAAGCATTCGGGTGGTTTCCAGTTCCGCGATGGATGGGAGGTATAGATTTGCCAGCGCTACATGTGACTTTCTGGGTCGTTTTCATTTTTAAATCACACGGGCGCTTTTTGGTAAGAATGGGAACAAGGGTATATATAGTAGAGGTAGAAGCAGTTTGGTTTAATTGTATCGCTAATCAACCATGATATACATGTAAATCATCAAAGTATCCAAGATCTCTCTGTCTTCGAAACATATCTCACTTCCTTCCTAACACCTGCGCCCAGCAGCGTTGCAAAAGGTCTCATCTAAACCCCCACCGTTTGCACCATAACCACATCTACATACATATTCTTGGCTCGATTTGGGTTTCCTCTTCACGGGGTTTCCGCTCATTAGTCCAAGCCATCACGTCGTCACGCTCCCCATCTACATATATACCCCAACCCCCCAAAACCCCACCCAAGCACCACCACTCCTTCCCACTCCCCACCCAACGCTCTCTACTCTTCACGCAGACAAAAGCTGCTGAAGGGAAATATTCGGGCCGGGTTGTCTTTTCAAAGGGAAGGAACTGAATCGTTCTAGGCTTTACTGATGCCCCATCCAAAGTCCTGGAATGGAACAGTCGTACTGTGGTAGTTAGGGCGGGATTTTCGCACACCGGTTGTGCGGGGGTTTCGTTTTTTGAGGTATTTTGGGTTGGGAGGGGGAGAATAGGGGGGGGGGAAGGGAGGAGGGGGGTGGGAAAGATCGAAGTCAGTTGGTCACCTTGGGTGTCGTTTGCTGTTGTTTTCGCTTTGTTGCGGTGGTAAATATGGTATTTTCTTGTTCTTGTTCTTGTTCTTTTTCTTTTTCTTTCTTTAAATTCCTTTCCACGTAGCTAGAAATAATTTGTGGAAGAGAGCAAGTATCAGCCCCACAATACCCGTGATTGCATGTCTGAGAAGGGAGCAAGTGTGGGGGATTGGGGGAAGAGAGGGGGGAGGATTGTTATTGATAAGGTTGGAGTGAAGAAGGTGGAGTTGATAGGTAAGGGAGTGGCAGATTTCGGGGAAAGTGAGGAGGGTGGAGGTGGAGATGTGATGGAAGCGTGAAAACGAGGGGAGGGGAGGATTTGGGTTAGAAATCGATAGAGAGGATATGCATATGCAGATAAATAAACCTCTCCAGACCTAGAGACTGTGCATGAGACAGTGTCAGCAGCGAGTGTAAACGCACTGTCATTCTACTCTTCTAACAACCAAGTCAAGTCTCAAACAGTGATTCTGAAACGACATGAAAGAACCCAAGTGTCTGAAAACATTGGATTGGATAGCATATATATATATATATGTCAGAAACCCGATTTGCCTCCGCGAATGTCTGGATTGTGGATGCGAGGGTTCGGGGTGATGAACTTGAAAGCGATGAGATTAAAGTGGGAGATGGTGAACGGAATATTTATGGGACGGAAAGCCTTGGCTCGTTTTAATTTTAAGAGACACGATAGAGCTTTGTAGACGGAAAAAGCTAGGTTGCAAAGAGGAGAAACGGGGTTGGCAATTGGAGATTTCTGGGCGAGGGCGGAAGGGAGTGTATGAGGGGTTAGAGAGACGGGACGGAGGGGGGGGGGGGTGAGGATACGGAAAACCGAGCGAGGGTATGGGAGTCTGGGCGACGGCTTTAACCTGAACCAATTGGAAAATGCTACGTTGTAAGAGGGGAATTGGAATTTTCAGTCAACAATTTCAAAGTTTTAAAAGAATGAGAATCTAAGAAATAAAGATGTCGTCAGAAGGACTGTGCATGATATTAAAGAACGAATAGCAGAGCTTTGCCTTATGCATTCATGACGACCTCAACCCATCATTCTAGCTTGGACAGTTCGTTCTACACAAGATGAAACTACTCTTCCGATTGGAAAGAGTGTTGGAAATATATACAAAGGATTCGAATAATCGAGATGTGACGGAGCAGACAGATGATTTCACCTGATTCACCCAGTTCGAGGGGAATCAAAGGGTTTTCCAGATGAAAATGCCGGGTTGGGATGAGGGGGAGATGGGATTGTTATGGTTTTACATTTTTCCGAGGGTGGGGAAATGGCGAGGGTTGAAGGGGTAAAAGTCAAGAAGAGCAAGCAGGTGGAATTAAATTGGGAGTGAGAGAGTGAGTACAAGGGCTTGGAAGGAGGGGGTTTGGGGTTAATCGGAGAAAAGGCTTCAAAACCAAACATGATGACGCAAAACAGCTTTTTCCATCAATGACTTTGATCCCAAAATCCACATCAAAAGCTTGAATACCGACGTAACGAAATCACAGCAAATATCATCGCCGTTCACGAACCACACCAATCCCACCACCTCCTTTAAACCAGTATTGCTTACTTCGAAATCCACCAATCCCCCACCACCTTGTTTCACCCAACCTATCATGAAAGTGTTGTATATCCAGACCCGGCATCGCTCATTGTTCTTCTTGTTTCTGTTGCTCTGAAGCTCCTTGTCAAGGTTCTGAAACTGTTGATTCAATGTTGAAAGGTAAGGAACTGACGAGGGGGGTGGGGTGGGGTGTGGTATGGAGTTGGTGACTGGAATTGGGGAAGGTGGGGTCGAGGAGTTCTTGATGTGCTTGGGTGGAAAGGGGGAGGGAGAGGTTGTGAAAGAAAGAGGGGATAGCAGAAGACGGAACTAGCTGCTAATGCTCTCAAGATGTCTTAAACTTGGGTTGAAATGTTTAATCTCAATGATTCAGATAAATGGAAATGGAGAACATCTTGGCTTTCGAGTCGTTGGGTAGCTTGTATACCGACGCCTACCTTTTTCATCATTATGCCATAGCATGGGTATCAAGATTTGTCTCTTGAGTTATTAAAGGGCGATTCAACAGCATCGTGATTTATCTCATCTTCAATGCAATCAGTTGTGGGCGAAGCCGTTTCATAATTCTTTTTAGGACACCAAGACAGTTGGCTTACGCTTCTTTGAACGCAAAAGTGTTCAAGCGAAACCCCGTCTCAGAAGTCAGTGCGTTAGTAGTCCTAGCTGCCAATCCGTAGCTGGAATTGGGAAGCTCGGCTGAGGGACGCTATGCTTTGGCTCGCGGGTAATGCCAAGTGGTGGCTGACGCTTGGTCTTAGATGTCTGAGAACTTGAACATGTCGAAGACCCTGGAAGTGTGTAAGACCTTGAGCGTGTCCCAGGCCTTGGTAACGAGCAGGTGTTTGAATCGTGACGGTGAAAGATCGAAGACTACCGGTTCCAGAACGATGATTCAGTCGGTTGGTAAATGATTTCTGGGTAAGTCAGCATCGCTGAACATTACTGAACCTCTGTCTCTGGTGATCCAGGGTACAAGACCACTGTTCAGAAGTCAATTGTTCAGCTAGAGAAGAACATGCAATTCCAGGTATCATATGATAACCCAGCAATTCCTTTGTTCCGAATACTGGCACAGCCGAGTACATATTGTCCTATTTTCGTACCAATACTTATTAGACGTCCACAAGCATTCAGCAAACTTGAGCCTCATCAACCACAACAACCCACCACTTAACCCAAACCCAAACAAGCCATGTTCCTCGAAAATCTCAAGACAACCGACCCATTCGCTGATGCCGATGAAAACACAGGGGACGAGGCAAACAATCGAGCTCCAACCTTCATCCACATTCGGGTTCAAAAGCGCACCAACCGTAAGGCTTTGACTACTGTCCAAGGTCTGCCCAAGAAGTTTAGTCCGGAGAAAATCCTCAAGTCGTTGAAGAAGAAGCTTGCGTGCAATGGCAATGTTGTCGATGATCCCAAGATGGGGGAGGTGATTCAGCTTCAGGGTGATCAACGGAAGGATGTGTATGAGTTTCTGGTCGACAAGAAGGAAGGGTTGGACGTTGAGGCTAGGAATATCAAAGTTCATGGGTTTTGAAATTTTGTAGCGCTCCGGGGATCAATCCGTGGATCAGTAGTATAGCTCTTTACAGTAATTTTCGAGGCGAGACTGCTTTAGCCATTATACATCAATGCCTTTGCCATGCAGATTCCCTTCTTGAGCTCTGGAAATTTATATTGAGATTAGAATAGCAGAATTTAAAACCCCAGTTGTGTGTGCGCCAATTTAATAAAGGTCAAGTGCAGACGCTCTAGGTGGCGAATCAACTGGCACTTTTCACTCTTAGCAGAAGAGATTCGGCTCTTAAATGTAAAGCATAATCGATTCTGATCGGCTGTTCAAAGATTATCGTTTTGAGATATCGTTGTGTTTAGAGGCCAACCTTCGTCCCGATAGACTTGGCAATATTCATGAAAGCCAAGGTCCTCGGACTTTCCGGCTCTGCCACCACTGTTGGCTTACCGCGGTCGGCGTCATCGCAGATACTTGCATGCAAAGGGATATCTCCTAAGAAGTCGATTCCATGTGCACTGCATGTCCGAGCGACCCCTTCGGATCCGAAAATATATGTGCTATGGCTGCATTGTGGGCAGGTGAAAACAGACATATTCTGGATCATGCCAAGAATCTAGGGGGTATACTATCAGAAAATGGTTGCAAATATTGATCAGGGTAGCTTCCGTACAGGTACTTCGACCTTTTTAAACATTGCAACGCCCTTGACGGCATCTTTCAGCGCGATGTCTTGGGGGGTGGAGACGATTATGGCTCCTATTTCGCTCGTCAACTTTAATTCAAGTATAGCGAGCGCATGGAAATGTGGCTCACCATCTAACAGAATTTGTTGAGTAATAGTCAGTTGCGTATCGCCAGTCCCAGGTGGTAAGTCTAAGACTAGGATATCCAGTCCTCCCCAGTCGACTTCATGTAGCAGTTGCTGCAAAGCTTTCATCACCATCAGTCCCCTCCATACAACGGGCGCTTTCTCGTCAACGAGGTAGCCCATCGACATGGATTTGACGCCATAGTTAGACAGAGGCAAGAGCTGGTTGTCTGTAGATCAGGTAAATTTTGCTGTTTTGTACACATTCTAATATGTTTGGATTTACTTGTAGAAAGACGAGGCTCTCCCGAAAGATTCAATAGAGTAGGAATCGATGGACCGAAAATATCTGTATCAAGAATTCCACTTCTGTAGCCGCTTCGAGCATACGATAATGCAAGATTGACTGAGTGTAGTAAGTTAGATGTCCAGAGAAACATTTGTAGTAGGAGTCTACCTGCTATGGTCGATTTCCCCACTCCGCCTTTCGCTGATGATACAGCTACGACTTTTCGTACATCTTTTATATTACGCTTCTCTGGCAAACCTCGCTGACGTCGAGGAAGCTGTGGAGGAGCGCCTGAGCGTGGCAGTCCCTAACCATTCAGCTCCAGCATACGTGCCAGACTCTGAGAACTTACCAGCGGGTTCTCATGTCGCAAACATGATGACCTTGAGAAAAGTCTTCTGCTCATATCCAGTGCATGTTTGATGATATTGTCGGTAATTGCACATGCACCAGAACCCTGCAGAAGCGCGGCAAAGCCTCGGAAATACCTCCGCAGCCGGTCGCGCCATGCCGTCGACCACCGCCAGCTGCTTGCGGCTTAGAGTATCTAACTACATTGCATCAATCGTCGAGCAACTGTTTAACAGCGCTATCTCTTAGTTTGCTCTATTGCACCTTCAACGCTCATGATAAACCATTCGTGCGGATCGAAATATGGACATTGCATATGACCATATCCAAGAGGAAATCCTCTCCCCGGACGAAGCTGCCAAGAAAGAAGGGGAAAAGCAAAAGCAAGGCAACCTCAACTCCGAATTCCAGGAAGCATACAAGTCGTTCTCTGCAAGCCCCTGGGGAGCCAGACTGGGTGGCTTCTTCAGTGATGTCAAGAAGCAGGGCGAAACCTACTACGAAGGCGCACGGCAGGAAGCGTCAGCCGCAAGTGGGGAAGCAATCAAGGGCTTTACAGATTTGAAATCAACGATTGTCAACCGAGCTCGGTCTATGTCAACTGGCCAGAGCCCTCCAATGACACCAATAGCAAACAAAGGATTCAGTGGAGAAGCTTCCACCGATCCTACCACTCAAGACCGTTCGAAAAGCGAAGCCTTACGAGAATCCGAAGGCATCATATCCCGCTTTCGCACTGAAGCTACAAAGCGGCTGAAGGAGATTGAAAAGGCAGAGGATGCTGCAGACGAAGCTCTGCTTAAGTTCGGTACCAACATTCGCAATTTCCTCCGGGATGCCGTCACCATTGCGCCGCCTACAGAAGCCAAGAATAAGGACGGCACCAGCAAAGTTCTTTTCGAGAGCAAAGATCAGGACGGAAAACGGGTTATCCATACCACGCGCTTCGACGCTCAATTACATGCTATACAGTCCTCCCTTGACAGCTTCTCTAAGGACCCCGTAAGCCCGGAGTTCGAGAAGTGGAAAAGCGAGTTCGACGTTGAGAAGAAAACCGATGCTATAGCGACGGATCTCGAGAAGTACGAGGAGCTGCGGAGGGCGATGGAGAAGCTCGTGCCTGAGAAAGTGGAGTACCCACAGTTCTGGACGCGCTATTATTTCCTCCGAATGGTTGTCGAATCTGAGGAGCAACGGAGACGGGAAATGCTGAAAGGTGGGAGATCCCACACCAAGCTCCTTTCTATACTCTAAAGACAACCCAACTAACCCACTTCCCCTCCCCCAGGCGTAGCCCTCACCCCCGACGAGCCCATCTCCTGGGACGACGATTCCGACACCGACGAGTCCTCACCCTCCACCCCGCACCCCCGCACCAAACCCACCATAACATCAACCACCCACTCTTCATCCACCACCATACTCCCCCAGCCTCAGCCAGCACGAATAACAATCAACCCCTCCGCGCAGCTCAAACCCTCAGATGCACCCGCACGCAGATCCCAAGACGAAAAATCCCAGCCGGATAGCGACGCAAGCTACGATCTTGTTAGTGGGGCGACTAGTCGGGCACCGGGAAGCCCGAAGGAGAAGGAGGGGGAGAAGAAGGTCGAGGATGAGGAGGAGCCCGATTGGGAGTAGGTGGATTTTGGTGGGGTGAGGCAGATTGGAGAATGGAAGGAATTCAGGATTGCGGTTTGACTTCTCGAGGGTTAATGTATATTTCCAGGTGTGTCTGCCAGGGCGCGATGGTATGGGCGTTTGGGGACAAGAAAATTGCTCGGCGTTTCTGTGTACAGACTATCATGACTGTGATTTTTCTGATAGTAAATATCCCATGGCAAGCAGTAGTGTTTTGAATTCCCGATTCGACCGTACAAGATGACTTCTTGGGTTAGAAAGGGGCACCCTGAGCAGCTTGTTATGAAGCGCCTCACGTAATCTACAAACCGAGCTCACAAATCCCCTTTACAAACCCCAACAGCGTACACCCCTTGCGTAGAACTACAGCCCCAACATAGGAAGAGTAGAGCAAAGTACAGCTCCCACAATGCATGCCTGCTACCGAAGAGTACAGGAGGAAAAAAGCCCCTAGTAATCTACAGCGGAAGTAGAAGTAGAAGTGGAGAAAGGAAGCGCTACACCAATTACGCAGAGCACCTTAAGCACTCCGAGGACTTGCAGAACCCGAAAAGCGCCGGCGGCAAGGGCAATATGGAAGTACCCAGCCAGAACACACCCCTCATCTATCCACGAGTGACAAAAGCCCGCCCTCAACTCCTTTCTCACAGTTCTCTCGTCCACAACCTCACCCCACAGAACCATCCACCTCAATGCCCATTGCCAAACACCAACCGCCTATTCCTCTTCAACAACCCATTCAGCTTCTTCTCCAGCCCCTCCGTCTCCTTCCGACTCTGCAATAACGCCTGCTCCGCCTCCACCATTGAGATCATCGGTACCCCTCTCTGCTGCTCCTCCGCGACCGAGTTCCAGAAACTCGGCATCGGCCTGGCCGACGGCTGCGCAGACAGCGGGGGCGCAACGAAGCGGTTCACGAGTTCTAAGTTCAGGTTGTCCTCGTCTTCGTCCTCGGAGGAACTACGCAGGTTCATGGTCGCGAGTGTGGCTTGTGCGGGCATGGGCGCGACGGGGAGGTAATGGTCAATGTCTCTCCGCGAGGAATTAAACATGGCGAGATCGCCGGTATTGATGGCTTGTTTACGGAGCGCGAGGTATCGCTGTGCTTGGTCGTGGCTGAGGCCGTGCAGGGTCCGGTGGTCTTGGAGGATGACGATGCGCTTGTTGCTGGCGAGCTCTACGCAAATGGCTTCGCCTTTTTGGAGCTCACGGTGTTGTGCTTCGGTGAGGTTGGGAATCCGATTGATAGTTTCGATATCGGTGTGGGTGGTGTCAAAGCGATGATTCAGGCCAGAAACTCCTTTGAAATATTCCTGGATTGCGGACGAAATGGCACCCGCTTTTTCGAGGTTGGAAAATATGGATGCTGCAGTAAGCAAAGGCTTTTGCTGTGGGTCAGTAGAGGTGAAAGAAGGGCTCATGGGGCTTTCGGCTTCTTTCTTCTCTGCTTCCACTTTGGCGGTATCTTTCTTTTTCTCCTTTACCGGCGTAGCAGGCATGCTTTCTTGAATGCTCTCATCATTCGGGGGCGGAGAGGCTGGTCGACTGGCAGATGGGCTACTATCAGCGGTGCCCCGGGTTGCTGTTTTCTTAGCCTTTTTCTTTCGTCCAATGATAGGGGCTTGTACAGGCTCCTCGACAACTGCCTTTGCTGGAGCCTCTTCTAACTTGGAAGACTCCTCAGCTTGCTTCGCTCGCGATTGCCTTTCCTTCTTCTGCTGGCTCTTCGTGACTTGTCTTACTGGCGCAGATCCAACTCTGCTTAGAGGTGGTGAGCTGGGACGTGACATGGAGGTCGATGCAACAGAAGCATTATCCGAAATCTTCTCGCTCAGCGGCGTTCCAGGCGGATGGGTAGAGGAGAAACTTCCTCGACGAGATACTTGTTTGCTCGCAGCTGAGCCCGCTGTAGCAGCTAAAACCGATGGCGAGGCACCGGCTGCACGAGGAGGAGTTACGGGTTTCGGCGTGGGAAGTGCTCGGAGGGCACGAGGCTGTTTTGAACGTGTTGCCGATGGAAGGGAACTTTGCGACGCAGCAGTTGCCGGCGTACTCGGTTGAAAAATGCCTGATAATACCGGTCGCCCATGCTCGTTCGAATCAGCAGACTTGCTGAACCCAGGCGAAGCTGCAACTGACTCTAAATCCTTCTTCGAGGCATCTTTAGCAGCTGCGATGTCAAGCTTTCCAGGATGTTGCCGCTTGTCCACTGATTTGGAGGACTTTCCAGCTTTACCCTCCTTGTCGATTTTATATGGACCTTGGGGTAGCTGAGGCGCAGGTAGATCAACAGACCCATCATTCTTTGGCGTCGCCTTCGCAGGCAAAGCAACAGGCACTGGAGGAGTAGGTGTTTCTGTTGCAAGTTGTGGCTTTGAGATGAGTTCAAGCGCTGCAGATTTCGTTATTTTGGAGTTTATGACGCTATCTGCCTCAAAGGGATGGCTTGGCTGGCTTTCTTTGGCCGGACCCGCAGCTCTAGGCGCTGTTGTAGGAAGCACAGGTACGACAGGCTTGATAGATGTGGCTGCGGGGTTGTTAATATTTGTCTTCCGCTGGACTTTACCCGGCGGAGCAGGCTTGGTTGGCGCAGCGAGGGGCGGAAAGTCGTGAGGTAGTGATAGTCCGGGTGGAACGGACGAAGTAGTCGGAGTGCTTTCTTTGGAAACCGATATTCCGGACAATGGTACTTCAGGAATGTCCACAGTGGTATTCTTATTAAGCTGGCTTATCGCTGTTGGTGATTCGCCAGAACGTAAAGCATTTTGGAAACCTGTGTAAACGTCAAGTTAGCATTCGTATCCACCAATTCACTGGCTATTGTGCAATTCTTTGCTACCGGCGTTCTTCAAAGCAGAGATTGTGTTTGTTCAAAAAAGAGAGAACAACACGCAAAAGTCACCAACAATCTATATAATCTATCGGTCACAAATCCATCAAAAGACGAAGCGCAGCATCAAAGGGTCGCTATCGTCTGGCTCGTTCTGGCACGACAAAAGCGAGGCACTAAGTGGCAGATATATTGTGAGAAAATAGACATATATTCCTACCTGCACTTCAGGCTAGGGAAGGGGATTTACGTACATGACGCTGGCCACGACGAGCACGACGGTGCAGATGGTCTAAAGAGCCAACCGCAACCCTATGATGAACCCTAGAAGGTAAAATATGTCCTTTGAAGCACAAAGAAAGTTCGCCTGTAAATGCTTTGGCCAGATCCTACCGGACGGGATGCCGCCCAGCTCCCATGACGCCCAGAGGAATAACCTCCATAGCTCCTGTTTTGATCCCATGCTTCGCTAACAAAGAGAATGAAACCATATTGCGCCAGAGTCGTGACTGCAACATTAAGAATTCGCAATGCGATTAAGATGACAAGGGAAGAGATAGTACAGCGTGCAACTACCACCTGCTTCCGTAGCCACTTCCGTAGATCATGCTATTGGGATTGTACCCACCTTGACCTTGAACACCATATTGCCCCTGCCCTGCACCACCGTGGTGCATTCTAGCCTGTAAGATACTCGGGTCCGCAAGATCAACTATACCACCTCCCCCAGAAGAGGAAGTGTTAGCATGTCTGTGCTTCTTCCCCTTCTTCTTCTGCTTCTGGGCGCTGTGATCCTGATACCCATGAAAAGTATCAAGCTGCGCACCATAAAGCGAGCTAAGAAGGCCAGAGGCAGGGGCTGCAGTGGAGGTCGTGGGTAGGTGAACGGAAGAAGGAAATCTGAACTCACGCTTTCCAAAATCAGGTCCCTGATTGTTGATATTCCCGCCCCGATTACGAATAAGCTCGCGCATGAGCTCGTCATTGCTATTCTTGCTTCCTAAAGTTGCACCGCTTATTCCATGGCTACCGCCCATTGCGCTGGCGAATCCATGGCCTTGACCAAACATGCCGCCACCGCTGATAGGTGGTGTGCCGCTCGATTTAAGCCCCGGTGGAGGACCGTGGACACCGCTATAGAAGTGGCTACTTTGTAAACTCGATTGCGGCATAGGCTGGTTCTGGAAATGCTTGCCCTGGTTTGCGGGCATCATGGCAGCTTGCTGCGCCATGAGCTGGGCATTGGCAGCTGGTTTAGCAACCGTAGAAGCTGAGGCCGAGTCATTGGCGAAATTGTAGCGAGAGGCTTGTCTGGCGTGCCCAGGGAGCCCAGGTATCTGAGCGAGATTCAAATTTTGTGACTGGAATGGGTTTGACTGCTGGTGGTGGTGAAGACTATTGTTGCCGCTATAGCTTGATTGATATTGACCGTTGACCGGACTTTGGTGATTGCTATTCGATCTAAGAAAGGATAATTGCTGCTGCTGTTGAGTTGTAAGGCTGCGACCGTTGAAAGATAATGCCGATGAACTATTGCCGAGGAAGGTTGAGCCGCCGAGGCTAGGGTTGGTCGAGGATACAGTAGGATAGGGTGGGCGAATGGCGTTTCGATGATCTGTATTGATTTGTACAGAACTTTCACTGGGGTCATCTCGAGTTTCTGGCTCTCCCCCAAGCTGTAAACTCCCACTAGCAGGATTGTCATCTTCTTCAGCAGCAGCTACTGCCCCTAATACATTTTGTTCTTCCTCTTCTTGCTTGAGCCGCTCTTGCTCTCGTTCTTGTTCTAGCCGATAACGCACAAGTCCACCGTTAGCGTCAAATAACGGCGGATAAGCATCGATTTCTCGGAGAACATCGTCAGTATACAATGCTCGATCGAAAGTGAACTTAAATGAGGACTCTAGGACCGTCTTCATTGCGCGATCCAGAGGATGAGCTTTTGAGAATAGCCGATCCATCAGCGTCGGCTGTGGCTGGGAGTCTGTACTTGGTTGTGGTTCTTGCTTTTGGGCCTGAAGGCTAGATGTTTCGTTTTCCGCAACCCGCAATGGCAGGTTTGCATCCGTAAGCACTGGACTAGGCGCCGAGACACTCGCCGGTTTGCTTGACCTCCGGCTATCAGTTTGCGCATTCTTCGCAGCCCAGCTCGCTGACGAGGGAAGTGCAGAACCGTCACCACTATCGCTCCTGCTCATTGGTTCGTCTCGGTCTGCTTGGCGTATCGTAGACTGCACAGCTGCCGTCACATTTTGTGGTGCATGCTGAGGAGGAGGCTGGGGTTGTGGAGGTTGTTTAATAGACCTTGATGAAGTTGAAGGAGACGAGGATGATGGCGCTGGTCGCTGAGTGGATACTGCATTAATTGAGGAGAGATCTTGGCGACTAAAGCTGTCAAGGTCCTCTCCTGTCTCGTGTAAAAACATGCAGCCTCGGTTGTTGCATGGCTCGTTGCGTAGATACGCAGAACAATACTTAGTAGTCCCGTATTGAGCTCTGAAGCGGCACGGTAAGCTCAAATACAGACGACTACTGGATAGTGTACTTACCTGAGTACCCGATCTCCGTTTTGTGAACCATCTACAGCAGCGATACAGCTTGCGGCGTCTTCTTTTTGCGCGAATGTGACGTATACACCTATCGAGTTGTTCCCATTTGTGCCTTCCTTTGCTTTACTGACAACTATCTTGATGATTTTCCCATACTGTCCGAAATATTGGTCGCCGCGTAACGTCTGCAATAGATCTTCTTCTCGGCTTTTGGGGCTAAGGCCAACGACGTATACTAAGTTTTTCTGGACAACGCGAAGGCCGGCAAGATGCTTGCGATTGAGGTTCTCTACTTGTCTTCGCTCGGTTTCCTTCTGCCGGACAAGAGCCTTTTTCCTAGCTTGTAGAGCATAATCTGCTTTTTGCCTGCTAAACTTTAGCGGTGACCTGCTGCTGTTCGGTTGAAGCACTGAACTTACTCCTCGGGGCTAACAACTTTCCACTCTATGCTTTGGTCATCGTAAGGTCTCCGACACGCCGGACACAGGCCATTCATATTGTTCTTGATGTTGTTGTAGCAAAATTGACAGACCTGTAGGGATAACGGATTAGCATAGCTACCTCCTAGCAGCCAAGAGACCAAATGGTCATGCTGCTTGAGGTTTGATCAAGAGGGGGTATACTTGATAACCACATGGACAGGGTCTGAAGTTCTTGTCTGACAGGTCGAACTCCTCGACGCATAATGGGCTAATGTTTTGTTGGTTAGTTAGATACTTGGTAGGATACATGAAGCCATCGAGGTGTTGCTAGGCTCACCATGCGTCGTCCGAATCGTCCATGAAGGTATCTACTTGAACGCGGGTCGCCATTTCGAGGGGCAGGTAGGAGGTGAAGGGCGCAAATGCCGCGGACGCAAGCAACGCAGAGGGGTGTTGTTACAGGTAGTTGTTAGCATAAGTCGTCTATGAGCAGACACTTAGACGGTCTTGATACACCGCGCTGTAAGTATTAAGTAATACCGGTGGTGGTTGATATGGATTGAAGAGACGAATGAGGATCACAAGGGTTGATGGCAGAGGTTTTTGAACGCGCTAGTGGTCGGCTACACATCCCTGCATGCTAATGATGCTTTGAGCTCAGCAATAATCACGACAATTTATCTTGTGGTGAAGACGCAGTCGAGGACTGTCATTGATGGCAATGCGATTGAGTGGTAGTCTTAAAGGGGCGTCAAGAGTGTGTGTCAACACCATAGTGCGCACCCCGGCAACACGTCACTTCGCCTGCACAGCCCTACTATCAAAGGATATAGCATCAGAAGAGGATATCCCAAACCTACGGCATGCACCACGGCCGCGTACGTCTTCCTAGAGCTTTTTCTGATATACACCAGAGCATGCTAATCATACATCGTAAAAGCGGGAGGAAAGCTCTATGCGCCCGTCATCAATCCCGCGGACAAATACCAGGAGAAATCCGCCAGCCTCCACACCTATGGTCAATACCTACTCTCATGTCTTCCGAAATTTATCCAGCAGTTCTCCGTATGGAAAGATGAGCTCACCATCTACACTCCGCCCGCGGGTGTTATACCGGTCATCTCATTCCTGAAATACCACACCGCAGCGGAATACACAATGGTGGCGGACATAACGGCAGTTGATTATCCTACAAGGAATAACCGCTTCGAAGTAGTCTACAACCTCCTTAGTGTCCGACATAACTCGAGGATCAGAGTGAAGACCTACGCAGATGAAGCTACCCCCGTACCGAGTATCACGAGTCTGTACGACGGGGCCAATTGGTATGAGAGGGAGATTTATGATTTGTTTGGAGTCTTCTTTGTCGGCCACCCAGACTTGCGAAGGATAATGACGGATTATGGATTTGATGGGCATCCGTTGAGGAAGGACTTCCCATTAACGGGATATACAGAGATTAGATATGATGAGGAGAAGAAAAGGATTGTGGTTGAACCATTGGAATTGACGCAGGCATTTCGGAACTTCGAAGGTGGAACAGCAGGTACGTTGGATCTCTACAATTTTTGATGAAAAGCTACACTATGCGTTTGATCCTAACTGATATTCAAAAACAGCGTGGGAGCAAGTTGGGCCCGGGAATGACAGAACACCAGATCAGGTAGGCAGTCATTAGGAACTCACAAGGCCATATTTCATCGTATTTAGCTAATTAAAGGTCTCTCCCGCAGTTCAAGTTACCCACACCAAAACCGGAGGAAAAGAAAGAGGAACCAAAAAAATAGCAGCTTACGTAGAGAGATTGATAAATGCTTTCCAACAAGAAAAGATATTCGTGTCCATTTATCCATTCAGCTAATTTCCGCAAGATGAAGGCATTGCCTGTAGCAGCGTTGTTACCAATGTGAGGTTTGTTGAACCGGAGTCGCAAATGAATCAGGCTGTCTAAGCAATACGCCATGCTCTTCCGTGAAGGCTTCTTCCAATCTGGATAAGAATACTGGTGTGATGTTCCCATACACTTGGATTGGACGTATACGTGAGAGTTGGCTGAGATGCATCAACACTCCTGAATCTTTCATTATCCCGAAGAAGCGACGCTCTGAATCCTTGAAACTGTGCTATTGTAAGATGTTGGGTGTCATTCCCGCACGCAGTGATCGAAAGGGTAGAGCCGGCGATTACTTACAAAAGATCACCAAAAATCAGGATGATCCTCTTGCCTTTTTGGTCGCCCGTCTGCCTCAGGAGTTTGAGAGTACAATGCAGCATTGCGGCTACTTCATACATAATACTTTCAATGGCCATTTCCGTATTATCACTGCGGGGCAGCCATGCAAGTGATATTTCAATCTCCGCCATAACAGCAAGCACACATGGTTGGGTGTACCGAAGGCTTGGGTGTCTATAGGCCTGTAGATTGCCGTGATGCCTTTCTTCGCGAGAATTGTGGTGACTTGAATGCGGCAATGGCAAGAAAGGGTGTTCAGAATACGCGTGCATAGGAGGGGGGTCTTTGAAGAAGACTCGGCGGCATGATGCTCGTGTAAGGAAGTGACATTCATTGATCACAATCCCTCTAGCGTTGCTGTAAAAAGCGGTGGATGCTTCCTGGTATATCTGACGATTGGCGAACAACAGTCCTGTGCTGACAGCGGATTGGAAACGGCGCACGTAGACATAGACAGGATATTTTGGTATCATCAAGTAGCTGTAGATCATGTTTCGAATCTCGGCTGGTAGTTCGAGGAAAGGGAAAACTTGAGGCTGAGTCTTTATTGGCTCGATTGGTACCATCTTGGCCGGCGGATGTCCATCGTTGCTAATTAAAGAGATCCCTTGTCCACCGGCGTTTCTGCCGTACATCGAGCGAAAAGAGAAACTTTGAGTATGGCAGGACTGGACTCTGTATAGGCGGCAGAGTCCCTGTTCGGCGACTTGGTGTACGATTGACTTGGAAGTTCGATCGTATGCACAATTTTTGGGACAGGTCTTACTTTCCAGAAGAAAAGGGGCGAAACCCAGGCTGGTGGATCTCAAAGCTTCATGTGTGATCTAAAGGTATGTGGAAATTGTATTCACTATTCAGCAGAAATGTCATGCAGTACATTTAAAGGTGCGGAGAGGTAAAGTTAATGCTAGGTAGCTAGGATTCGCTAGGCGTAGTCGGAGCTTCGATTTAAAGAAGGGCCTGCCAAATAGCCTATGTCCCAGCTTCTTGCAATATAATATTTTCACAGCAGTGGACGATCACGTCTGGATTGAACATTTTAAGACTGCTCAGAAAACCATTAACGCCCCTCAGCGTGCCTTTTCGGCATTTTCGGCATTTTCGGCCTTCTCTTCGAAAACCAACTCATCCCTAGCCCAAATGCAGGCCACTGCATGCCCAACAGGTCCTAGAAGAGCAACTTGGGCTAGGAAGTAAAAGAACAATACCATCCAGCCATCCGATCTTTCCCTAATTCTGTATGTGTTTATGTATAGCGCAGAAGCCCAAATGGAAAGCGCTGTGGAGCCTACGATTAAATCGTACCGTAGCAACAGGAAAGCCCCGTCTCCCAAGGATGGCATTTTTGTTGACGCTGTTATGGATTGCGGGAGGAAGACATTGCAGGGATTAAAAATTCCAACAAAATCGGATGCGAAAAGGCCAGGGAAAAACTTGGAAGTCGCTATTAGGGTCATCGTAGAGATATGGGTTATCCCAGCGGTGGACAAAAGAAATATGTACACTACTCTCATTGTGCTAATCCACTGTGCATTTTGTCCTTTCTTGACCGGCGAAGGTTTGCATGCTGTCACACCCAGACTCGACATCACCAATGATGTGATTTGTTGCATCAACTCGACCCAGATTGGGAAAAATTGCCACATCGCTATAAAGATCTGTTTCCGATTAAAGGTGAGAACAGATGGAGCAGGAAGCACCATCAATATCGTAGGCAAAACCAAGCCGATCGTAAGGGAGAAAGGTATGCTTGCAAGCTTATGGAGAGCAACGTAGAACTCGATAGGTTTGTGAGACAGAACTGTAGGTGATGTGGAAAGATGTATGATCAGATAAACGGGCATAATAACACCAAAAGCGAGATTTTGCCCAACAATTCCCTATATCGTAAGACTGTTTTATATTAGGACCGATAGTCAAAGAGAAGTACCTGCTGAAGGCGTAGCGACTGCTTCACCTGTTGCCGTACCTTAATGCCTCGATGAGAAAGAGGCCCCAGCCTGCAATGACCTGGCCAGCAAATTGGAAGCACAACAAAGCTGAGTTGGGACGTGAGCCATCAGCTTGTGTCTAGAAGTATAACGTGAGAACTATCAATTGGTGATCCAACGCAGCAATTCCAGTGAATGAGGCTCTGAGAGGCTCCTTGGTCCCTGGAAGTAGTTGAGGTCCATTTTCGAGGATACGTGCCAAATGATCGCTGGCGCCATTGTTGAAGAAAATGTACCATATCGTATATATGCCCATCACAATAAGCGCAAGTACACATGACTTGACAGCATTAATCAATGGACTCATAATGGAAACAGTGTTGGTCAATACGAGTGTACAGTAGTTGGAAATTGAGGTTTATACATGTCGAACCTAATTCTCAACACAATAATACTTCAGGAGCAGCAAAGTAGTAATATAGGAATGGAAAAGGAAGATGGGAAAAGCTTCGCCGGCGAGGTTGTACTACTAGACGAAGAGCCCTATGGCTTCGACTTCGGCAAAAGTTACCCCCATGCACCAATCCAAGCTAGTTGATCAATGTGTTATGTAACCCTTTCATTGACTTCTTACAAGATCTCCAAATTCAGTCTGTGATACTTTTGTGACGAACGCTGTGTATATTGGTATGCCAAAGCGCAAATTTGAAGAACATAACGCGGCGGAGGGTAAGCCCAATGGCGTCTCGAATGGGGCGCTCCGCATGCAACGTGAACGCCTCGATGCCATCCTTGAGCAGGCCAAGAAGACTTTATCCAGAGCACTCAAGGTAGCTAGAGGCTTTGAGCGTCAAAAACTGGGTAGACGGCAAAAGGTCGCAAAGGAACAGAAAGATGATGCAGAGACCGTACGGTTGATAGCAGAAGTGACTGCTCTTAAAGTCTGTTGCTCCAAGAGATTACTTGTGTATGCTCATACTTATCTTGTAGGCTTTCGACCTAGCCTCTCTTGCCGAGCTACAGCTTTACAAAATATTGTCAAAGACTAAGCGCATTGCTTCTGCTCCAGCTTTTCCACAATACATTACGGCAAAGGTTCAAGCTTCACTCCGGCCGCAAGATGCCGCCCACGCGAACGTTCAAGCAAGGATTTTCAATTCAAACCCGGTTAAGACGGCAATGAACGAGATAATCAATAAAGTACGAGCAGTGTTAGCTATCGAAGACACGCAACCATTACGAAAGAAGCGGATGAGGGCAGCGGACTATTGCTCCGACCAGAGCGCCGGGAACGAGCAGTCGAGGGAGAAACCAAAATCTACAGGCCCTCAAGTTGAGAATGACCTGGAAGGATCTGACTGGCATGGATGTTCTACAGCTGAAAGCGTGCAGGATGACGATCATAATACCGACAGTGATGATGAGATTGTCGATTATGGGATGAATAATTCTCGATTAGCCGCATCTGCTGACGGAGAAACCGAGATTGAGGAGTCTCAAGAAGCGGTACCACAGCAGGAGGAAAAAGTAGGGCTCAAAGAACCAGGACGTGGTTCTCCAACTGGTACTAACAAGCTAAAATATAACCTATCTGAAGACCTCTTACTTTCCCCTGAACCGGAAAATTCCTCTTCTTCACCTTCGCCCCCGTCCCTCACTCAAAAGGCCCCCGCAAGGAGCTTCTCGAAACCCAAAGCCACCACCTTCATTCCATCTCTTACAGTTGGTGGGTACTGGTCTGGCTCCGACTCTACTGCCTCAGACCTCGATACTGGAGACACTAAAACCAGGAAGAACCGCAGAGGCCAGCAAGAGCGTCGAGCTATCTGGGAGAAGAAATATGGCCGCAACGCCAATCATGTGAAAAAACAGAGCCAAAGTCAGAACCGAGACGAAGGATGGGATCCACGTCGCGGCGCGCGAAGCAGTGATGATACTCGAGGGAAGCGAGGCAGGGGCAGAGGAAGAGGCGGAACGCATACGAAATTCCGGGCTGGTGAAGGAGGCAGCTTAGGGGCTACAGGAGCGAATAGCGACCCTGTGCTGGCAAAGAAAGTCAAGGCTGTTGAGCAGCCTCTGCATCCGTCTTGGGTGGCAGCGAAAAAGAGGAAGGATGAGAATAGGACTGTGGCTTTTGCAGGGAAGAAGGTTGTTTTTGACTAAACATGACTGAAGGCAGAGTCTCAAAGAGAACTACGACTGGAGGCAAAGGTGACTGACTTATTGCATTCTCATCAACCAGGAGAGTAGTCCTTTTAAGTAATGCATCAACGACACAGACATCAGATATAGCTAGTAGAGGGGGGCAGTTATGTTGAAAACTATAGTACTTCACCAATATATTAGATAATTTGACAACGGACGAGGGTCGATATTATGATAGGGTTGGGTACCCTTATCGCCATCATGATCGCCGGGAATTGCGCCTTACCCATCATCTACCTTATCTAGATATAAGATCAGGCAACTCTGGACGACTGAAGCGATCATGTCCAACCAGCAAAGCATGTGGGTAACGGAGTTGATAGAAAGGAGAAAGGGGGCTTCCATATAGAGCAGCAGAGCGGCGACTCCAAATGATCTTATGGGGTGAGCAACTTGATACCGAGGTCTTACAAGCTCTCGCGCTTCACGCTTTGTCCGCTAGTTGCATCGGACAAGGCTTCCCGCATGGCTTTTGGTCTTGCCCCAATCAATTTCAATAATTGGCTTCTCATCTTCTGACAGCTATCAAAAATGGGCGAAGGAACACTGAGGGGCAAGGTATCAATGCTATCGAGGACCGACTTTACGCTCACAGCTTCCGAACATCAACTGGGAACAACCATAGAATATGGAAGAAATTAAGGAGAAACAATAATGGACCACGGAGCAACGAAATCCAGTCAAGCATAGCGCAGGATATCTGCCTAATTAGAGTGTCCCGCCTCTTTAGGGTTAATAAAGTGGGGGTCGAATCCACCATGTACAAGTACTTCACGGACCACCCCTTTCGACTCCATCTCTAACGAAGGTCACATCTTTTCGGCTTTCCTTAGCGACGTCCTGCCCTCTGCCGTCACCATGAAGTTCTCAATGCTCAGCACAGAGAAGACCGTGGGCGCAGAAACACCTCAATATGATGAAGCAACTCTCGGCGGAGTTCCCACGAACCCTGAGAAAAGTCGTTGGGAGCGTAGTTGGCCCACGATTGCATGTGGCGCTGGTCTGTTCTCTGACGGCTACTTGAACGGGTAAGTTGTAATAGTACCAGCATCGTTAACATGGATTCTGTCGCTAATAGTGAACCATTTAGGGTTATTGGGCAAGTCAACACCATTCTTAAGAAGTTATACAAGACGCAATACACGTCTTCCTCTGCACAACAGAACGTCACTTCGATCGCCTTCGTGGGCACTGTGGTGGGACAATTGTTCTTTGGGTGGATGAGCGACCACTACTCTCGAAAATGGGCCTTGATGGCGTCGACGTGCATTTTGATTCTCTTCGCCGCCCTCTCGGCCGGCTCATATGGCTATCACGGGAGCATTACGGGTCTTTTCCAAGCGCTTACTGCTTACCGGTTCTTGCTTGGAATAGGTATAGGGTCAGTAATTCCTACGCAAGGAATGAGTGGCGATAGCTAACAAGGAAATAGTGGGGAGTATCCAGCTGGTAGCGTGGCTTGCGCAGAAAGCACAGGCGAGCTCAAAGCTGGACACCGGAATAGATGGTTCATCATGTTCACCAATGTCCAGATCGATATCGGATTTGTAATGGCAAGCTTCGTCCCCATGATCCTCGTACTGATATTCTCCGAACATCATCTGCGCGCAGCATGGAGAGTAGCCCTTGGTTTAGGAGTTATCCCTCCTCTAAGCCTGTTCTACCTACGATTGAAGCTTAGGGAGCCTGAAGAGTTCAATCGTGAGACTATGAAGGATACCCGTACGCCATGGCTACTTGTCATCAAGTAAGGATATCATCCTCCCCTGACAACGAAAAGCTGACAACGCCAGATACTACTGGTTCCGTCTACTGATTGTATCTCTTATCTGGTTCATCTACGACTTTTCCGCATACTCATTCAGTATCTACTCCTCGGCGTGGCTTGCAATCATCCTAGGGAAGAGCGCTCCGCTATGGAAGACTTTCGGCTGGAATACAATCATCAATCTGTTCTACCTCCCCGGCGCAGTTGGAGGGGCGTTCCTGAGTGATTGGATTGGACCTCGCTACGCCCTGGCTATTGGAGTCTTCCTACAGGGCATTGTTGGCTTTATCATGGCTGGTGTTTACGCCACCCTCGATACACCTGCCCACGTCGCTGGCTTTGTTGTCGTTTATGGGATTTTCCTCTCACTTGGCGAAGCCGGCCCTGGTGACAATATCGGTCTCGTAGCCTCCAAAACATGCGCCACGGCCGTCCGCGGTCAATACTATGCCCTCGCAGCTGCGTTCGGCAAAATCGGCGCCTTTGTCGGAACCTACGTCTTTCCAGTTATCCAGGACCATGCTCCCGGCGGCGCCGATAGCGTTCGTGGCGGTCAAGATCCTTTTTTCGTCAGCTCCGCCTTGTGCATTTTCAGTGCGGCTCTGGCGCTGTTTTTGCTGCCGCACATTGGACAGGATACCATTACCACGGAGGACATCAAGTTCAGGGCCTATCTGGAGGCGAATGGATGGGACACGAGACAGATGGGAACAAAAGAGTACCAAACAGCTAATAGTTCTTCCGTTGATAATAAGATGGAGCCAGTTGCAACAAAGATATGATGAGTTGTTTCGGAAATGCGTAATCAGATAGTGTGCGGATCTATCAATTAAGCTTGCAGTCAATACGATTGGATGAATCTCATCGTTGCGTTGCTGCCACAAAAGCATGTAAAGGACGCTTATTAGACCGATCCGTGCTTGTTCTTGTTTGTGCTTCAAATCATGCCCATCGGCCTTCATACGGCGTTCCTACATGATCGTCATTGTAGCCCAAACAGCCTGCGTAGGGTATGATGCTGTGCAAACCCTAATCGAGAGACTAGGGCTTCTGGCGCAGGACGCAACATCCAATCAACTTTTCGACAACTGATTTCTCAAATGTTTTCCCTTCCCAATTGAGTTCTTAAAACGCTCGACAGTGGCCATCTATTCGTGTATAAGGTCCCGTATTACACGCCTCCACCCAAGGCACCACCAATTCTGCCCAGGGCGTCGTGCCCTCCACGACCCTTCGAGGATGGCCAGCCTTCCACACACCTACTCAGGCAAGCGTCAACCATCCCGAGTCTACAGCCTATACAAATCTAAATGCCGCAGATCCCGTCCCCATCGCCATAATCGGCGGTACCGGCCTCTCCTCCCTCCCTTCACCCCCCTTCACCCCTCTCGCCGTCCTCCCCCCAATCCAAACGCCTTGGGGCACTCCGTCCTCCCCCATCACCATCCTCTCCTACACCCCTCCGCCAGTCCCTTCTACCTCAGAGGCCTCCTCGAGCACCTCGCCGAACCCATCGTCTTCTTCCAACGACAACGATTCCAAACCGACTACCATTGCGTTTCTGGCGAGACACGGCACGCATCATGAATATGCCCCGCACGAGGTGAACAACCGGGCGAATGTGGCAGCCTTGCGGAAGCTGGGCGTGAGGTGCGCGGTGGGGTTCAGTGCGGTGGGGAGTTTGAGGGAGGAGGTGAAGCCGAGGGATTTTGTGGTGGGGGAGCAGGTGGTTGATTGGACTAGGGGGGTGAGTTCTCCAGAATCCTTTCTCCTCAAAGGAAAAGTTAACGATGGGGAGACTATATTGCTAGGTGGAGATGTGAGACTCCGGGGCTGAAAGGGCAAGAATAGGTACGGCCATGGACGTTCTTCGAAGGAGGAGTGGTCGGCCATATCCCCTTTGCCGACCCTTTCGACAAGCAGCTTTCGGCAGTGGTTGTAAAAGCAGTGGGAAGAGAGGGGGTGCTAGAAGGCCATGGAGTCAAGTTACACGAGAAAGGCACGATCGTCTGCATCGGTAATGTTTTCCTTTCCGTTTCCCTTGATACCATTCTCGGAAGAAAACCATTCACCGCCCCAATTTCCAAAAACAATGCTGACAACGGCATGTCAATATAACAGAAGGACCTCAGTTCTCCACGCGCGCCGAATCCCTCCTCTACCGCACCGCCTTCGCCGCAGACATCATCAACATGTCCGCCACCCCGGAATGCAAACTCTTCCGCGAAGCCGAAATCGCCTACGCCCTCCTCTGCATGTCCACTGACTACGACTCCTGGCACCCGGCCAACGAAACCGTCTCTGTCGACATGGTCATGGGCCACATGGGCGCGAACGCGCGCAATGCGAAGAGAGCCGTCGAGGCGGTGTTGGGCGAGTTGTCGAGGGCGGAGTATGAGGCGGTTCGGGAGGGGAGGACGTGGAGGGGCGGGAGTAGAGCGAGCGCGGGGATTACGAAGGCGGAGGGGAGGGAGCTGGAGGTGCTGCGGAAGCTGGAGTGGTTGTTTCCGGGAGAGTGGCATTCGACGGGGAGTGGGTAGCTGGGCAGAATATGGATTGCGGGTCTGGCTTACGGCTGTGGAAGACCGGATTTAAGAAAAATAGACACTCAATACAAAAAATATTACACCTTCAGCCACGGCCCCGAAATATAACAAGCTGGCTCGAGGTCTCCAACCCATCAACCTGACCACCCCGTTCTCAGCCTACACCTTCGTCATCCCTTCTTCTATACATTCACAATATCAACAAAGCGGCCAATAAAAAAGAACATCAAAAACAAAACAGAATAGACCCCGATTTCTTAAACGAGAGGTGGGTACCCGCTCACTCCCTCGCTGTCAGTCTTCCTTACTGTTTAATTGTTTCCTTCTCTTCCCTCTTCTTCCTTCTTCCACCATCCCACCATCCCACCATCCCACTAAACCCACACCCTCACCCCGCCACAAATTCCGCAAACATACCCGATTCCTCCAGCTGCGCCAAGGCTGGAATCAGGCGTAGCTTTAGTTATGTGCGGTGTCGCGGTTGATGACTTGGGAACGGTCTTGCATGATGGGGTTTTGTGGTTGGTGTTCTTGGAGTTCTCGTAATTTGTGGGGGGGGGGGTTGTGCGTATGAGAAGAAACTGGATATGCCATGTTGTTGGACTGCGGAGAGGAGAAGTGGAAGGTATGAGCGAAGGGTTGTTGTGGTTTGTTGTTGTGGTTTGAATAGGGGGGGCGGGAAGGGGGGCACTTGTCTACAAAGTCAATTATCTTCAAACTTTTCCCACTCAAACAATTATCTTCTCGTCCATAGGTGAATTTGCTTTCAGTATTCGGAGAATTCCTTCACTCTGTTGTTATTCTAATTCACGAATCGTCGTTGTTATGCTGGAGCGCCGGGACTTATCAGAGTGTGGGTTCTGTGGAGTGGGTGTGAGGTTTTGTGCGTTCAGGGGGCGGGAGGGATGTGTGCGTTGAGGGTGAGGCCCCGAGATGATGGCGATGGAGGGAATGGGACTTTTCGGCACAGGGGGCTCGTATGGTGGGATTGGGTGGTTGTGATGGTGGGGGCAGATTATTGGAGGGCTAGAGTGGGGGTTCGATTTGGGGGGGATGCGGATGTAGGGGTCCAGAGTGAAGGATGGAGGGATGAGGGTTGTAGGGATGGAGATGAAGAAGAAGGGCCGCAGGAGTCGGTACTCACTCAGAGCTGGCTAGTGATTCTGAAGCCGCAACGACTACCAGTTTGGTCGCCCGGGCTGCTTGATGACGGCGTGGGCGCGCTGTGCGGCTTGGTGGTGAATAGCCATGGTGGCAGATGTGGGCGGTATCGAGGAGCAATGGTGGTGATGGTGGCTATGGTGTGAGAAGCTGCTAAGGGGGAGAGGGAGGGATGGATTTGAGATGAAGCCAGAGCTGAAGAAGAGGGATATTGTGGGTTTGATTATGGGAACTTCGTTGTATGAGTCACGAGGCGATTCTTGATTGGATGATGTAAGTAGGAACAGGATGATAGGTCTGCGAGGCCAGAGAAGCGGTAATCACTCGAGCAGGCAATGATGATGGATAAGTAGTGAGGTCTGTTGAGGCGGACGAGCGGTCGATGTCGAGGATAGCGAGGGAGGAGGCTTGAGGTGGAGATTCAGTCACATGTGCGTTTAATGTGATGCTGTTTAGAGAAAGAAAATTAAGACAGATGTTATCAATACAAATGAGAGTGAGAAATGTATTGGAAGAACATAAAAACAGCGAAAATAAAACCGAATACTAAGTAATTTCACAAATAAACGTGTCCTTAACATTCTTATGTTAAAAATTCGGATTATTATCTTTAAAGCATTTTAATGTGATTCTGGAGGTTCTCATCTTCATTGATACTGGTAAGGGTTGGTCGAGTGACATGCTCGAACGACGGGGTTTTGACCGCGTTCACCGGAGTTTCGTGCTCTACGAGGAAAAGAAGGCTCCCTTCTCTTCGAACATCAATGAGGTCGTCTTGGCAAAGGAGCGGTCTTCTAATGAACCGAAGCTCAAAGTGGTATGGGTGGATCCTGATAACGAGTTGGCAGTGGTGGTGTTTGAAGGGTGTGAGAGACTGAGTATGAAAAATGATGTTTGTTCTTGAGCTGCTTAATAGAAATTTCAATTAGAAGACATTCGCCCATGTACCGCTACTTCACTCTAATAGTTTAAAACTTCACCGCGTGATTTGAATCCCATCGGAAGCGTCAGCATGAGGTACTCTGATCTTGGTGAATTTTGCTTCTGCAGCCTTCACTCCATTGAGCTCAAGCACAATGAACATTTCAGCAAATTTGTGATTCGACACCATCTTAAAGGCTACCTTTCGTACAAGCCTGATAACATGGCGATATCGTAGTAGTGGGTTGCCATATTGGTCTTTCTCTGATCTGATCTGAAAACTAACGGTTTCTGGTCCGTCGACGGTAAGCCCAGGGCAACGACTGTCGGCGCCCTCGTTTGCTGATGTTTTCATGACCGCCAGCACCGAGAGGAAGGTCCCAACGCTGTTCAGAGTCACGCCGTTGTAGTTGAAGAAAACAACAAATGATTCACCCAAGTCAGAGAGTGAGTTGAGATCCTTGGTTGCGTTCAACAAGCTTGATGAATTGCCGAATCTAACATTGCGCTGCGGCAAGCTTGTAGCTGCGATCGAGGAAGTCGGCTGAGGGGTTCTCTCAATAGACACTTCGCCAACTTTGACGTCTTGCCAGCACAGCTCCGCGATGAGGGGGTTGTATCGGCGGGAGATCGATATTGAATTCATGACGTAATCGAGACACCACACTGCAAAACGAGTTTGCAAGCCTGAAGGTGTGCCTGATGCTGCACTCGGTATCAGAAAGATGCACACGTTGTACTCCGGTAATGTCCAATAGAAAGCTTCCCAAGTCTTCCTTTGGTCTTGCACAGCTAGTATGGACATGACCTTGATGGCGTTCAAGTACATCGCGAGAGGGTTTAGGGGTGTGTCATGGTCGCTTAACAAAGCTATACTAAAGCCTGATGGGAACGGTCCGTTTGTCAGGTTCGAAGTACTGCATACATTAAGTCAGCTAAATTGCAGTCTCGAAGTGCCAGACGCCTCTGATAGCTCACATTGAAGAAGATGCATCATTTGTGAGGTTCAACGGCAGGATAATCGCACAGCCTAGGCCCAGTTGTAAAATCAGCACCAACGTCGAAACCCCAAAGCCTAGCATCGTTGAATATTCCTAATCGAGAGTGGGACGATAGTTGATGTACACTGGCCGCGGTCAGGGTAAAAGAGCAGCATCGAGATGAGACAGAGAAGAAGCGGAAGCCAGCCAACAAGCGACGCGATCCGCATGGACGGGGTGCCAGCCAGTAACCCAAAAAAAATAGTAGAAACTTGCGCAGCATGCAGCAAAGATTCCGGGAATGACTTGTGCTCTTGTGACCGTTTTCGCTCGCAGAATGTGGATTTGGGTATTCATCTTGGACGTTCCGCCACTGCTTTTGCAGCTTTCAAAATCAAACCCGAAATGAAGGAGCATAGGTTACCGGCCAAATATCTTTGGTCTAAGGTCCGCTACTGCTCAAGGTTTGCATAAACGCACATCGAAAGCGGAGTCTCGACAGATATATAACCCACTCAGTTTCGCGGCTTTTCGCGCGCTCCAAATCTACTCCCTGAAATCTTAAGATACCTTCTCGCTACGAAGGTATATTTCGCAAGTACAGTAATTAAGATGACTAATCGGCATGCTGTGAGCGATACGGTGTGATGTACTTGCCTTCAGTACCTTACCAATCAGTGTGCAGCTCAACTTAGCTTGATCGAGGACTGGGTCTTAATTCAACGACTAGATTCAACTCAAGTCATTGATGAGCCAGGGCGTAAACACGGATTTGTCGCAACATACTCTAAACAAAAAGTGCCTCATGTTCGACTGAGATGAGGCTGTGGAGAAATCTTGATAGCCTTGTGATTAGAAAGGTTGATATATGTCCAAGCTGGAGGGTTAATATTAATCTACCATACAAGCGCCTCAATATCCTCGAAGTCCTGGTTGCTCTGATGACTCTGCTCATGGTGCCCTCCCTGACGCATAACAGTGGGAACCTGGTTTGATCGACATGGCAGAAACGAATTCTCAAGACCAACAATTTTATTATAGTGGCGCGAAGGATGGGTTGGTATCCACCCAGGCGAAATATGAGTCTATCGGCGGCATTTGTTGTGGACATAGAGCTGAAAGGACTAACGGCGATGGTATTCTTCAACGCCGTGAACATGCTTGAAGGTTAAATTAGAGCCTGAGGTCGAGGGTACGGCTGTCCCCGCACCGCCTTGTTGGTGGCCTCGCAATAATGGAGCTGATGGCATGTGTGGACTGTGGAACTGTCTCTTGCCCCATGGAAAAGACAGTTGTAGATCGAATCGTTGGAAGTGGCCTGGTCTAAAGACTCAAGACACGTAATGATGATCGGTTTACGGTAACGACGGTGAGGCTCAAAACAACATCAGTATTTCAGATCCAAGAAGCGCCTACGACTGTTCCATGACTGCTTACCCACCCCAATGGAACGAGGGACGAAGATGGGGACGGTCGGATTGGCCTTTTGGCGTTGGGATGGCAAACCATCAAATCCCAATGTGTACTAGAACAGTGGAAGTATGTGCTAAGGAAGTACCCTACTCGAAATGGAACAGGGACAAGAAACACTACAAAAACCAGATATCAGTTCCTAGACAGTCATGTCACTCGCTGCGGCTAACCAATACAAGGCAGGCTGGGTCGCCTCAGTCTCATAAGCGCGGACAGGCGCGCCATAGAAAAGCTCCATCAGCAAGCGGGTCAACAGCGACAGGTGTTGGAATCTGACGCCCGCTGTCTGTGAAACATTGGACCTGTAGATCACATCATCTTCCGCGTTTCAAATGGGAGTCGCAGAATGTTACGGGTTGGTAGATTTGATCACCGCAATCAGGGAGAATCTATTACGCTGTCTCATTACTCGTAGCGATGGGATATTCCGAGTTGGATTTTCTCGCCAAAAAGTCCGTTAAAAGCTAGCACCATCCGGGCAATGTATTACCACTGCTCCTACTGCTCCTACCGCTTCTACTGCTCCTCCCACTGTTCCTTCAGATCTTTCAGCTCCTACTATTCCTACTGCTCCTACCGCTTCTACTGCTCCTCCCCCTGTTCCTTCACATCTTTCAGCTCCTACTGTTTCTATTGCTCTTTCAACAGCAGCCTCACGGCGAAGCATCGGAAGAACACCAACAGTGGAGCAGGATGACGAATCGAACTGCCATGGAACGACGCTGTCGTCGATCTCATCTCGCAAGGCACTCTACTCATCCATCAACGACGTCTGCCAACCTACAAGGCGTCTTTTCCGTTCTCATTTGAGTATAAGAAGGTCAGGTCCTCCGGTCAATTTCAATCCTTATCCATCACGTTCAGCATCAACATCAACAACCTTCCCACACTTTTAAAGTCTAGCTTGCTCTAACTCTCACCGCTTCCACAAAGCTCACCACTTTCCATTTCCAAATTAAAAACTCCCACCAAAAATGCAATTCAGCCAGATCCTCCTGACTGCCGTGCTCGCAAGCACGGGTCTCGCTATCCCAGGCGTCCAAGTTTCTAATAAACTCGGCCGCCAAGTGATAGCCCCTCCATGCCCTGCTCTCGCCTGCGGACCGGCCGTAAGTCTTTCACCCCATGTTACAAAGGGTTCCCCCTTTCTATTCCCCCAACTGCAGTGAAACACATACTGATGCTCAGAGGGCACGCTAGACATGCTGTGCAGACATTCATGACACGGATCCCGGCTTCAGTGATGCGCAGTATGCTGCAGATGGCTGCAAGAGCTGTAACGTGGGAGAGCCCTGCTGTGGTGTATGTTCCTCTTCCTGGTCGTTTTCTTGGCGGATAGAAACTGATGTTTTCGGGGGTGGTAGACTGAGGGTGGAAATGGCCCTTGTGCCTCGTACTACGCCGCTAGTTGCTGAGAAAAGCTGTCGTGAATCTAGCAGAGATTAGAGAGAGAGGAAGGGAATGTATAGATGAGTTTGTGAAAAGAAAAGTACATACGGTTGCATCAGATGCGAAATGGAAGCGCCGGAAACCTGTTGTCGTCGAGAGACTGTAAATTAGACGAGGCATTAGCCCTCAGTTCACTCATTATCCATCCGTTTCAGCCCAACCCACTGAACATCATGCTTATTTACCTGAAACCGTTCATATATTACATCACATCCCTCCCTCATCCCCATCACATCTCCCCTTCAAACCATCAACCTCCTCACCAAAACAAGACTCCCTCACCACTCTTCGGGAAAAATCAAATCAATAAACCAATACACACAAACCGGAAAGACCTCAAAGGATAGCTACGAACTTTGATATTTTGACAGACCAATAAGACATTAGGCGATGAGAAAGGAGAAGGCGCGGGGGGGTTGAAAGAGGGTCGAGGACACGACTAGGCTTGTAAGCGCCACGACAACCAAAACTAGACTAATCTCGTGTTCACAATGTCAATTTAGTTGATGGTGTTTTATGCTGTGGAATTACATATACGTCAAACAGGGACGGGGTCGAGGCCTGGACACCTGGTGGTGGTGGTGCGAGGATGAGATACTTACACCATTCCTTTGAACCAAAAGGTAGATTCGACCTTCGGATTGTCATTGCCTTCTCCACGAGTCAGCAATGCTAGAGCTTAGGGTGACAGGTAGGTAGGCTACACTGGCGCATAATGAATTGCCAGAGACGCTGTTGAGGAAAGGGGAGATTGAAAGGGCTTAGCAAACGGAACTGGTATGTGGAAAAGAGGAAGTTGTTTTTTTTCGTAATGATGAGGCGCGGAGTTGTTAGAGGCTACTATAAGTACAGAGAAGGAAAATTCAACGGAAGACGGGGATGAAGATGGGGAGGTTTGAATCTCGTTGCGGGGACTTGCATTAGGTAGATGAGAGGGGGTTTTAGGAGTGTACCTTTGGCTGCATTGTCCATCATTTCATATTGGCGAAAGGCAAGGCTTTCAACATGTTCGATTCAATACCCAGGGCTGGAGAAACATTTTCTTTTATCAATTCCATATCTTGGAGCTCGAAGTTTGTGAAGACCCGTGACTCTTTGGGAGAGATCTCTGACAAACAGTATCAAGCTGTGAACAAGGTGAATAAAAGTATCAGTCATTAGCAGCTATATAAGTAGTATTCTTCCCCAACCTCCCCATCAAAACTTCGATTTCTCCAAGATCTATCATCACTGCAAGTATCTATTTAGTTCATTATTGGTTAGTAACACCCCCCAAGAGAACAACCTTTGACTGAAAAGCGCATTAGGTTTGCAAAATGGCGATGCTAAGGTTCCATGACTGGATTATGAGGAATCCTCGCGGTCCTCGCAGTTCATCTTCAGTACCTGGACGACGAGGCTACGAAGGAGAGCTCTGGCTAGATCATGGCAGCAGTAGTGGTAGGAGCCATCGTGAAGACATTAAGTACTACCCTGAATCAGATTCTTTCTATGTTCCTCGCAGCAAAGGAGGTCCATACGATGTTCCAGCACACGAACGGAGGCGAAATTATGGAATTGGAGACTTTTGGGAAGAAAGAGAGAGACAGTTGATAGAGCTTAGGAAAACAGGAAGGATCAGTGGTAGGGAGACTGATCGATATGGTGAGCCTTGGCGAGGCTATCGATCTCAGGGGAGTCATCGGGGAAGCGAACCAAGTAAGTGAACGTAGAAGCGGTCAAGGCCGTTTACCCTGTGAAAGTAACCGAGGACTGTCTCTAGGAAATCGTTCTCCAAGTCCGCTTGACGACGTACTACGAAGCCCTGCAGGCAGTAGGCGGCCAAGTCGTAGAGGGAGCAGACCTCCAAGCGACCACGGAAATAGACCCCCAACAAGTCGCCATCCCAGTCCATTTGAAGACGTACCCCGAGATCTTCCAGGCAATAGAGCCTCAAGCCACCACGGAAGTAGACATTCCAGTCGCCATAGCAGAGCTCCGAGTCACCACAGCAACAGGCCCCCAGCGAGCCTACATAGCAGTGGACGCTTGGCCAGACCATGGAGACGTGATAGAAGGGGTATTCGCATGGGAACTGTCCCCGAAATGAGCGAGCGGGGGAGTGTTATAACATTTTAGACCTCATGGAAGTCCATCGAGTCTCTTGGTGAAGTACGCATGAAGGGGTGATCACATCGGATATCGAGTCCATATCATTAGGTTGTCTTGTCTTACAGCACTTTCGGAGATTGTTGTTACTGTCGGGATGTTCATTTGAGACTTGCGAGCATGCAAGAAAGCTCATGCGAAGGTGTCCGTATTGGCTTGATTGTTGAACATGGTAGCGGGTAGGTCCACGTGTGGGTAATGGGACTGACTTGGGTTTCCCTTTGCTTTAACTGCCCGCCTGGTACCTGTATGTACTCAGTCCTTTGTATGCAAATTAAATACGACATCCCCATTCTGTTTTGGATACAAGTACTCTTTTCCCTGTCCTCAGCTCTGCGTGATTAGATGGCATGACGAAGGGAAGCGTGGCAGCGAAGAACAAGGCCTGCTTTGGATCCGGTCAAGTTTAGGGCGATCGTGCAGGTGCCACGTTCGGCAATTCTGGCGACTACAAACCAAGCCTGTAAATTTCATTTCTTAGATTCTAACCCCCCTCAACCGACCAGAGTGTTGAAGCAACAGAAACTGTAGTAGGAGCAATAGTAGGAGCAGGAGGAGTAGTCGTCCAATTAGGAACATAGTTCCTAATTAGGAACGCTGCCCGCTAGCCTAGTTGGGGCTAGCACCAATTGCGGCACAAAACGTAGATAGCTTCCTACTGTAGAAAATATACCTTTTAGCAACTAATCAGATTTACACTTCATCACAGAGGCTATTGTGAACTTCCTGCGTGATGGTATTCGAAGAGAAGAAGACGTCTGGACCTTAGAATAAGCGCCTTAAATGTGGAATCGACCTCACGGTACCTTAGTGATCGCGGCAATCTTCAGTTGTCTAGTCTGTACTGCAACTTGATTTCCTCAAACAACCACCCCTCGCACCATCTTGAACAGTCTACTGACATGAGTTCCGCCGTGAGACCTCATGCTTCTTACAACACAACACTACTAGCGGTCCAGATTAAGCCAAAGGGGATACTCAGCAGTGATTTGACCTTGTACATCCAACTTATCAGTAATTCCGAGCGCATTTTGCGATTTCATGGTATTGATTTATTGGGCTACATGGACTTTGATTGTTCATGAAATTCAAGCTGCAAATGATTTTTTAACTGAGACTCAAATTCAAGTCAATCACTCAGTTCCGCTCAATCCATCCTTCTTATACTCTAAGCTGACATCCGTATTCATCATTTGCATTGTCAAAGTCCCAGATCTTGCGGGTCCGCCTCTTGATAGCTTGCATTTCTCTGGATCACTTCCAGTTTCGTTCCACAAGGGCTATTGACGGGCCACTGGCTGCACTCACAACGAACTTTGTCAAAAGCTTGGATTGCCACGGTCAGTGCAACGTCGTTGCTGACTTCGTCTCCTTATAGCATCGGTGTCACCGCCTCCAACAAAGTTCCTAACGCCACTGCGTCTTCAACTCCCAACCGAGCTCCGGCGCCATGGTGAGCTGTCGATCTGTTGTCATCAGGCTAGTCTCCTGGGCTTTTAAAAAAGGCAACGACTTACACCAGGGTGTACAAGGCTAACGGTAGTTGAGCATGTGCGCAACGGGACCCAAGTGCATGCACTGCCTAAACGCTGTGTCTTTGCTAAGTGCAGCAGCGGCTGGATAATTGGGAATGACTTTTTGCCCCCATCGTTTGAGCTACTCAGTATGTTCTTCCAGCTGCCGGTTAGCGACTACAGAAGCCTGGGAAACACATTTTGAAAAAAATCGAGTCTTGGCGAACATGGGGTTCGGTCTATCGGGCTTGGTAATCTCCGACGCCCTATACGGCTGATTTCGTGTACAATAAAAGAGGTTCCTCCTACTTTCTGTACTCTATATATTCTTGGTATACGAGGACAAGAGGGCAGATAGGCATGTAGATATATATTGAACTATCTAGTAGGTTGAACATACGGGATGAAGAAGGAAGGAAAGAAGTGGGCGAAGGTAAATACCCATCCACTAGCGCCGGATCAATGCGGAGATTACTAACCACAGGGGTAACAGTACCGTTCCCTGTTTCCAACATTTCCAACATATATAAGATATAATCTATGTACCAATTCGCTTTATATGCTATTCGGTTTGAATAAAAAGAGTAGGGAGCCTCAAATCCCGAGATGGCAAAGAAGACCGTCCTCGTCACAGGCTGTAGCGAAGGTGGTCTTGGCGCGGCTCTTGCGAGGGCGTTCCAACAGCAGGGGTTTCACGTATTTGCAACTGTGCGCAACCCAGCGAAAGCTGCGCCGCTAGCGAGTGATGATATCGAAGTTCTACCTCTCGAAGTCACATCCAAGGAATCCGCTTTGCAATGTGCCGAGGAGGTGAAGGCAAAGACTGGGGGGACTCTCGATGTCTTAGTCAACAATGCCGGTTCCATGTTCATGATGCCCTTACTTGACACCTCCATTGAAGAAAGCAAGAAGCTCTACGACGTCAATGTTTGGGGAGTGCTCGCCGTCACTCAGGCTTTTGCACCACTTTTGGTCAGATCAAAGGGTGTCGTTTTGAACATTTGTTCAATTGCAGGCGCAATCCGCTTGGCCTGGCAGGGTAAGTCACTAGTGTGTCTTTGTTTTGCTAGTGGGTCTTTCGATATGTCGCCGTTCAAAGTTCTAACATCTGTCAGGAATCTACAACAGTTCAAAGGCTGCCGAGACATGGATTTCTGAGACGTTGCGTATCGAGATGGAACCCCTTGGCGTTCGTGTCATCACGGCAATGATTGGCGAAGTTCAAACGAAAATTTACCAGAACAGCGAGACCCCAAAGCTGCCTGAGGGATCATACTACTCCTCTGTAGCGAAGTTTATCTTCGATCAAGGTGCGGGCGTAATGCAGAGGAATAATGAGGACGCCAATGTCACCGCCAATAACTTAGTGAAGGATGTGTTGAATGGTTCGCGGGGCCAAGTCTGGCGTGGTGGTATTGCGGGCACTGCCAGACTTGCATCGTGGCTTTTGCCAACCCGTGTATTCGTAAGTCCTCGAGCTCTCTTGGACTGTGTTTGCCAAGCTGACGAGCAGCGCAGGAGAAATTACTTCACTCATCAAGGGGTGTATATGAAGTCACCCCGCCTTGAGAGTGGCTGAAACAGCAGCTGAAGAGAAAGACGTTGTAGTCCATGAAGAAGAAGGAAAGGTTGCTGGCCAAGCAAAGACTTCCGGTACGCCTTCGAGAGTATTTTACTATAGCTAAGTTGTAGAGATACCTAGCTGCAGAATCATACGATTTGTCGGAGCTTGTGTTTATTCCGGTAATGAGGTTGTTGAGATGTAGAGAACAAGGGTAAATTGACGACCTTGCCAACGAGCCATGGAAAATTGGTTGGGAGCTTATTGGCGTCCACTTGAAGAGCCTTGATGGTAGATTCTCGGGATGAGCCATCGTCAGAAATTGGAAAGCATACGAGCAGATGGTTATAAGTGTTCAGTAAAGGCAGCTAGCCGTCTTGGATCTTTGCCAGATCATACATGATTTACCGAATGGAGTCCAAAAATGAAGCAGAAAACATTCAAAGAATCTCACGATTGAAAAAGTCGTAGACTTCGTGAATATGAAGCAGGAGTGGTAAGTACTCCCGAGGTCTAGTGTCACACCAATGCATGTTTCCAAACGACTCAGGTAGACATAGATAGGCAAGTATTCGGATGACATTTATCGTACGTTACTTTAACCTCCGAGCTTTCATACCACACCACACCAGATAGTGGTAGCTTGGCTATTCCGGGGGAATCCGAGTCCGGGAGGCTGAAATGCTGATATTTTAGTCTTTTACTTTGAGACGTACTGATGGGCATCGGCGGTGTCAGCTCCCAGCATTCTCATTCATGATACAGTAGTAACCTACCCTCTACCTAGTGATAGGATGGAGCTCGCTTCTAACCCGGCTGTTTGGTAGAAGATAAATTTATTCTCATCTTTCACTCATCTTGTGAAAACTGCATTTCTCATCACTACTCGTTCCTGCTACGAAAAAGGAGCCTCTTAGCTCTCGGCAAGATCCAACTTCTTTCCTCAATCCTCAGAACGGCAGAGCGGCGTCGAACAGAGTTGCATGGCCAAACGCCGTGGGAGACAAGCTTGATATCCGATGGACTCTCTGCACACCTCCTGAGGCAACAAACTTCCCTCTTCGACGGGCTCAAGTACCCTCTCATCTTAGGGGGTGATATAGCCGGTGAGGTCGTTGAAGTGGTCAGTGGTGTTACCCGCTTCAAGAAAGGCAATCGGGCCCTTGAGATGCCGCTTGGGTTAGGTCTCAGTAAGCCTTCCGAGGGCGGTTTCCAGCTCTACAGCATTGTCCACGCCGTCTTGGCAGCATCTGTTCCAGACAGCATGTCTTTATACCGAAGCACCGTATTCCCTTTGTGTCTGTCCACGGCCGCCTGCGGCCTCTTCCAGCAAGATCACCTAGCTCTTCAGCAACCTACGGTGCCTACAAAGCCAACCGGAAAGACTATAATCATTTGGTGCGGTGCTTCCGCAGTTGGTTCAAATGGCATTCAGCTTGCTGTTGCTGGAGGATATGAAGTCTTCGCTACTGCCTCACCTAAAAACTTTGACTATCTTCAAAAGATTGGCGCGAGCAAATTCTTGACTACAACAGCAAAACCGTAGTCGACGACTTAGTTCTCGCGGTAAAGGATAAGCGATTCGCTGGTGTATTTCACGCAGCTGGAGCCTCCGAAGCCTGCTTTGAGGTGGTCGACAAAGTCAGTGGGAGCAAGTTTGTTTCCACATCGTTGCCTGTTGCCGAGAATAGCCTAGCGGTGCCAATGCCAAAATGATATGGGGAAGCACGCCTAAAGACAACGAGGTTGGTCCAGCTATTTTCATTGACTTTTTGCCAAAGGCGCTCGCGGAGGGTAAACATATTTCTGCACCCGAGCCTTGGATTGTTGGGAAAGGTCTTGAGTCCATAGAAGATAGATGCTAAGGTCAGAAGAAGGGTGTTTCAGGGAAGAAGGTGGTCAGTACCATGTGAAGTTAGCAATTCCATTCGTGACAGTCACCTCCCACCGCGGGAACAGTCATTTTCTCCGCCATAAGCGCGGCCTAAACAAGGTTCCGTCATACTAATACAGCGAGGTCGACCTGCATCGTTGATATCTGACTCGGGAATATAAATTTAATTTCCTCGAGAAACTTTCTATTTGTTCTACCACTACTGTTTTTTTTAATCTACTTCTATCACGTCTGAGAAGCTGACATTAATGACATTTACTCTTCAATCAGCTGTGATACATTTCTTCTTGTTCTTATTTTCAAACTTCGTCATCAATGAAATTCACGTCTGGAACGGCTTCTGAGGAAGAAGGGGCGTCGGCGAAACATAGCCTGAATGTGACGCAGATTGATTTAAAAAGTTTAAGTTCGTTGGAACATCAAGTCATTAATGACAGTGAATTTACCTAATAAATATGTTAAAGAAAATAAACGTCAGATGTGTGTACCGAAGAAGGTAGAGATCCTATAATCATCAGTCTTGGTTTGGTTTTCATTCATCGGGATTATCCCCATTGCGACGCTGGGTACGTGAGGCTAGAGTCATTCAGAAAATTAAAGCCAGAACGGCAGTCAGGGTGATACAAAGTGCTCTCGAGAGTTGCGATGGACGAGGGAGGACCTGAAGGACACGACTGGTGACTGGATACGGCGGCTAGGATTCAGCCAAGATGCGAAAACATGCGCAAGCCTGTTGATTCGGTTCGGCAGCAGGTCCGAGCCGAGAAGCTTGGAAAGCATTGAACTGGACGGATTCTGCTTTGAGCTTTTGTTGGCTGGGCGAGGGTCTTTGGCCTCGCTCGCGACCTGGAGCTCGTTGCAACCGCGCGTCGCTGGTCGATGCAGCGCACCCTGGTTGGCAGATCTTCCCCTGACAGGCGAAGAACGGAGCACATTTTGCGTTTGCAAACCATCCATGTTAATGGGCTATACCAAACAAGAACAAATCAATATAACACTTTGATTCAACGCTACCATACAAACAATCCTTGAGGAACAGATTCTTCCAAAGAGGATTAGATATCCATATTGACAATTGGCTGTCCACAGAAGCCGTCTCTGCCAGTCTTCAACCAAGTGCAACTTTCGAATAGGTTTAAAGTTCTGTTTTATCGAATCCATCGGTGTTTCTTGTCAAACACCACGTGTTCGAGATATCAGGACGGCTGTGATGCGATATTACCTGGAAACAATCCCAAGAGAACAGGCTCTTGTAAACAGGATTTTTTAATACCGTCCTTTGACTGTACTGAACATGCAGGCTATACTCATTAGTATATAAACGAGTATATTCTAGAGAGTATGAACAGCTGCTCCAACGACTATCTGGAACTTCTCAACCAAAATCGCATACTTAAAACATCAACCGATCTAATAGGACAACTCGAAATCATGCTACCTTACCAAGCAATCTCAAGAAAATCTCGTTCTTGAGGTTCCAGATTTCCTCATGGAATTGTCTTCCGTATCTATGCTTGGCCCATTTTCGAGATTTCTTAAATTTTCCTCTCTTAGCAACGAGTTCTGCATAACCCCATCTTCAACTCAAGAGAAGCGTGCATTGGCAAGATGAGTTCAAACTAACACGCGAGTCTTTGAAGAATTTGCCGGTCAATAAACGACCATTTCTGCTCCTTCACTTGAAGCCGAGTGTTACGAATGCATCCCCAACCTGCACGTTCTAACCATCTGATAGCTCTTGTCGCAGTACCCACCAACAACGCCAGAATATCCGGCAAGCTCCCTCATAGCCATTGCGCCCTCTCCGGCTCGTCCAGCCCCACCTCTTCATCTCTCAATGCCTTCGCCTCCTCCCTCTCTTTGAAGAAATCGCATCCCCCGCGCTCGTTCTCCTCCGGATCAATTCCTCCACACTCATCATTCAAATCTCATGCTTCGTCGACTTTTGCCCCTTTTTCTTCACCATCCCCAGCTCGCGACACTGGTCCCGCGGCCTCAGATTGCGGCAGCAGCAATTTCATCCAATATAGACGATCAGCAGGACGGTGAGGATAAGTGTAACGACTAGAAGACCCTCTCGTTGGGAGACTTTGAGCGTGGAGGTCGGGTCATCGCTTTCAACAGCTGGAAGACTCGCATTACCGAAGAAGTCCCTTGCACTAACACCTCCAAACGAGGTAGAACCTCCCTTCCTCTCCCTAAAAAAAAAACATCACCAAGAACACCCACTACGTCGATCTCAGCTCTCGCTTCGTTCGCCGTGGTGACGAGGAGAGGCAAGCAACCATTTATTCGATGCGGCTTGCAGTATTCTTTGTAAGTGCTACGCTTAATGAATATGCCGCCACAGCAGAATTAAGTAAGAAGGAGAGAGAGAGGGTCATAACCGAAATGATTTGTCGACAACTCGTGATATCATTTTCTTTCGAAGTGAACAATTCAAGCATACTGACTTAAAAAAGTAGTAGAGGAGATGAAGTCTTCTACCGCCATAAACATGTGCGAAACTCTCCCTGCGATTATCCTCCTTTGGAAAGAAGTCCCTCCAATCTCCCAACTTCTCAACCAACAACCCCCCTATACCGCACAAATTGTCCGTATCTTTCGACCAATGATTTTCACAAGTTGTTGAACACCTCAAAACCAATCAGGCCTTCAATCCACCCCAATCAGAAGGGGAGGGGGAAGGGGGGGAGGGAGGGAGAAACAACCTCACACTCGAGTGCATTGCTTTGCTGAGCCAGCCTAATCCGATCCTCTGCATAACCGAGTAACTGAATACATGAAGCTGGAGATGCTACGTTGAGAGTTATGTTGCGGGTATTCTAAAAACAGCACGGTTTGTTACAGGGAGAAAACCCCTCTTTCTTGCAGCAAGGGAATCCCCTCCTCCAAAACCCATCCCAAGCGCCAACTTCCAGTATCCCCACTCCCCTTCCACTATTTTCCCCCATCCCCCACTCTCCCTCCGATCTAACCACTCCCCCCTCAACGCCCCACATCTACCATCCCAGAAATATCCACCACCTAGATTCCTCTCCATTCTACACCCCCATGGATATGAACCTCCCCACACACAATGAGGACTTGAAGGATTCCAATCGCAGATTTTCCCTCTCTTCATCCCAGATCAGCGATCCTCTGCACCGCCTCTGCGCTCTTTGAGCACCGGTGCCAGTAGACCCTGTTCCAGACACCAGAGATTTCCATTGAGCCCAGAAAATGTGCTATGGGGATTTCGTCACTTGGAAATGGACCCGGCATCTCACCACCGCCTCCTTGGACCCATTAACGCTTTCTTCAAGCTTTCTCCGTCCCGGGTCCCTGCCTCGCTTGCGCTGTCTAGCCTAACCCCCTCTGCACCCTCTCGGCCTACGCCATTCCTCCTAATCCTCCATCTCCGCCCTCATCCCATCCCTTTCCCCACCGCCCCCCAATTTTCCGCTTAACATTCCCCCGTCGAATCGTTCCCGCCAACACCGCAGCCGCACCAAGCACAGACGGCATAAACAGCATAAACAGCATAAACAGCACAATTCGCCCGGAAGTTTCGATGAAGAAGGTTGGTGGTGGTGGCGGTGGATAGGTAGAGGGGACAAGGGATGAGGATGGCTGTGGTGGTGTTTAGTGGGAGGCTATGGGCTGTGGGCACTAGGTGGCGTGGACGGGGCTCAGGGGTTCAGGATGGTGCCTTCACTCCCTCCCTCCGCCAAACGAATGTGGTCAACAGCCGTTATTTACTCGTGCAAGAGAGAAAATCATGCTAAGAAAGAAACGTACATAAAACGGAATCACACAGGTTAGTTGAAGAGTTAAATATAAAAGGAGTTGGCCAAGGTGAATTTCGATAGCCGAAAGAGAATGGGGGGGGCAGGGGGGATGATGGATGTATCAAGATATTGGGGGAGGAAATTAGCTGTTCAGATAAAGCGAATATGTTGCAACGCTTCCCTAAGCAATTCGTAGCTTGAAACCACAAAGCTAAGTCCATCTAAGCATTAGATACTCAACCCACATAAAAAAAAAAAACTCCTCACCTCCTCAACCTCCTCAACCTCCTCAACCACCACCAACTCAATCTCAACTTCCCAAACAACTCATTCCCGCCCCCTCCCCCACACTCAAAACACCGCCCTGTCACCCCCCTCCCCCAACAGCCAGCCTGACATAACTGAGCTCAGTCGTTGTTCCTGGTTCCCGAATACTTCGTGGCGGGGATAATTTGGTGATGATGATGATGATGATGATGATGATGATGATGATGATGATGATGATGATGGAGATAGGGCATATCGTGGGTGGGCAAGAGAGAGAGATACCTGATACCATTGCAGGTACCAATACCTCCACCCGCTTCGCATAGAGCAAATCCGTAATCTAGCTACCCAGCCATTACACCCCCCCCTCCACCTCCCTACCCACTCATCGTTCCCCCACCTCCAAGGCATGAGCGCAGCATATCCCATCCCATCCCCGTCCCGCTCTTTCTACCGTCCTCCGCACACCAAGGACTTCAGAACTTTACCCCCCTCGTATCAAGCCTGCCTGCCTGCCTGACCTTCGTCAACGCAGCATGAACGCAGCAATGGGTGCTGTTGGTGCAGACCTGCCATTTCCGAAATTCCCTGTTCGATATCGGACTTTGCAGGGGTTTGCTTTTTGATGGCGGCGAGTGAGGGGCGATAGGCGGGGAGGAGTGAGTTGGTGAAGGGCTTCAATTTCAGAGGGGGAGATGCGAGGGAGGGGGGGGGGGGGGGAGGGTTGGAAGGGATGAGAGGAGGACGGGGGGTTGGGGGAGGTGGAAGAGAGTGGACAGTGGGGAAAGATGGTATGAAAGGAGAGGAGGCTGTAAGAAAGAGATTCGGAGGACGATTCATGCTACCCAGTAATTAGTAAACCGAGCATTTTGCCTCGGTTCGTTGGTGGGAGAGGGCACTTTGCTGTGATGGGCATTTTGTGAAAATGATGAGTTGTGACGTCACTAAGTACTGGAAATGATCTTGCAGGTTCAAATTGTGACATCACTGGGCACCAGAGCTTGTTCAACTTTATTCCTCTTCTAAAATCCGAAAGCAGTCCTGGTGATTGACTGCTTACAGCTATCGGATCCGGCATCTATGCCTTACCCACTAGGATATCCGCACAAACTATCGTCATAATGTAAGCCATGGTAAGATATCGGAAAGAAAGCAAAGATTTCGAATCTGGTGATGGCTAAACCATCCTACAAGCCTTTGACAGCAATCGCCTGGTCCGCGGCAACAGCACCATCGAATTTGTACAAAGGTTCGAGCTTGGCGCCCTTCTTGAATAGGACGTAGCGCTTGATCCACCACGGCAGCGCCTTGGTCACTTGATAGTGGACGTGCGTACGGGTGGGCACAGCAAACACGTAGTCAAGTTCCTCCAGGGTGCGCTGTTTGGTCTCTGGCACGAAGAGGAAGATCAAGACAAGAGCGGTGACGTTCAAGCCTGCGTAAAAACAAAAGGCTCCGACGGGGTGGAAGGCGATCAGGAGCCGAGGGAAGGTGATGGAGAGAACGGCGGCCCAAAACAAGCAGGTTGCTACCGCCCAACTCATACCGACCTCACGATGAGATAGAGGGAAGACTTCGGCCGAGTAAGTAAAAGGGACTGGACCCTCACCAGGCGAGTAAAAGGCCGCGAACAGGAAAATGAAGAATGCAATCAAGCCGAGGTGAGCTGGGCTGTTTTCGTTGATAATAAAAGAAAGACCGGCGGCAAGCAAGGTCCAAGCCATCTGCGGGAAAGTGAAGAGCAGGAGCGTTCGGCGACCCCAGGTGTCAATTGTCCAAATGGCGGGCCAGGCAAACGTAAAGTTGACGAGACCGAATCCCCAGGACGCAAGAAGAGCCTGCAGATCTCCGGCATTGGCTAGCTTGAACACTGTTGACGAGTAAAAAGCGATGATGTTGATACCGCACATCTGCTGCGCCAACATGACAACAAATGAAGCGAGCGTTGCGCGTCGGACACGGGGAATGGTGAAGAGTTCGATGAAGCGGCCCACGTAGTTGCTCTTACCGATGATGTCAGCTTCCTCCTGGATTTGAGCATGAATGTAGTAAAGATCGCGAGCGGCCTGGAGAGGTGTGTTTCGAAGACGGCAGAGTGACTGAAAAGCTTTCGCGTATCGGTGTTTCTTGATATACCAACGTGGTGATTCTGGGCAAAAGTATACGCCGACAAGAAGCGGTACTGCAGGGATGAACGCAGATCCTAGTTGAAGACGCCATGAGATGTTTCCAGTATTATAGACAGCCAAGTTGGCGCTAAACCCGAGGAAAATCCCGAACGCGGTCCACATCTGCCAACTCATGACCAGACCCCCTCGAATAGCAGCAGGGCAGTTTTCGGCAGCATAGATGGGGACGGTTGAGGCTTTGGCACCCATACCGATTCCGAGGAGCAGACGGGTTACGAAAAGCTGTGGCCACGATTGAGTGACTGCTGAACCAATGACGGATAAAAAGCAGAAGACGGCGGAGAAGAATATGGTCCCACGACGTCCGAAGTAGTTGTTGAGAGGGTCAGAGCACCAGCAACCGCTACATCAACATTAGGTGAGAGCATTTAGTTGGAAGAAGGGTACTGACATGAAAGCAGATCCAAGATACGGCCCAGCATTGACAACACCCACGATCCAGCTGTTTCTGGCATAATCCACACCCGGCACCCGCACGTTTTTCACTACGGGAGTGTCGGGGACACCAAAAGCAACAGGCCATGATAGATTGGCACCGTTCGAACCAGTCTGGTCCCAACCTTGGACAGCAGCACCGACCGAGCAAAGGATGACGGTGAAGTACAAGGCAACCGGTTGCCGCCATTTGTGGAGGACCTCGTTGCGCAAAGCATCGCGCTCGACGTCGTCCAGCTCATCGATTTGTTCAAAGGCCGGTGGGTCCTGGGCGACAAGAGCACCTTTCTTCAAAAGCGGGATATGCTCGGTCATGCCAGCATCGTTGGCGAATTGCTCTACATTGCTGAGAAGAGTATGACGGGGAATACCGGCAAGAGGATTCTGGATTCTACAGGGAGAAGATCAACATGGATGAAGGGAGCAAGATGCCTCTGCTCGACATACCTGGCGGTGACGTTTCTGTTCAAGTTGACCGAATGCTGACGAGCCCTCTCGGTCTCGACAGTCTGTTCATATTGATCGGAAGACCTAAGCGAAACCGTTAATCTCTGCTCTACAGCCTTGTCCAAAGACTCGAGGGCGCGGGGTCCATACTTTTCGGTCTGCGTCAAGTCGCCTTTCTCCGAAATATCGGCCATGTTGTGAGATTGTCAAGCTTGAAGACAAGATACTTTTACAGGTTGATGGAGGAGGAGGAGGTTTGGGGGGAGGAGGGGGGAGATGGGGGAAGAGAAGGGGAAGGAAAAAAGGTGCGACCAAGAACTTTAAGTGTCGAGTGGCGGGCTGTTGGAGGGTGTGTGGACAGGGCATACAGGGCATACTTATTATCCACCTACCCATGCGTGTCCAGAGAGATTTGGAAGGATTCACTGCATGCATCGCTGTGTTGCATAGGGCGACACTGCGGAATGCTCAGCACTCACCCCATTGATCACCCCATATTCCAAGTGCCAAGCGGCGCTAAGGTATCTTATATCACGAAGTACGGTACGGAATACCTTAGTCGCGGTCTAGACTGCCCGCTAGCAGGGCTTCAGCGACATCTTAGTGGCTGTTGGAACAGACTTGTACTAGGTAGTATCCACTTGGTAAGCCGACCGCAACGCCGACTAGCTGTTGCCTCAGGACCCCGTGTTTCTGCAGCTAAGCCTCTTTGGGTTAGCGACCCTCGGGTTGACTTTCGTAGTAAGCAAAGGGGCTAACCCAAATGGACTTAGCTGCCGTCGCTTACCCGAAAAATTCTAGCGAGGCTAACCTGAAGGGGCTTAGTTGCAAAAACACGTCTGGGGTCCTGAGGTAACCCGGCCGCTTTTCCCCTTTTATTTTTTCCGGGGGTTTGCTCGCAATTTAAAGGTAATTTTAGATTGGAGTTCAAAGCCAACATCAGATGCTTAAAACGACTCGACGGCAGCACAGATCAACTGGTGTTGCACCATTGCTGCTCCTCCTCGACCCAGCTTACTGCGCCCACACCTTTTAGACCTGATCGGGTAAAGTGGGTCCGCACTTTTATTGTGCGACGTACTACTACTACTAGAACTATGCTACTCCCTGCATGTAATCTGTACTCGTCGTCCCAATCGATTCGATCGAAGCAGGCATACTGCGTAAAGCGGGGGTTTTAAGTCCCCTCCATTTGAAAGAGGACTTACAAGGGTCTCCCTTAGCCAACTACCTAGGTAGGCACCTCTTTTCGTAACGCCTTACTACCTTGGTAGTCTTGGCCGTTCGTTCGGGAAGCCAATCCTTGCTTATCAATCTCGTTTGACGTTTTGATCGAGAACTTTCAGCCGACGCAGGGACCGAGATTCGACAGCGAAAGCGACACTGCAGATATTCGAACATTGTTATTGTTTGCTCTACTTTTGCCAGTCTACTTCGGTCGGATGCTGCAAGACTGAATGCCTTTAGCATGTCTTCCTTCAATCCTTTAGTGGGACGTCGAAACGTCCTTTCGGCATGTGATGAACCGACGCTTGGAGAGACTGAGGATAGGAATCCCACGAGGCTGATCTTTTCAGCAGCAAACGCTTTGATCACAAGATTTTCCAAATCAACCTCGTCGATCCTCAGGCTTCAGCTTTTGGGGGGGGGGTTTACCAGCAAGGTTAGACGGCCAATGCTGCTCCACATCCTAGAGTACGAATGGTGTCCTCTAGAGTATACGGAGGTAGTCGAGCATGCATCCCGTGAAAGTCTTTTGAATTTTTGACATGAATCCACCATGAGATGAAGCGGGACGTCGCACTGACTCGTGATCCGTGATCTTGCCTGTATGTGAATAAGCTCGTACTTCGGCGATTAAATTACCTTGGGGTTCCCGCTTTGCAGTTACAGTACTGTATGTACTCGTATCTTTCCATCCCCCCGTGATCACGATGATCTTTCATCCGACCGCAATAACTAGATCAATTGGCGAAACAGCAAGTCCCAAACGCTGAGCCACTCTTCGGAGGGGGGCAATCGATCAGCCTGGGCGGAACTGCGTTGTACTACATATCATTTATAATGATCAAAGACTGATGTAATGTAGTCATTTATTGGTTGATCAATTCATTCTAGGCTCTCTGAAACCCCGGGACAGTGTACTTCCGTACTTGCCATGTGATGGTATCATGGTAGCCAGCCCCGGTCCGAGCGGCTAGCTCCGATCCAAACATGTCAGCATCGGCATTCGAATCCGGGGCGTTTCCAAGAATCTTTCTCGAAGGTTTGATATCCGTGCCCCACCCTAAGCTCATCCTTGAAGTGAAGAATGAGCTTAGGGTGGGGCACGGATAATGGCCGGACCGAGGGTCGGAGTCAAAAGTCGTTGCCCACCGAAATTGACTACCTTTACCATCCAAAAACACATCAACCTTTGGATATTTAAATATTTAAATATCTACAGCATCACAAAACACTCTCATGTATCTAGTGAAAGCTTGAAGTTATAATAAGATGTATGAGCTGATATGATCAAGGCCCTCTTTCTCACATAAGGTAGGTACGATTTTTGGTGAGATCGCTTAATTTGGTTGGCAACGACTTTTGATTCCGACCTCGGGCTGCCTAGCCTGCTTTACAGTAGTTTAATGAGGCTAATTTTGTCACGCTCTACTCTCGCGTCTATGCTATGATCGTGGGCTTGAGAACGAACAAAGGAGTATAAGTACTTGAGAATACCAGCGTAATCATGGCATCATCCGGGAGAACGCGACGTTCAAACACGGTCAGTCAGCCAAGTCGAGGGCCTACGCTGCTGCCGCCATATCAGCCTCCAGCCAACAAGCTCAACGATGCTGCTCAACGCGCTCTTCACAACCTTCCCAACACCCACCGCCTCGATGGGCTCCACCACCGGCTGAAACATGCCAATGATCTTCTGTGCAATAATGCGGGCGAGCTCAATGATCGTTATCAACAGAAAGCCGCCGGCCACCAAAAGCGACAAGCAAGGCGAAGAGCGCAGGGGGCCGCAGACGACGACGATGATGACAGCAACGTCGAAAGAATGAAACACGAAGTGAAAGAGATGACCGGTCGGATGGAGCAAAGCATGCGGATGATAATTGACGCGAAAGCTGCGGTTGACGGAGTTGAGGGTGCTTTGAAAGAGCTGGATGCGAACATCACGGCTGGCAGGAGTGCTGTTGCGCCGACTCAGAGTACTCTCGGCGCGAGCCAGTTCAGGCAAAAAGGACGGAAGCGCGGAGCCGAGTCTGACGATGATGAAAGCGAAGGGAGTGGAGACGAGGTTCCCGCGAGTCAAGTGCTTGGCGATGGACCTGCTATTTTGTGGAAGAAAAAGGTGGCCGAGGATAATTATACGTATGAGGGGTTGTCGATGCATAATCGGTATGTGAAGGTGCTTATTATATAGGTCAGAGATCTACTAATCTCGCATTCTAGCTACGCCTTAAACAACGACTATATTGGTTTTAGAAAGGTCATCCACGATGCTCGTCATCCCGAGGACGACGCTCCGCCTATGCCAAACGCTTCCACTTGGTTCCCCGATTCTCAAGATACGCTCGATGGAGATGCTGATGGCGCAGATGGACAAGCAGCGGCCGAAAATGACGACGATGAAGATATCGCCATCGCTTCCGAAAAGAAAAGCCTCAAGTGTCCCATTACCCTCCTGACAATGGTCGACCCCTTGTCCAGCACAAAATGTCCCCATAGCTTCGAGCGTTCCGCGATCTTGGGTATGCTCAAGCTCAGCGAGGTTCGAATCGGAGGCAGCGGTCGACGCGGAGCTCAAGACGGACAACGAGCGATGAAGTGTCCCGAATGCAATGTGGTGCGTTCCATTAGTCCCTAATCGATTTTGTATTAAGATCCAAGCTAATCAGGAACGGTAGATGCTCACCGCTTCCGACCTTCAAAACGACGCGGTGCTAGTCCGCCGAATCAAACGCCTTCAAGCTGCGGAAGCGATGGAGGAGGGCGACTCTGACGAGGACGTAGATATTCCATCTCTACCGCGAGGGACCCAGACACGCCGAGCAGAGCCAATCAGCAGCGACAACGAGGGTGGATATCCCACCAATGCTGCTGCTCGAGCCAGGTCCGCTATCCCAAAGATCAAGGCCGAGAAGTTGGCTAGTTCAATCAGGGATCGAGAGGTCTCCATGGTACCCAATTCGCAGGTACAAACGCTTGCCAGGGAGGACGAGCGGCCTCCGTCAACAGCTGCTTCGGAGATTGTTGACCTAGAAGACGTGGATGCTGAAGATGAGGAGGAGTAAGCAGTACGGCCAGGAGCCGCCTGCTTTGGAGAAGACAATTGATTCTCTGTCTAGCTGATGCATAGAAAATGTTTATCAAGACTCTGCATACTCCAATCGAGAGAAGTAGTAAGATTTTATGTTTATCGCGTCGGCTGCGAAGCCTAATGCCAACACAGGTGCTAAATAGCTAACGGGAATGGAATAATAACGCCAGCGGCTGATCATGTGCGGGAAGCAGTCATGTCGAGTGAACGATCCAGAAACGCCAAAGATTCCAAGCAACACGTTCGCCATGATCTTCCGCCAGCCCCAGTAGACGGTTGTATCGTTGGTCCTGCGTACGCCATAAGCCAGACACCACCCATCCCAGCCTCCAAAACCCAAGACCGACACCGCGCCTTTGTTCCCCCGTCATCAGCAGATCAGCTTGTGAGGAAACCCAGGTAGTCCGCGACGATGAGGGTGATCATGCTGTTGCAACCTCGTCAGCATGAGCTTCAACCACGATGCCAGAAGAAGGGTATCTCGGCATCTCCTCGGATGAGATGGTAGCCCGGAGTGGAGCACTCACGCGTGCGGCGCAATCCGGACATAATACGTCCCAAACCCCCTATAAAACCTCAGAATCCCCTCATCCTTGGCAACCTTCCGGAAACAATCCCCCATGCCTTTGTACGGCACCGTCCCATCCGGCCGCTTCTGCTGCCGCTGCAACCTCGTCTTGACAAAATCAAACGGCAAGCTGAAGAAACTCGCAAAGAAGCCGGCAACCGCACTCGCCGTCAGCGTCTGCGCGTGCGGCGACAGCTGCGTCTTACTCTTCAATTGCGTCTTGGCCTCGGAGAAGAACGCCAGCTGCCCGAAATTCAACGCCATCGCCCTCACCACCGTCGGCGCCGCCCCAGCCCACAGCGCATACACCCCCTCGCCCTTGGCGATCCGGCTCAACGCATCCACCACACTCCTATAATTCGCCCGCTGGTCCTTGGGTTTCAGCCCATCGCTCTGCATCCGTATCAGCGCCAGATCCGCCGGATTCCCCACCATCGCCGCCAACCCGCCCGCTGTCAACCCCGCCGCCGCCCTCTCCTTGAACCCGATCCCCGCGCCTTTGCTCTCCGCCCGCGTCTTCAGCGCCGTCATGAACGTGTCGAAAAACCCCAGCCGCGCCGTCGTATACACCGCCTGCCGCAACAGCCCCGCGCTCAGCCCCGTGTACAGATCCCCCACCTTCCCGCTCGCGATAATCTCCCGCGTCACCTGCAGCGGCGAGGGTCGCGCAGCGGTCTTGCCGCCTTCGCCCGCGAGCTGCAGGCGCACTTTTACCATGTCGATGGGCTGGATGGCGGTGGTGGCGGTCATGCCGGCGAGGCCGCCGTTGATGAAGGGGAGGAGGGTGCGGGTGTAGGGGTGGTGGAGGAGGGAGGAGGCGGAGGAGTCTTTCATGGCGGTTTTTGTGTTGGTGGAGGCGGATTTGGCGGTGTCGACGGCGCGGGAGGTGGTTGAGGACATGTTTGGGTTAGAAGCTGGGTTGAGGTGGATGGCACTGGCAGGATTGCTTGATCTGGCGTTGTTTATTTGAGACCGAGTGACTTCTGCTGCTGCTCCTGCTGCTGCTGGGAACCTATTTAATGTCAACTTCTGTACACCCGGGTACTCAGAGTCTCCGAGGGTGAAATCTCAAGCGGCAGGAACCTGGTTGGCCAAAACCCAACAGGACGAACTTCAGATCATATCGTACAAACTGTTCCTTCGCTTCGGAATCGCTCACCTCAACTGCCTCCACAATCAAAGTTCTGCACGTGCTTGCTAGGAGGCGTATCAACCCCTCCCCTCCCTCAGTCAGTCACTCAGCAAACACCCTGAAAAACTTTCCCAACCAACGGCAGTCCCAATCTGTCAGTCAAACAAGTGTTCCTAGGTCAACCCACAAACATAAACAAACACACACACTGTGGATCTGTTCTCATCAATGGAACTGTGGATGAGAATTCGCAAATCAGGGCAGCAGAGCGACATGCGGGGAACCTCAGGCTGGAATTGGGTTGGCTCTGCCCCGCGTTTCTGATAGTAACGGCCAACGGCTTTAATCCTCACATCCATCCGCGCTTCCCAACAATTCTCACCAAAATCCCAGCAGCACCCGATTGAATAATAGATAGAATTGGTGGTTTCAGACCTTGTAGAAGCAAAACGCATGATAGAACGCACACGCCTCCATTTCCTCGTCGCTGACCAGCAGCTCCCCGGCCCCTCCTCGCTCACGAACACCCATACGCTCGCTTAGCGGACCGAAGACGGGGCTGTCTTTTTCTTCTTTGTAGACGTCGGGGAAGGGTTTGCGGTATTGGAGTTCGAGGTTGGAGTTTTCGGCTAGGCTGTTTTCCGTCGTGTGTGTTAGTCATGGTCAACGTAGTTGCATGGAGGGAGAGAGATAGGGGGAAGTGGGACGATGGAGGACATACGCTCGAAAAGCCTCCCATGGCACGACGTACTCGGGGACTTCGACGGCTTCTTCCATGAAGTAATTGTATTTCCAACCAAACGGAGGCCGGAAGACGCCGTCTTTGGGGGTTGGGCCGGGGAAGCGGACGCGGTAGATGCTGTTGCCCCAGTTTGCTACGTCGTCTTCGCTGTCTTTTTCGGGTTTTATTTGGGGAGGCGGGTTGGGGGCGTCGTCTTCTGTAGCTTTGGTGTCGGATGCTGGCTTCGAGTCTTTGTTCTTTGGGGATTTGGGCTCAAACTCATGTTTACTTTCGCCGTTGAGCTGTTCCTTGGACTTCATTTCTTGCTTTTTGTGGAATTCCTCGACTCTTGCCCGTATTACATCAGAGTTCGGTATCGTGCCTAGAAACCGTCCTCCCTTCTTGAGACTACCAGCAACATTCTGCAGCATCCCTCGTGTCTTTGCTTCGCTTTCGAAAGCGTAATGCATACAAAACATCATAGACACCACGTCGAAGCCACCTCCCCCCCACCTTGATCCACCCGCTGGATCAAACCCGACGTCTCGTATTATTGGAATGTTTCCGATAGACTGTCCAAACGCATCTCGGGCAACGAACTCGGCGTCAAAAGTCCTCTGTGGTCTCCCCCCTCGAAACCCTCCTCTGCCACCCCTGCCCCCACCTCGACTCCTCATCTCTGCATATCTTTCTCGAGCTTGATCGATTGAAACCTCCGCAGGATCAATCCCTACGTAGAGCTCAACCGGCTGAGGCGCTTGTTGCCATTTTCCCAAGTCCCCTCCCTTGCCACACCCAATATCTAAAACCCGCAATGGCTGTTGATCCCCACCGTCGCTAGGGGAGAACTTGTGAATGATTGTGCTCTTAACCCAATTATTGAAAGCCCGTAGCCCTTTGATCCGACTATCCGTCTTTCGCCAATCCCTCCCCCGCTGGGGTACTGCGTTGTAATGTTGCCGTACTACATCTTGCACGCCTCGTGTGACGGCAGCTCTCCTAGCTTCTTCCTCTCGTTGGTGTTGCCGCTGGATAACTGCTTCTTTGTCTGCTGTGGCGATGCGAGAGGCACCTCCGGGGCGTTTGCGAGGGCGGGATAGAGCGCCTTCGTCCTCGGAGGGTCGGGGCCGCTTCGTTTCTGGCGGAGCCACCCCAGCATCTTCGTCCTCACAAGGCCGAGGCCGTTTCTTTCCCGCTGAGACCACTTCTGTTTCTTTCCCGCTAGATGGCTGCGGTTGCTTGATTTCCGAGACTGCTTTGGTAGCTTTGTCAACGGAGAGTGAGGACCCCTTCGGTAGTGGAGAGGTCTTTTCGGACATCTCAAGAAAGAACCCTTATATCAGGTGGTGAACCCTTTAGTTCAGGCCTCAATTAGAAGCTTGAGGGGCGGGGGTCGGATTGGTGAACAAAGGTTAAGCTTTAATTAATAAGAAAACCACGACTCCCTCCCAAAGGCCTTTTTGTATGTTGAGAATTATTAAGGCGTCAATTGAAACCTCTAGTTCGTTTAATGCAAAAAAGTTGTACCACGGGAAGTCATATATGGAGTCATGTACAGGTACTGAAGGTTGAGCTCCTAATCCCTGCAGGCTAGCTTGCGAAGCTTGTTGATGTTCAACCATCTCAACCTCAACCTGAGCTACTCAAGAACTACTTTACACTACATCACCAGCTTTTACGACAATTTATCCTACGAGACCTTGAGGAATCATATATACGTTTGCGCCCACCGCCACAGGCTCCGCCGCCATGGGTTCAGACCCGCAATTCGCCAAGTACCCCAATCTCTCACTTTCACAAGACATTTTCACCCTTACAAATCCCTCGGCTCCGGAAACGTCACGGCAGATATCTCTCAAAAAGCTTCAGGATGCTATCTCAGAGCACAAAATGGCGCCTCTATACCGCCACCTGGCACATCCGAATGACGGTGTATTGAATGCCACAGGGGAGGGATCAGCACGGAGAATGTCTGGGTCAAGAAGGCCTAATGGAGCTTCAAGTATAATGGCTGGCAGAAAGGGGGTCTCGTTTCCCTGGGACGAGGAGCTGTATGAAAAGCTAACGGTGGATAACGAGAAGGAGTTGGAGACCTTCCAGAAGGAGGAGGAAGAGGCCGCGGAGAAAGCTGGTGATACAGAGGTGCAAGCTGCGAAAGGGAAGAGGGCAGAGTTCTGGGCGAGAGTTTGCGACAAGGTATGAGTACATGAGCTAGCTCGAGCTGTTTTCCACAACTCACTATTTATGTAGGAACAAGCCATCTCATCCTACGAAGCTCTCTTCGAGAAAACCGGCGTACTAGGCACCAAAATCGATATCGTCCTCGCAATCATCCGCATCGGCATCTTCTTTGGTGACAAAGTCTTTGTGAAAAAGAGTATCGACCGTGCAAAGGCCCTCGTGGAGAGTGGCGGTGATTGGGATCGTCGAAATCGTCTCAAGGCTTACCAGGGCCTACACCTACTCACTACACGCTCATACAACCTTGCCGCTCCTCTCCTCCTTGACAGTCTCTCTACATTTACGAGCTACGAACTTTGCTCCTACTCCTCCCTCGTGGTCTATTCTGTTCTTGCCGGCTCAATATCCCTGAAGCGCGTTGACTTTAAAGCCAAAGTATTCGATGCTCCCGAGATTAAAGCTATCCTGGGTGACGGAGAGGAGAAGCTTGCTGCTCTCTCCGGTGCCCTTTCGGCCGGTCCTGCGGCCGGCGATGAAGACATGAAAGATGTTTCTTCAGCTACACCCACACCTGCACCAGCTGCCGTGAACCTCACCACTCTAGGATCCTCGAGCGATGGTCCGGCGGAAGTCGAAGCTCCCGTCGACTTTACGCCACTGGCAGGCCTTGTCAGGAGCTTTTATGTCTGCAATTACCAGGCTTTCTTCCTTGCGTTAGCGGCTGTGGAGGAGAACTTTCTGAGCCAAGATAGATATCTATATGAACATAGAGGGTGGTTCGTGCGCGAGATGCGTTTGAGGGGATACCAGCAGCTGTTGCAGAGCTACAGGGTGGTGGGACTTTCCAGCATGGCGAACGATTTTGGTATCACTGTTGATTTCTTAGACCGGTATGCTCACTCCTGCCTACGTTTACTTTTCAAGCAATCTGGCTAATCGCGACCTCTTTGGCTAGCGACTTAGCAAAATTCATCGCCGCAGATCGCATTCCTTGCACCATCGACCGTGTCAACGGGATCATCGAGACGAATCGTCCCGATGACAAGAACAAGCAGTACACTGATGTGGTTAAGCAAGGTGATGGGTTGATCACAAAGTTGCAGAAGTACGGGCAGGCGGTCAGGTTGAGGGGAAGTGAAAGGGGGTGAGGTCGAGTCGAGCATGAGCATGTACCATACTAATAGATAGCAAGCTAGTGCCCAAGTATTATCAAAAGTAATAGAGCTTGTTCTTGGCGATATTGACTCATTCGTATGGTGGAGTACATTCGCCTAGAGACCTCTTCATCGGCTGGCTAGACTCGAGAGTAGGGTTATAACTCATGTCAAGCTTGGCAGCCACACAGCTCAATGATATCAGAGCAATGAAAGCACCAATGCTGTGAGACACAATTGCCCGTTTACTTTGTTGAGGCAGCTCCTAGCGACTTGCCATTCCATCAACCTCGCATTTCCATATGCAATTCCAAATACTCCAAATCCCCACTACCCCCAGCCCACATACTATCCAATACTCGCCGAGCTTGACATCTGCTCTTAGAAAACGGCTAGAAGAGCGTTTGAAGCGTAATCGAGCAGATGTGGGTCTCGGCAATGGGAAGCCAAAGCTTTACGTGGGAGATCCACAATCCGACTGGACTTCATGTCCGGAAATCCTCTGTAATAAACATCTTGCTTTTTCTTGCTGATAACAAATCCCTCTACCAACGGTCTCGTGCGGTGTGAAGACGTGTCTGAAAAACAAATCAGGGCCTATCAAGGGCGCTAAAAGGATCAACGCTCCAGGCGCCCGGTTGACCGCTGTGTCGGCGATGTCCTCATCGAATATTTACTTCAGAGCAGACTCGCTCCTTTTGAGCCTCTGCTGTAGATTTTCTACGCTTTCACCTACCTTTAAGACTATTCATCAGGGCTCAAGGCAAGGTAAAGCTCACTGGCGTCCCGTTCCTGCTTTTTGGAGTTGAAGTCTATATCCGCTTAAGATTTCTGTCACCAATGCGTTCCGTGGTATCATACCGACTAACTGACGCCAATAGCTGTCTGCTTCCGCCCTGGTAACCATCCCAACCCATCCATACGCACCATGTCCTCCACTTCAAGATTACGAAGCCTGAACATTGACAACATCAATCCTCATGTCAAAGAAGCAAAATATGCTGTGCGTGGAGAACTGGCAACCCGCTCAGAGAAATACAGGGCTCAGCTTCAGAAAGGGCATCCTCCAACCCCGCCCGAGGAACCGTTGCCATTCGATAATGTTATCTCCGCCAACATTGGCAACCCACAGCAGCTCGATCAGAAGCCCATAACGTTCTTTCGTCAGGTGCTGAGCATATTGGAATATCCCCCGTTGCTGGAAAATGAGGAAGCCTTGAAGAGCGCATTTGGCTACAAACAGGATGTGATTGGAAGGGCGAAATGGCTGTTGAGCGAAGTGCACAGTGTTGGGGCCTACAGTCAGAGTCAGGGCGTACCAGGGATAAGAGGAAGTGTAGCTAGATATATTGAAAACCGGGACGGCTACCCAGCAGACTCTGGATCGATATTCTTGAGTGCTGGTGCGTCATCCGGGGTCAACACACTGATGAATGTCATTTGTGCAAAGCCTGAAACTGGGATACTCGTCCCCATACCCCAGTACCCTCTTTATACTGCCACCCTTGCAGTATTGAACGCACGTTGTGTGCCCTACTACTTGGACGAGGGCAAGGCATGGGGAACCGATATCAACGCTGTCCGCGATGCCTACAAGAAGGCTCGGTCAGAAGGAACCGACGTCAGAGCCATTGTTGTTATTAATCCTGGAAACCCCACTGGTGCAAGTTTATCTGCCGACGATGTTCGCAGTGTGTTGGAATTCGCTGCAGAAGAGAAGCTCGTGGTCCTGGCCGATGAAGTTTATCAAACTAATGTCTTCATTGGAAAATTCACCTCCTTTAAGAAGGGCCTACGTGATCTACAGAAGGAAGTTCCAAAAAAGTACGACAACCTGGAAGTCGCATCTCTGAACAGTATCTCCAAGGGCATGGTGGGCGAGTGCGGCCACCGTGGAGGCTACTTCGAGCTTGTTGGCTTCGATCCTGAGGTAGCAGCCCAAATCTACAAATTTGTCAGTATAATGCTCTGCCCACCTGTCATTGGACAGTGTTTGGTCGAGATGCAAGTCAACCCACCGAAAGAAGGAGATCCAAGCTATCCCTTATATAAGGAAGAATACAACAGCATTTCCCAGGGCCTCCAGAAGAGAGCGACGGCACTCTACGACGCCTTCAAGCAGATGGAGGGCGTCGAGTGCCAGAGTCCACAGGTACACTCGAGTTTCGCATTGTTGCTAAGAGTGTAATCACTGACACTCTTATAGGGCTCAATGTACCTCTTCCCGTCAATCACCATCCCAAGGAAGGCGATTGAGCAGGCCAAGAAAGAGGGCCGTGAACCAGATGAATTCTACTGCTTCCGCCTTCTTGAAACCACGGGTATTTGCGTGGTTCCTGGATGCGGCTTCGGGCAGAAAGAAGGAACGCTACACTTTAGAACGACGTTCTTGGCTCCGGGTACGGAATGGGTGTCGAGGATTACGGATTTTCACGAGAAATTCATGGACGACTTTAGGGATCAGAGAAACTAGATTTGATTGTAGACGAGCCTCTCCTCTTTTAGACTGTAGCTGGGACTTAAGAAATGGGTGCTGTATTTAGCGTATCATGTGACAGCCAACAATGTCAATCCCAAAAAGTTGGATCCATATTGGTGTTTGATTTTGTTTTGGTTTTGGAATCTTCCGCAGTAAACTCGAAACCATTGGAGCTTCCTCGCTCCAAACACAGTAAATCAAATTGATCGCAAGTCTCGAGGTTTTTGAAAGAATACTACTAATGTTCTCGTATCTAATGCCACCAGGAGCGCAGCCTCATTCCAGGCAGTAGCACAATACTCCAGGTTCGGCCCGGCATTTACGCACAACCTCGACTGTACAGTACGACATAATGAGCTCTTGAGGAAATGATGCGGCTGCGTGCAGCGCCGCCTGAAGGCTGCCTGGTTGCCTAGAGAGCTGAAGAAATAAATACGATGCGGCTGAGCCATTGGTGTCTTTCAGTATATTAGACTTGGGGAATTATCGCAAATTCTGTAGGTTGTCATCGTTGATCCTCTCTCACACCTACAAGAGATCAAATCAATATGTCGTCGACAAAAAGTCTGTCATCTCAGGAACTTATTAATGACTTTTGGAGAACAAAACTACCACCCACGGAGTCTCCGCTCAAAGGTAAGTCTCACCTAATCAATTTCTTATACTTCTACTTCGGGTTCTTTCCCCTGAGACTTTGCTATTTGCGTATTACTACTCAAGAAACCTCACACGTCCTTCACTGTCGTGGGTGATGCACTTTATGATGAGTGGATCAAAAACCACCCAGCCTCCATCTTGCATTCCTTGAATTTCTTTCGCGATTGTGTTAAGGACTCACAGACGACCAGATATCATGCTCACACGCTACAGCCTTAGCAATCCTTCCTCGCAATGCATCTTCCCAAACGTTCGAACAGCAAGTCTGGAAGGGAACTACTAGTACAACGAGCGTCAAAGCATCATATGACGTAGCGAAGACGACGTGCAATGCAAAAATTACCCAGATCGTCAAGGAGTGCAGGCGGAAGAATAAAAAGTTCAGCGACATAGACTTCGATCTCGACGACAAGTACGAATCCACGAATGAACTGTTTGCCAGAAAGAGTACCTCACCGTCACCTTCTCCCTCAAGGCCTTCCAATCGATCTATCTCTTCGTCAGACCGTTTAAGACACCCTGGTTGTGTCAAAAGGGTTGGGGATATATTCGGGAATCCGCAGTTCTTTGTCGAAGAAACCACTGCTAAAAGCATCCACCAAGGCGGCGGTGCAACTTGCTGGTTTGTTGCCGCGATATCGAGCATACGTAACTGCAAACCCAGACAAGATTTAATCAAGAGGATTTGCCTCGATCGTGATGAAGAAGTGGGGATTTATGGTTTTCTATTTTTCCGCGATGGGGAATGGATCTCTGTAATAGTGGATGATAAGCTCTATTTGCGAACTGCGGACTACGAAGCTCTTAGTGATGGGCAAAGGAGCGCCTGGGAGGACAACCGTGTGCGTATGGACGCAGTTGAGCAGTATCGAAAGTTAAACCAAACCAATTCAATTGCACTTGTTTATGCACATAGCGCACACCCCGACGAGACTTGGGTGCCTTTACTTGAGAAGGCTTTCGCTAAGGCTCATGGAGACTACGAAGCAATAACCGGTGGATCAATTGGGTAAGTGGCGAGATGTCCGAATGGCAAAATGAAAGATTTGCTGACGGCTTGGTCCACGAGAAATGGAATTGAAGATCTGACAGGTGGTACGACAACGAAGATCTACACTAACGACGTTCTCAGCAAAAATAGGCTCTGGGAGGAAGGCCTTTGCAAAGTTAATGATGACTTTCTATTTGGTTGCGCTACTCATACCTTAAACGATCCGTATAATGCGGGCAGAGACGGCATTTATGGCGACCATGCCTACTCAATCCTGAGAGCTGAATGCTATGGTGAAGAACGCCTTCTGATGATTATGAATCCTTGGGGACATGCTGAGTGGAACGGACCTTGGAGCGATGGTTCCAGTCAATGGACAGCCGAAGCTATCAAAGAACTTGGCCATGTTTTCGGCGACGACGGTGTATTCTGGATTCGCTTCGAGGATTTCCTTCGTAAATTCGAGATACTCTACCAGACGAGACTATTTACTGCCGATTGGAATATTACCCAGCGGTGGACCAGCTTAGTAGTACCCTGGGCGGGGCATTACGAGGATGTTATATTCAGAATCATCTTGACGAAAGCATCTCCGATTGTGATTGTCCTTTCGCGACTCGATGAACAATACTTCAGGGGTCTGGAGGGTCAGTACGTATTCTGGATATCATTCCGATTATACGAGTGCAACCAGGCGGACTATATCACATCGACTGGTGGGGAAGATGCTGCCCACCGATCTGTTAGCGTTGAACTAGACTTGGAGGCTGGGACGTACGAAGTGCGCATGAAAATATATGCCGCTAGAACCGACGATGCAGACAAGATTGAGGATGTCGTAAAGTCCAATTGGATTGTAAGGAGGGAAAAGTTGTTACGAATCGGGCTGTCCTATGACCTTGCTCATGCCAAGCCACAGCTCAATGGAACGGGAAAAGGCGAAGACGAGGCTTTGAGTGCTGCATCTCATACCAGCGTAGTGGAAAGAGCTTTGATGACCGAAGGCAACCCCGTGTGGGGGGAAAAGAAAGAAAAAGAAGGCGCCGAAGATAGAAAGGCCCGGGGGAGATCTCTAGATAAAGAGAAACCTCAGAAAGGTAAAAAGACTACACGCGAGCCTTCGGAGGACCCCTGGAACGCAAGTTGTGTCGTCGGCCTGCGTGTATACACTCAGAACTCGGACGCAATCATCGAAGTAATCGACTCGAACAGAGGTAAAGCTGACAACTCAATGCTCGTTATCGAGGAAACCCCTGAGGATGCCGCTTTTTTCATAAGTTCCATTACATAGAAGTGTTGCTCGTGCGGCGAAAGATCTATGTCCGATTTAGCATATATATTCGAAGAGCAAAGTCTCCGGATTTACTGCAGAAATCTATCAAGATTTATGCGCTTCCAAACGCAATGAATGGATCAAAAGGGTAAGACACGAGCCATCTTTCACCAGATACTTGACTTCGAACTTTTTCTAAGTCATGGTATCACAACCATGAAAGAACTCAGCCTTCGCTTTAGCAATCACTGGAGCTCTCTACCTCTCTTACGCAAAGGACATCTCCCCCTTTCACACAGGACATTCAACCCCACCTTCAGTTCCTGACTCCCCTCCGCATCCTCCATCCTCACCACCCCATCTCCCAGCCCCTATCAAACCAAAAAAATCACACTCTCTGCAGTCCCCAATACAGCCCTATCCATCCCATCCAACGACCCAAACAAATCATGCACCCGCACAACCACCCCGCCTGCCCCAAATGCGGCGCCGCGACCCCTAGCGCATCGACCACGTGCGGAAGCTGCGGCGCGGTACGTTCTCCCACTTCTCGTCCCTGTGTCTGTTCGAGGCTGCTCGTGAGTGGTGAGGTGCGTTGCTGCTACAAAAGCTGATTGGGCTTACGGGTTTTTGGTGTGAGTAGAGCTGTCCGGCGAAGTAGGTGTGAGGAGAGAGGGAAGGGAAGGGGAAACAGAGGGGTGAGGGAGATGAGGGTGGGAAATAGGCCTGGGGAAATAACGGGCCGTTGTTAGGTGATGGATTGTCACGATACAAACGAGTCATGATTCTTTGCTGTTTTTGCTGCTGGTGGAGGAAGGCGTAGTGGTTGGTTCTCTTTGGCTTGGGATGCGTGGGAGGCTGGATGCGGATTGGGAGCTGCGAGGAGAGTTACGAGGGACGATAGGATTATGCTGTTGATGGACTATCCTCTGCATACTGCATCTGTAGTCGTTTCCTTCCGTCCAAGATATGACATCTGTCTCTGGTACGTTTGTCCCCGACTTCGAGGATAGAGAAGGAAGACCAAGATTCCAGGGTACGAACGAGGAGAGAAGTCCTTGAATCGGGTTGGGTTATCAGACTCAATGATTCAAGGATATGATTGACCCTTTGGGTGTTGTTTCGGTGCAAGAAAAAATCACTGTCATAGCAGGTTCGTCTTCAGCTATGAAGACGCTGCTTGTACGGTCCCTCAGGTTGAAGTCCTAGAAAGACCAGATCCAAAACTCAACTAACATCCATGTTGGCACAAGTATCTGGGCCAACTAACCCTCGACCAAAAATTGGTGCTTTCCTATTTTATACGACTCTGGAAAGAAGAACAAGACTCAGCACTTCTCTATCTCATTGATCCTTCATCCTCTCAACGAATACTATAACCCAATCTCGATCAGCATGCGATGTGCACTCTGCCCTACTGCAATCTACCACAGGTCACTCGTGTCTCTCAACCGCTTAAGGTCCTTCTCAACAGAAGCTTTTCATCACATTCAAGAAGACTTTCGTCTCGATTCTTGATTATTGCTGGGACGTGCTATCATCGCTTCAACAGGGGATTCTTTCTTTGCTATGTCTATTCTTGTAGATGATTTAGAAGCTGGTTAAAGACTTGTTGTTATTAATGATACATCGTAAAGTTGCTATCATGAATGATGAACACCAACGGATCTTGTAGTCTTTGATAACGGATCAGATAACAATTCCACCACCTTTCCTTTAACTGTAGCTTTTCCGCGTCTTGCTTCTTTTTTCTTCTCCACAAGCTTCAGTTTCTCTGTGTAAATCGTGCTCAAGCTGTTAGATTACCGGTTCGAGGTCATGGGGTGTGTGGAACTGGGAGGTCTCAAGGTCGGGGATGTTGATTTCATGGTACTAGGATCAGCCACGGTGGTGGTTTTGAAGTCAGCAATGATTGAGAACGTGCATGCATCATTGGCAGAGCCAGGCACAGGCAAAGCACCAGCAAGCGTACTTCGAAGGGAAACAAAGCTCCACATAGAAAGACCTGGGTACTCCAGAATCTACACCAAAACCCCGATACCTTCTCTCCCAACCCAATATCAGTAAAAATCACACCAAGTGGCATCATATCCTCGCTCGCATTTTCCAACCAGCCACCCCAGCTATTCCTATGGATGACCACTTCAAACCTCAGCCACGAGAGTGGTTGATAAAATCCTTGAACCTGACCTGCAAATTTCTAAGAATGCCATCCGCAAAAATGCAGACGACGCATAGTGGGTAGCGGACTCGACGGTTTACTACTGGTACTCGTAGCCAAGGTCTCAAGACTCTGGTAGCACAAGATCCGACTGGTCCTGGGGACCCCTCTTCAAAACAACAACAGTCCGTCTTGCATTTAGAGCCAAAACGGATACGACCCCAGTCATCGTATTTCTAGCCTCGGGCACATTATCACTAATTCGATTTTATATCATAACAGCTCCCTCCTAATTCATCAAAACCTCTCTTGAAACATGAAAATGCTGCTCTAAACATAGGACCGCTCAACCTCTATCGCTGCTCGTAGAGATGTCTCTCCGAGACCCAGAGGTAAATAAAGAAAGCCCTTTATCCTCATGAGCACGCCCACCCGCCATCCGTATTCCATGAAAGTAACATACCGTATCTCAGATCGAAACGCTGGCAACGGTAGTAAAAAAAACCCCCTTCCCAGACTTTAAAAGCCGCTATAATACTATCATCGCTATTACACCCACCCGGTCCCCCAGTGACTGGCTTCCTCTTAAAAAGAAACACGGCTCTCGAAATCATCTAAAGCCCTCAGAAACTCTTAAAGCCGACATATTGCCATGCAAACCCAAACACGTTGGACAGTCACCGGTACGACTGTCTGTTCTTAGGGGCGCTCATGCACGCCTTGGCTCTACGCTCGGTTTTCCAGGGTGGCAAAGCTGAGGCTGGGGTGGGGGCCGTAGGGTAGTGGAGATGGAAGGGGTGGGGGACGGTATGGAGGGCTGACGGGGGCGGTTTTGGGAGTGTAATGTTGGGGGGTGAAAAGGGTCGGAAAGGTGGAAGAGGCAAGTCTGGAGGTCTTCAAATGTGTCTAGAGGCGCCGTGGCTACTTGGATGAATGGAAGATATCGATAGGGATTGATATTGGAATGCTCAGAGGCTAGTTCATAGGAACCCCAACTTTTGTTTAAGAGGTTATTTGGTGTTTGCCTGCCAAGCATAACGTTTTTTGATGAGATAGCTCTTATCGCTGACTATCGTGGTCTTTCTTTTTCTTAGCATGCACCATCTACAATGTTTGGATCGCTGATAGCCTGGACCTATGGTGAGTAAAGTACAGCTTGAGCTACGACTATCGCCAACCTCAACAGAGAAACGGATGCACTCCGAGCTGAACGCCTACCCGTATTCACCATCGTTGATTCTATCATGTAGCCCCAAGCTGTAAACTGGGGCGCAGGACTGATAGCCTAGTGCAGCACGTGGAAATCGTACCATTATCGATCTTTGATTAGAACCTAAGCTATCAAACAGGGCGCAGAGTTGATTGCCTAATATATGACTAGAAAAAGACAATCCACCTTCGCGAGCAAGGGATGCTTACGCTGTATGTTCCCGTTGGGTTGCTGGTATATTCGGGCTGAGGCTGCGAGTTCGTCGACTTGAATCGGTGCGGTTGAAACGATTTCGGCGATGTTGGTTGGTTTGGTGCTACAAGTCAGGAGCCGGAGCGTTAGGTATCTTGGAAGAGGTGAGCGGTTGGTATTGCGAGAAACACTTGATTCATTCGGAATGCGGAGACGTGTAAGGCTGGTATGTTGCAGAGAGCTTTAGGTTAGAGTTGGAGGAATTGATTGTTTTCTGTTGACATTTGCTAGTCCGGTATGATGGATGTGATCCAGTATGATGTAAAGCGTCCGATCTTGTTTGATCCTCACTCTACCGAGACGTAGAGGTGTTGGATGGCGCAAGCTGGACGGTAAAATGATGGTGTGAGGCATATTGGAGAATCGTTTCGTGACTGCGATGTGCTTCCTTACGGTGTTGGGAACGCGTAAGGCTAGTGAAATGGTGGAGGTCG
>JAABUS010000755.1_pt1 | contig 79047 bp, 6 predicted proteins | sample 5560161 | NCBI WGS metagenome assembly JAABUS01 (sample SAMN10711885, study PRJNA513376) | rock metagenome | isolation source: Antarctica rocks | place: Antarctica: Victoria Land, Trio Nunatak nord | collected 2016-01-04
TATAAAAATAATACTATAATAAATAATATTATAAAAAATAATATTATAAAAACTAGTATTATAAAAAGTAGTATTATAAAAACTAGTATTATAAAAGATAGTATTATAAAATATAAAATTATAAAATATAGTATTATAAAGACTAGTATTATAAGAAGTAGTATTATAAATACTAGTATTATAAAGAATAATATTATAAAAAGTAGTATTTTATAGACTAGTATTATAAAAAGTAATATTATAAAAATAATATCGTAGTTAAACTAGTATTATATATAAAACTCTCTCTATAATAATCTCTATTATATAAAAGTCCTTACTCTCTACTCGCCGAAATTTATAATTTTATAATAGTAGATTTTTACTCTCGTTCCTATTTTAAATAATATTTAAAATTAAAAGAAAGAGAGTACTAGAATTAATAAGAGTTATTAAAATTTAATAGAATATTAAAATTAAAAGAGAAGATATTAGAATTAACGGGGGAGTTTTATAATTAGAGGAGAGAGAGTATTATAATTCGCGGAAGAATACTATAATTAGCTAGAGGATATCTAGAATTAAAAAAGACTTAGTATTAATATTAGTAAATTAATATAGAGGGTTTAAATTACCTAAACCGAATAAAAAACTTTGAATTTAATTTTTTTAATAAAAACTAAATTTTACCTAAAAATTTAAATATCGAGTATTCGATTTATTCTCTCGATTAACTTATTTTATTAAAAACTTAGATTCTATATATCTTCTCTACGTATATAAAGCGCTAACTAAATAACTAAACTCTAGTTAAATAATTTAGACTATACGACTTATAGAATGAAATATTAATAGAAATTATTCGAGTATATCCGTAAAGTCTAACCTTTTGAGGGAAAATATAAATAATTAATAAAATTACGAAATAATTAAATTTAGAATCTCTATTAAGGCGGTAGAGATACAATTAGTAATAAATATTAATAATTTATATATTTAATAAATACTACTAGAGAAAGACTACCTCTTCAAGAATTATTTAAATAAATATTCTATCGGCGCTTATAGAGAATTATATCGAGAAATTAATATATTATTTAAAACTATTCTATCGCCGGAGTTAAGTAATATTATAGAGAGAAAACTATTTAAATAAAAACAAAGAGTTATAATAAATATATTTACTATTATTTAGTAATAATTAATAGGATAATAGAATTTTAATAGTCTCGAAATTTATTTTATTAAAATTATAGAATAATTTGAATTAAATAAGCTCGAATTAACTATTAAATTAAATAAGTTAAATAATAAAGGAATAAAAGCGATAGAATTATAAACTCTAATTAAAAAAGAAGCGAGTTAATTAAAATTCATAATATAAACCGATAAGACGGATAATTAACCATTATAACAAGAATTATAAAATATAATAAATATAATAAAGTATTTAAAATATATTATAGTAGAGTCTATTATTAAATTCTTTAATAAATTTAAATTTAATCTAAAGCTTTTTATTAATTAATAAATATATCGATAAAAGAGTTCTATAAAAATAATATAAACTACTTATTAAATTTAATAGAGAGTTATATAAACTAATAAAGGATTTACTTTAAAGATAATATTCTTATTAATTTATTAAAATAGTTTTCCTTTAGTATTTTCTCTCTTCTATTTAATAGTCTCCGATATATCTCTTATTTATATATATTTCAAAATAGTAAATAACTTTATATTTATTCATTTTCGATCTAGATAAGATTCCTCTCGTAGTATTTTACTAATTATTTAATCTTCGTAATAATATACGAGAATTAGAAAATAGCGTCTAAATTATCTTTTCTAAATATAATAAATTTATTCTTACTTTTATAATTTAATTATTTATTCTTTAATTTATTAAAGAAGATAAACGCTACTAAAATAACTATTAATATTATTACGGGTAATCTATAATTAATTCAATTTTAAAATATAATACTAGAGAGTAAACTTTTCTAAATTATACCTATTTAGTTTATAATATACGAAGTAGTTAAATTTATAATCGAAAAGAGTCGTTAGACGAAGAAATAATAGAAGTAAAGAGAAAAGTTAAAAATATATTTTAGTAGGCCTAAAAATAACTAGAAATAAAACTAGAATTAAATAAAAGAACTATTTTATAAAATATAACGAAGATAAGATACGAGTATTATAAATTATAGAGAATTTATAATTTATATTTTTAAAGTCGTAGAGTATAGTTATAAATCTCCGAGTTCTATCTCCGAGTTAGAATTAAAATTTAGATTTTAGAAGTTTCTAAATATCTAGAATTAAATTATATATTTTATATATTTTATATATTTTATATATTTTATATATTTCTCGTTTAGAGTAAACCGCGCGCTTTAAGAGTGAAATATATTTTATATTATATCTTTAATATTTAATAGGATCTATATATTAACTAGGATTATTCTTAATTTTTATAATTAATTATATTATATACCTTCTAGTTCCAAGCCTATAAATACGTACAATAATCTATGTTATTACGATAATTTTAATTAGTTTATTAATTATTATTTAAAATAAATATATATATCTATTTCTCCGATTACTCCTACGCTAAATAATATGAATTTAAAAACTTTATCTCAAATCTTCTATTACGAGTCCGAGGTAATTATAACGAATAATATTCTATTATATTTAAATAATTAAATAACATTAACCCTAAATACGATAGAATATTAAATAGTAATTTAATAGAGACGGAAAGTAATAAATTAATATATATTAAAGAGAGTTCGAGAAAGTAGTCTATAAATATTTAATAATTAATTATATATTTAATAAAAATACTAGATAAATTATCGCCCGGGATTATTTAGTTAATCCTCGAACGAGAATATTCTTAAACGAGAACAAATTCTATATTTTATAAAATATAGATTTATAATAGAAGAGACTTTAAAAAGGTCTTATAAAGTCTTTAGAAATATTTATAATTATATTATTTTTATATTATATTAGGCGGTTATCTTTCGCGTTCGCGTTATTAAAAAAAGAGAATACTACGATTTTAATATCGAACTACTTTCACGAACTTATCTAATAACTAATAATTATCTCCGATATATAAAGTATTTATATTTTACTATATCTCGTTATAAATATATAAAACTTAATTATCTAGATTTAAAAGATTTAGAAAAATTATTAAAATCATTAAGTAATTACCTCGACGATAATAATTTCAAGATTTTTAAATAATTAAGAGTTCTAAGCGCCTTCAAAACTCGTTTATTAAGAAATTATATAATAACTAGGAACTAAAAACGTATTTATCGAATAAAGTATTAATATTTTTATTAATAAAATAATACTACTTTATTTCGTTTTCTCTCGTATTTAATAATAATTATAATAATATATTATTCGTAAACGACTATTAATCTCTCACTTTAATTATATACTTTTATTATCTCTTATAGCGCGTATTATAGTTTATATAATATTTTATAATATTTAGGAATATACTTTTATAGAATTCGGAATATTTAGAGGAATAAGAGTTAGGTTTAATTAATTAAATCGATATTAATAAAGAGTTTAATAATAATTATAAAGAGTAATTAGAGAATTTATTTATTAATAATATTTTAAAACTCGAGGCCGGTTGATAGAGAGTACTCTTCTTATATCTCCGTCGTTTATCGCTCTCGGCCGTATTCTTTCTTCGGTCGATCGAGAATATAATATCCGCGTTTAACTTCGAATAATTATAGATTTTAAGATTACGGAATTGTCTCGAGACTAACGCCCTACTAGAAATATTAATAAATTCGAATTAAACTATTTACTTTACGTTTTTAGAATTAATTATATATAGTTTTTATCTAGAAGAATTTATATCTAGGTAGGTAGTATATTAGTCCTAGAAATATTTTATAATTTAAAAGACTTATTTCTATTAATTAATATCCTAGAAAATATTATCGAGAATTATTAAAGAGTAACTCTTTATTATAAATCGACACTAAGGCGAGTCGTATATTATAAATAATATATTAATTTTAACGACGGATCCTCGAATTTTAAACTCTTTATAAATAATAAATTAAAATAAAATTAATCGATAATCGACTTGATTCCCGGAAGTAATTTTAAATATATTTATTTATATAATTTTCTTATATATTTAATATATTCTTAATTCTCTAAATAGTAATTAGTAAATTAATACACTAATCGCTAGCCTAATTCGCTTCGCTCTAAATACGTATTTTAAATATAATTACTCTACGACCGAAGTACTAACTCCTATATATTAGACTAACGAGTCCTCTATTATCTATATACTATTTATTAAATAATAAAGAATCTAGTAATAACGAATCGAGTAACGAATATACTAGTAATAATAAACTCGATAACGACGACTAAGATAATTATATTATAAATAATTCATTAAATAATAATAATTTATATTTATATTTTACTAAATAAATTTACTTCGACGAACGAAGTAAAATTAAGCGAGTATGAATATACTATATTAAATAAGAAATCGATATTTAGTAACTACGATTTATTTGAAACTATAATTAGTAAAGAAAAAGTAAATACTTTATTTCTAAAAGTCCCGCGACACGAATTACTTTTCGTATATTAAATATTCGAACTTAACGGCTTTACGACGCTTTAAATCTTAATTCTACGAGATTTTTCATTTTATAAATACTTTATTAACGACTAGAGACTCTTTTATTATTAAGAATAAAAAATCTCTAAAAGCGCTAATAATACCTTATTACTAATTATATATATATTAAGAATTAACGTTTCGGGAGGTTATAAGTAAAGATTTAAATTTATAAACTCTTATCGATATTTAGAGTAATTTATTCGTCGGTAAAATGAAAAGTAACTCGGTCGTAATTTAGAGCGCTCGACAGGCGCCTCGGGAGCTTTAAATACGATATTTATTTATTAATTCGATATATATCCGAGATATATAACTAAGGAGTCTAGGGTTATTTAAATATATATTAAATAAATTTAAAATAACTATTAACGGGCGCTAAATTAATAATATATTATTACTTTTAATCTCTATTTATAACTTTTATTTATAATTATAACTTTATTCGATTTATAATTATAGTTATAATTATAATTTTTATTCTATTATTATCGTACTTTTATAATTATATATTTTTTTTTTATAATATATAGTCTAAACCTTATTCCTATAAAAATCTCGTACGAATTAATTAATCCTAGGAATTAAAATTTACTAGCGTTAAAAGTCGTTCTAGAGAAAAAATACCGTCGATAAAAATAACTATAAGATATTAAATTTTTTAAAGAAATTTAGGTAGTAAATTATTAAATTTTTAAAAACTAAAACTCTTAAAGTTACGGGTTTAAATTACATTAATAGAGAATTAAATATTAATTTTATAATAAATTAATATACTCGTCGAGTATTTATCGAGTATTAAAACTCTCGAAGATATATTTAATATATATTCGAGGCTATTTAGGCGCTTCGAGGTTATTTCGAGTATTTAAAATAATTTACCCTAAAACCCCGAGTCGTTAAAACCAGTTTTCGATTTATTAATATTAGAATTGTATTCGGTAAATAGTCTTTTACGCCCGCTCTTTTAATATTTTATTAATTAATTATTACTTTACTAGTATTCGCTTTATTTAAATAGAATTTAAATTATATAGTAATAAAACTAGAGGACTCGCCGATTGAATAAAGAATAATAATATAGTAAAAATAAATTAAAGAGAGAGATAGATAGAAACGAGTATTTTATTAATAATAAAAACTGGCCTAGGAATATCGTCTAGTAAACTTGTCTATAATTTAAATACTATAATAAGATTATTAATATATTACTATATCTAGAGACGATATTCTATATATATTTAAAAAAAGAAGAAATCTCGAGAAGAAATCTCGAAAATTATATTAGAAAGTAGCCCGAGGTTAATTACGGCCGAATTTACTTTATTAAATAAATTATTAACTTCCAAATTAATTAATATTAGAATAAGAGGAGATAACTAGTTAATTATCTATAAAGAGAGTAGTCTATTTATATTTATTTAATTAATATAGAGTTAAGTATTAAATATTCTAATACTCCTCTTTAATACGAAGTCTTTAAAATTTTCTATTATAGTTATAGAGCTAGAGCTCCTCTTAAATCCATATCCTATATTGTATCTATATATATCCTACTCTTAAGCCTCGTTGAATTCGTAAATCTCCGCTTAATTCTATCGTTCTAGCGTAGAGGGAAACCGGGAAGAGTATTATAAATATAGTATATATTTATAATTTATTATATAGGATTTTAATAAGGGTTTCCCTCTCTTAAAGATTATACTAACTTATATAATTATAGTTTATTATATAGAGTTTATTTCTTTATTAACTACGCTAGTTTATATACTCTCGTTGATTTTTTTTTATTTATTAATTTAATTAGCCTTAGAATCTAGTAATTAAGTTTATTATTTTAATAATTAATTTACTCTCGCCTTTAAACTCACTACCCTAGGGACTAGTCGATATATTTATCGTAGGAGGGAGGTATATCGCTATCGAAGTCGCGTATTACTTTAAGATAAATTATATTAATATAATAAACGTCGACCTCGTAACTCGTACTTGAATACGATATAGAGTAATATTATACGAAGGAGTCGTCTCTAAATATTAATACCGTGTATTAAACTAGAGTTTATAACCTATTAGAATAAAAGAAAACGACTAGTTAATTATCTATAAAAGAAGTAATTTATTTATATTTATTCGGCTAGTATAGGGCTAAGTATTAAATATTCTAATAATTAATATAAAACCCTATATATCGCTATACTCTAACGTGGGTCCGGGTATAAACTTCGTTCTATATTTATCTAGAATATATATTAATATAACTATTCTAACGGGTTTATAAAAGAGCGGAAAAAACTAGATTAATTATCTCTATAAAGTTTAACGTTTAAATTACTAGGAAATACTATAACTCGCTTATTATAGAAAATATAATTATATAGAGAGGATACAAAGATACAAATCCTAGGAAATACTTATTTATAATTTAGAATTAATTAATTGATTCCGATATTATATTAATATATATATAGTTACCCGAGGCCTATAAAGAATAAATTAATATTATTTCCGAATTCCTTTTTTCGATACCCTCCCTACTTTAATATACCGGGTATTTAATTAGAAACTATATTTACTAATTTTCTAAATACTCGGATTATATAAATAGATAATATTTATCTCTATTAGAACTCCTATTAAATTTACTTCGTAAAACTAAATTATAACTCTCTACGTTAGTAGTTATATATTTAGAGAATTCTACTCACGAGAAGGACTACCTAAAATAAGAAATCGTATCCTATTAGGAATTAAAAAACGCGATATTAATATTTTATAATTAAATATTAGAGGAGGATAAAGGATTAAAATTAACTCTAATAGAACTCTCGGAGAAATTAATATTAACGGATAATAAGCTTAAAAAGTAGTTTTAATTATATTATATATATTTATTTCTAGTTTATTTATTCTTAATATATAAGTTAAATACCGCGGAATTTAATAATAACTAAAATAATTATTTATCGTTCGGTTTATATAATCTAGTTACTTTTCGTTAAAAAAGAGTTTCCTTATATCTAATCGACTCTTTTCGCTAATAAATTGAACTTGATATTTATTTTATTATTTAGAGGTTTTTAAAATACTTATTCGCCTCTACTCTACGGTTTTATAATTTTCTTTAAAGTAATATAACTACAATGTCTTAAGAGTTATTAAAGGGTAGTATTAAATATTCGTTTTGATCGTTATATTAATCTAGCTCTAGTAGTAATACGACTAGCGGAAATTAAACCTCTAAGTATTTTTACTAGGAGATTATTATTTAAAATAAAATAATTAAATCGTTATTAACTCGGACCGATAATCCCGTATATATATACCTTCGTATTTTCTCTCTAATAGTTTATTAATAATTTAGAATAAATATATATAAGATTATAGGTTGACTTATCGGGAGCTGATAAAAATTATAAATATAAAGTATTTCGATTTTTTTAAATCCAAAGATCTAGTCTTTCCCCGCCTTTATACTATTTTCTAAATCTATAGAATCCTGATTTCAAGATATTATTATCGCTTTCTTAACGGGGGCCCTAGAACTAGTAGACTTTACTCCTCGACTAAGGTTTTAAATTTTATTTAATTTTAACGACTCCTAAAAAGTAGTCTCGTATTTCTATTTATATAAATCTCGATTAAAATAAGTTTAAAAACGGGTTTAAGAAATAACTTTCTAGTATAAATAAACTCGAGACATTTTATAGTATAGTCGTTATAGTTTTATTTATAGTTTTAATACTAGGCCTTTACCTCCTATAGTAGTTCTCTTATACCTCTACTCGAGATAAGTTTCGATATTATTCCAAGATTATCGAACCCGCTACGTATTAAAGGATCTTTATTTATATTAACTACGATAATTTAAAAGTTTAAAATCGCCTCGGCCCTTTATAATTAAGAACTTACCCTAACTAGCGACTTATCTATATCTTCGAAATTAATAATACTTTTATTATAAATAATAAAAAATACTATACGACTTTTAAAATTAATATAAAAGAAAAAATCACAAAGCTAAATAATACCGATTGAAAATTTATCACGGATCTAGTTTAGTAATTTATATATAAAGGTATATTATAACTTAGTAACTACGTAGCTAGGTATTTCCTAGATTCTTTAATATAATTTATTTTACTCAAGACCTCTCTTTATATTTTATTCGGTCTTAGTCCGCTTGAGCTCGAAGAGGAGATTATATCGGAGATTACGTCTAGTATCGACTTTCTCTAGAGAGAGTTAAAGTACTTTTATATTTTAACGAAAGTAGATAAAAGTCGTTTAACTAGCGCCTTGGCCCGTATTTTCCTCTAAATAAATCTATATCTATAAAATAATACCCTAAATCTAATACTACCTATTTACGAGATACTTTAGCGAGTAGTATTTTTTTAGTTTATCGAGGTAATATTCCGTAAAGACTACTAAGTAGAATTACTCTCTTTTAGGAACGATTTACTTTATAATAAACTCCGAGTATATAAATACCCCTATTTTAGTAATAATAAATTAAAAAAAAAATTTCTCGAGTTCCGATACCAGCCCTATATTAAATTATATACGCGAAATATTTACTCTTTTATTATCTCTATAATCTTTATTACCCTCCTAAATAACTAGAAATTAAAATTATTATATTATTATATTAGAAATATATAATTTTCTAGTTATTTTTCTAGTTTATTAATATATTTCTAGTAACACGATACCCTCCTCTATCTAATAACTAGAAAATTAGTATTTAATAGTATTTAATTTATAATTTAAACCCTAATATTATCGCTAAAATAAAGAATACTAGTATTAGAGTTATATATAAAATCCGGTTAAATATCGCGATTTTTAGTTATTATATTACTCTCTAAATAAATAAAAAAGATACTTTATTTAAAATTATTATAACGGCGCGGAATTTATTAAAGAACTTTTTAAAATTAAAGTCTTAATTATATTTAAACGAAATATAATACTTTGTATTCGACGAGTTAGATATATTTATTTATTTAATTATAATATCGAGTATTTTTAAAGTTATAAAAATTAGTAAATAAAACCTCCGTTATTTAATTATTAGGCGCTCGTAGTTTTATAAAGACGACTATATATTAAAAATCTCTTACTTTATTTATAATATATTTATCTTTCTAGATAAAATTATTATAAACGAGTATATTATTTATTAGAAAATAGAGTAGACTATTTATAATATTAAACCGTCGATATATCGATTATTTAAATACTCGAAATAATATAATATACTCCTAGTCTATACTTCTTCGGGAGTTCTTATTTATTATATTTATTAAAAAAGTATAACTAGAGTATATTTCGAGTAATTCCTAATAAACGAGGTTTTATTCTAGTATACTCTATTTCTAGACCCTAGATTTATAATTATTATAAATAATTATTCTACCTACTATTTAATTAGTATTAGATAAACTATATAATAATTATAATATTATACTCTTATACCGCCCTCCGTACTCGCTAGATTATAGATAATTAAGAAACTTTTCTTAATATTAAATACCTAATTAAAGCGGTACTTCGAACTAGTTAAATATATAGACTTTATAGTATTCCTAGAGTAGGCGGTAATTATTTATAATAATAGAAAAAATATTAAAGACTATTTTTCGTATTTTAAAATATATATAAAAAAGTATATTAAGGAGTTATAAAAGCGATATTATAATTTTGATATATTGATTAAATAATTTAAAATATCGGAGTTTAGGTTTCCTATACTCTATATCGATCCTAATATAAATATATTTTAACGTAATTATATTAAAATAGTATTATTCCTAGGAATTTCTTTATTAATAAATAACTCTAAAGGAGCTCGAAAGATCGTACTATTCAATTTTTTTTAATACGTTATTAATAGATAAAGAGAGAATTATATTTTCTTAAATTTACTCGAATCGTTATAAACCTATATCGAGCTACTTATTTCAATTTTATTTAGAATTAGTCGATCTACTATTAACGTGCGAGATAGTATCTTTTTAAAAATTCTTAAAATTATATTAATAATGAGAAATTAAACTAGTTACGATAATCCTAGTTAAAGAAAATATTACTAAATAAACTAAGATTAAAATATAGAAAATATTTATTTAATCGAATAATATATTGGTTAATATAGTAAATATTATTACTACTTTATAAATAACTAATATTATTACTATAAACAAGATTAATAAAGTTAAATTATTAGCGACGGTAAGATTTTATATATTTTTATCGTTATAAACCTAACTAATTACGATATAACTATAATTAACGACGGTGAAATAACTATATTTTATATTTTAAATTCTTTCTTTTTTACTTTACTCTCTACCTCTTTCTTTTTTATTTTATATATTATATTATAATATTTAAAAAGACTAGTTATTAATTTATTTTATAATATCTTTATAAATACCTCTATTTTATATTTAACTAGGGCGATATTCTAATAATTAATATCTTATTATAATAATTTGAAATATTTCCTAGTAATATTATCCGGTTTAAAAGATTACTAGTAATAATAGTATTTATTTTAATAACACGACTTTAAATAGAGTTATCGTTTTACTAATTTATAATTATAATATTTATATTATTTCTTTATAGTTTTATATTCTAAAGCTTTCCTCTTCTATTTAGTAGTTACGTTATTCCTAGTTTTATATATTTTCTTATTCTTCGTTTTATTACCCTTCTTTATTTTAGTTTAAGAGTCGGTATTTATAAATAAAGAAAAAAATAAAGAGGAGGCGCTAAAGACGTCGCTATCGTATACGTCTTCGTTTATATTATAATTATAATTATACTTTTTCACTATTTTCTCGTCTTTAGAAAAACTAGATAATGATTTAATAAAGAATTTAGTCATATTATTATATATATAATTAATTTTAATTATTACTTCTTTCTTTTTTTCTTTATTTATCTAGAAAATTATTAATCCGTGGACTTTTTCTTATAAACTAGAGTCTTTATATTTATATAATATATTTTTAAACGGGCTAGAATAACTTATTATTATTATATTATTAATTAAAATAATACGATATCTTTTTTTCTAAATCTTTATCTCGATCTTTTTAATAGTAGTAGTATTAAAATTATAGAAGTTAAAATTATTCGATATAATCGTTTCTAACTAGATTCTCTTCTTTTTCTATAAAATAGTTTATAAGATAGTAAAGTATATTAGTAGTAGCGCTAGTACTAGGTTTTATTAAATTAAAGTAAATAAATTTTTTAGCAAAGTATTTTACTAAATTTTTAATAAAGTAATAATAATAAAACTTTATTTAATAACTTTCTTAAAGGTAGTAACTTTTTTATTCTTCGATAAAGGTATATAAATTTATTTAATAATATAGTCGACGAGTTTCGCGTAATCTTTCCTAAAGACTTTACGGTTACGGGACGACTCTATAATTTAAAAGAATTATAATTATATATAAATTTTATTTTATTATATTATATTAAGACTAGTTTTATAATAATTATTAAATATAATATATAGATCCTATAAAGAGAGTATACGGCGTAGTTACGTTATTTATATTATAGTATTATATTATAGTTTCCGATACTCCGGAGCTCTTTTTAGAAATAAAAAAATCGGAGCCTCTACTCTAACTCCTTAGAAATTAATTCTATTATTTAAATATAAAGATTTTTTTTTTTTTAAAGTTTTATATTTATTTTTATATTATTATAAATACTATAAATATTATAATTTAATAATTTCAATTTCTCTTAATCTTTTTCAAAAGAAATTCGTTAAAAGTATAATTTTTTTTTTAAAATAATCGTCCCGAAGGCGAGACGTAGAGGATTAATACTTTAGATAAAAATATAAGAGATTTACTAAAGAATATTAATTTAACGATAAATTAACGATTTATAAAAAGACCTTTATTATTATAATTTAAAAGAATATCGAAAACCTACGATCTATTATCGTAGGTAAAGGAGATAAAAAAATCGATATTAATTTTTAAAAATTAAATATAAAAGACGAAAATAACCGGATAATAAATTATAATTAACTCGGTCTTAATATAAATTAAGATAATTTATTATTATCGAAAAAACGGGATTTTTATACGAAGAATTCGTAAAATTATTTGAAATGAATTTATAATACGGAGATTATATTCCGTTTAACTATTACGATCAAGGTTCGGTAAAAACTTTAGTAGACTTGGTATACTTAGTACATTAAGGGACTATTTACTACTCGACGTAATATATGGGTTAATAAATAGATAAGCGCTTAACTACTTATTTATTTAATATAAGAATAAACGAGCGAGCGGATAAATAATATAGTTTCTTTCTTCTATATAAATTACGTATTTTTTTAATAAATAAAAGCTTCGTACTTAACTTTCCTTAAGACTTTTAATTATAGATTCTGAATATAAATGTTTATTAAATTATTAATTAAGTTTATTAAATTTATCTAGTTTTATCTTATATTAATATAAAGCCTATTATCCTTTAATCCTTAATACTCTTCTCTATAAATACTAACCTAGGTCTTATTAATATTATATTAAAGTATTAAATAGAGAGTCTTAATACTTTAAATACCTTTAGGATAAGTATTTTAAAATTAATAAAGACCTTAACCCTAAATACCTAAGGCGGTATTAAAAGACGTAATATTATAAAGGATAAAGACCGTATTAAAGTTACCCGCCTAGATTACTACTATAAAGAGCGCGAAAAACTCGACGACTAGTTATTATAACTCTAGTTATTCTTTATATTTAACGAGAATACTATACTAGTTATTAAATAAACGACTTTTATAATAACCTATATAAAAGGTAATATTTAGAAATAGTTTAAACTATTCTTAAAACATTATATAAAAGTAGTAGAAAATTATAATAACTTATTAATAAAGCTTTAGATAAAGAGTTTCTCTAGGTTTAAAATTAAAATTAGTTATATATTTAAACTATCTAACGAGAGTAATATAGTAGTCCGCGTTATTTAATATTTAATATAACGGAGATCTGCGTCCGACTATTCGGTATAATTTTAATATTATATAATACTAACGGACTAGGACGATATTACTTTTATAATAATATATCGACGAGGATTAAAAGATAATATAAAAGACGAACTTATATAAATAGGAGCCGCTATAGAGGACCTCGATATATTTATAAAATAAATAATTAAAGTCGATAATAAGTTATACGAACGTATAATAAAGAAATACTATAACGGAGGAATTAACGGATAAGGATATTTAAGAGTTTATAATAATAAATATAATTCGGTTAATTATTACCGCTATAAGAAACTTAACCCGTATAATTATATATTAATAAAACTCGATTTTATTAAAAAGGGACCTACGAGAGGATTCTAAAAAAGGGGTAAATAATAATAAAAGGTATAAAAATAATAAATTATTATAATTATAATAAACCGGGCTATATCGCTAGGAACTATTATTCGAAAAATATAATAAATCGATAATAATTAAATATACTTAAGAAGGAGATATCGGATAGCGTAACCGGGTCCTCTAAGAATCTAGTATAGGATAATACTACGCTTAATAATTTATTTAAGAAGTAAGGGGAGATTAAAGAAAAAATCGCCTAAAGAATTCGAGAGCTCGAAGAACTAAATAATAATAATAATAAAACTCTTAAAAAGGATTTAGAGGAAAGATAGAAATAAAAATAAAATATAATAAACTTTAAAGGATAACTTTAGGTAGTAGACTACCTCGATAACTCTAAAACCTAATTTATTATATTAGAAAAGAAACCCGAGGATAAAAAAAAAAAAAAAAAAAACCTCTAGGATTAATTATACCTATAATAAATATCACCTAAGATATAAGGAGATACACTAGTTAATATATATAAACGAATATTATAAATACTATTACGATAACTTAAGAGAGCGGAAGTATATTATAAAACCAGGATATAATTATAGTTAATAAAATAACTATTTAAAAAATAATTATCCGTGGTATTTAATTAAGAAAAGGGAGAACTAAATCTTCCTAGGTTATAATAGAGAATAGTAGTTATAGTTACGAAACTAGATAGGTTATAGTAAGAAAACGAAATACTATAATTAAAACGAATAATATTATTATTTAACCGAAGGTTATAAAAGGTATTTTAAGTCTAAAAAGTACTATAAATTCTTATCTTTATCGGGAAAAGACTAGTCCCTTATATTAAAGGAAAATACGAGGAGATTAATATATATCTTAGAATAATATCTATACTCAGCTTAATATAATATATATATACGGATACCGGTAATAATCAACGGATATAAGGTTATTATAATAATATATTCAAAAATAACTAATAACTTTATATCTCGAATAATAACTTAGGTAACTAACCTATTAACTCGAGAAAAAAAGAAATAATATAAACTTTAGTTAGCCGACGGGTCGAAGTTATTAATAAAAAGAGTAAATAAAGAAATACTCCCGTTACTAGTTATTATTTAATACTACTATAAGGAAATTACCTTCGATATAATAAAAATAATTATTTACTATATTATTCTAGGAATACTTTAGTTAAAGAAATATAATCTAATAATAAATTAAACGAGAGGAGTATTTATATTTCCGCGTATTAAAGATATCGCTAGTATAATACCTATATACTTATAGAGAATAGTTATAAATAAGAAGTCGAACCGTAACCCGGTCGAAGTTAATAGTACTTTATCTTCGTATAAAGATAACCTCGTATAAGAATCCGACTCGATATATATTAATTAAAGAGGTGAATAAAGCGAATAAATTAAAATTTCTAGAGATAAAGATAAACCTCCTAATATCCTTAAAGAGTATTAACGATAGACGTACCTCTTTTAGAAAAAGATAACTATAAAAGTATTACCTAAATATTAACTATAGGATTATAAAATCAAACTCGAACTTAATAAAATACCGATATTTAGACCTATTTATACTTTATCGGAAAAAAAACTCGGAGTATTTCGTAGGTATATCGATAAGAATCTTAAAAAAGAATTTATTCGAGAATTTAAATTACTAGTAGGTTATCTAATCCTTTTTATAACGAAGAAGGATAAAAGTTTATAACTATATATAAATTACCGAAAGTTAAACGATATTATAGTAAAGAATCGGTACCCTCTATTAAATATTAACGAGCTATAGGATCGGTTTATAATAATAAAAATCTTTATATAACTAGATCTTTAAGGCGTATATAATTTAATTCGGATAAAAGAAGGCGAGGAGTAAAAGACTATCTTTAAAATTAAATACAGTTATTACGAATACCTAGTAATACCCTTCGGATTTATTAATATACTAATAACTTATTAAATATTAATTAATAATATCCTATAAATATACCTAGATATAACGGTAATTATATACCTCGATAATATATTAATTTACTCTACTAATAAGGAAGAATATATCTAATATATATAAGATATCCTAATTTATTTATTATTAACTAGACTTCTCTTTAAACTAAAGAAATATAAGTTTTATAAGAAATCGATTAAATTCCTTAAATTTATAATTAATACTAGAGGTATTTATATAAGCCTTAAAAAATTAAGAGTATTAAGAAATAACCTATATTATATAATATTAAAACGGTATAGAGTTTTTTAAGATTCACGAATTTTAATAGAAGGTTTATTAAAGACTACTCTAAAAAGACTTTACTATTAACGGATATTATAAAGAAAGATATTACTTTCTAATAAAGAAAAGAATAATAATAATCTTTTAAAGTATTTAAGGAGGTTTATAAAAAACCGCCGGTATTATATTCTTTTTAAAGTAACGAACTAGCTCGAATCGAAATCGATACTTCGGATTTAATAATAGGCGCTTATATACTCTAATAGAAAAATAATAAATAATACCCTATTATATATTATTTAAAGAAGATATTATTAATAGAATAAAATTATAATATTTATAATAAGAAATTACTAGTAGTAGTATCCGTATTAGAGTAGTAACGGGTATATATAGAAAGTTATTTAAATCTTATTATCTTTATAGACTATAAAAATCTTCTTAACTTTACTATAATAAAATAGTTAAATAGAAAGTAGGTTAAATAATCGGAGTTATTAAAATAATATAAATTCAAGATCTTTTATACCCTAGGTAAGGATAATAATCGCGCCGATATATTTAATAAATAAGAGGACTATATAAAGGATAAGAACGTAATAATATAACTAGTCCTTATTTAATAGTAAGATAAATTACTAGTTTTAATATAATAACTAGTAGCGACGCTATATATCTTTATTCCTAGAATTATTAATAATATCTGGAAAGAATATAAAAACGATATCTTAACTACTATATTAAGAAGTTAATAACTATAAATTAAACTATTAAAATATAATAAAAAAACATATCTTCCTAAAGAATATCTTAAAAAATTATTCGCGATTATTATAATAATTCAGTTTAAAGATACCCTAAAGTTATTAAAACTATAAAACTTATCTATAAAGAATACGACGTACTAGGATTAAAGTCGTACGTCGAGAAATATATTAAGAAATATATCGAATATTAATAAAATAAGTTTATAAAATATATTAAATACGGTTAAATCTAATTCGCCCTAATACCGGAAATATTATAAGACGATATTATAATAGATTTCGTTATTAAATTACTAAAATTAAAGGACCCTATTATATCGGAAATCTTTAGCTTTATAATAATAATTTATAATAAATTTAGTAAATATATAATAACAATATTAATTAAAGAAATTTATAAGGCCGAATAAATCGTTTTTATACTATTAAATCGATTTATTAGAGATTATAAAATACCTAGGTCGATTACCTTTAACCGAGATAAATAATTTACTTCTAATTATTAGAAGATACTAATTAATACTATCGGAATTAAATTACGAATATTAACCGCGTATTACTTATAGACGGATAGGTAAATAAAGCGGATAAACTAAATAATAAAAATATATTTACAATATTATATAAATAAAAAGTAGAATAATTAGGTAAAACTTCTACCTATAGTTTAACTAGCGTTTAATAACGCGTAGTCTAATATAATAAAATTTACGTCGTTCTTCGTAAACTATAATAAATACGTTAATATATTTCTAAAACTAAAATAGGGATTTAACGCGTATAAGGCGCTAATCTATATAATTAATATAAAGATATTATATAAGGAAATATAAACCTAAATCGAATTAATAAATACTCGGACTAAATTAATAGTAGATAAATATCGAAAAAAGTATTTTTAATTAAAGGAGGGGGATAAAATATACCTCCTAATAAAAAATATAATAAATAAAAAACCGAGTAAGAAACTAGATTATATTAAAATCGGACTATTTTCAATTAAGAAGAATAAAGGATTAGTTAATTATAAATTAAATTTTTTAGCCGACGTTAAAGTATATTTAATATTCTATATCTCTCGACTAGAACTAGTAAACTTTAATATATTTTTATAAAATACCTTTTATTTCTAGATTAAAGAAGAAACGGAGTTTAAAGTAAAGGAGATCCTAGGCTAAAATAATTAAAACTACCTCGTTAAATAAAAAGAATATAATAAGTTAAAGAATATTTAGGAGTTATTAACGAACCTAGTTAATTATCGGGAACTTCTAAAGAAGTTTTAGAGATAACGATATAAAAAAGCTAATTAAAAGTCCCTAATAAAAAGGACCTTAAGAATATAAAATTATTAAAGCGTAGAATTAAGGCCGTTATATATTTAATTTTATTTAATTTTTTAAGTTCCTTTAGGCGCTCTAACTCCTTTATATCCGTAAAATCTTTATTAAATATCTTTTATTTATACTCTTTTAGAAATTTCTTTTATTAACGAAACCTCTTTAATTTCGTATTTTTCTAGTTAACGATTTCGTTCGCCGCTTTTTATATAATTTTAGTTTTTTTTCCTTTATATTCTAAGCGCTCTAGAGCTTTATTAATTCCTAAAAAATTAATAATAGACTTTAAAGGCTCGTATTTTTTCCCGGTTTTAATATACTCCCTATATTTCGACGATAACGAGGATAATCGATATTCGGGTTTAACGTATCGCGTAATATATATATATAATTATAGTTATAAGACCTTTAGATACGACTTATTCCTATAATTTATTACGTTATTTTATTTAACGAGAAGATATAGGATTATCTTTAAAGATAAAGAAAGTTAAAAGGGAGGGGTAGTATTACGATTAAAATTTAATAAAAACTTTAGTAGATTTAGTATATTTAGTATATTAAGGGATTATTTACTACTCGATATAGTATATAGGTTAATAAATAGGTAAGCGCTTAACCGCTTATTTACTCGATATAGGAATAAGCGAGCGAGCGGATAAATAGTATAATTTTTTTCTTCTATATAGACTACGTATTTTCTTAATAGATAGGAGCTTCGTATTTAACTTTTTTTAAGACTTTTAATTATAGATTCTAGATATAAACGTTTATTAAACTATTAATTAAATTTATTAAATTTATCCAGCCTTATTTTATATTAATATAAAATCTATTATTCTTTAATCCTTAATACTCCTTTCCACGAGTACTAATCTAGGTCCTATCGATATTATATTAAGGTATTAAACGGAGAGCCTTAATATTAACGCCCGTAAATTTTCGAATAAATAAAAAAAAGATTTTATATATAATATCTTATTTCAAGGGGTAAATTAAGAAGTTATAAAATATATATAATATCGGTAAATTTTAAAAGTAAATTTAAATATATTTTAAGTATTATTAATTTTATTAGAAAACTATCTACGGGTTTATATTAAAACTCTATATTAAATACCGACCCGAGGTTTAATAGGATTAATAAAACGAGGGTCCGAGTAGGGTCTTATTAATAAATAATATTTACTATTAATAAATTTAGTAGGTTTAGTAATTTAGTAAATTATTAAATAAATAGCCCCGTTATATACCCTATAGTATACGTATTTATATACGTATTAGTATACGTTATAGTATAGGTTATAGTATAGCCTATAGTCAACTCTATAATATACGTAGTAACGTACGTAACTTACGTATACTATTAAATAATATACGAATAATATACGTAAAGGTATTTTAAATAATATATAATATATACCCCTCGTAGTAGTCTTTAAAATATTAGACGAAAGCCCTCTATAATATACTTAATTATAATATTCACTAAAGTATACGTTATAATATAGGATATAGTATAGTATTTATATATATATATTTTCTAGATATACCTAGATAACGCCCCTATGAGAATTTTCGTTAAAATTTATTATCCGGGCCCGGTAAATCGCTAGTATTAATAGTTATCACTAAGGGTCGCTGCCGTTAATAGTAATAATTATAGAACTTTATTTATTTCAGCCCTATAATAGGGCTGAGCTACTATTAATATATTAATAATATATAAAAGTTACTAAAGTTATAAAAGTTATTAATTCTATTGAAATTAATTTAGACTTATTAATAGGACGCTACCCGGACCTCTAATTTATTAAATATATTAAAAGTAATCTACCCGGACTCTTAATTTACTAAATTTATTAATAGAATACTAGTAGTTTTATCCGTAAATTAAGGCTACTAGTAAAGTCTTATTTATAATTTTTAGTAAGAAAAGTTACTAATAGGATACTACTAGCCCTATCCGCGCGGGCGGTAACTCGGTATTTAATAGAAGTTTTTGAGATTTACCGATAAAAGAACTTTATTTAATAAATATATTAATATAGAAATTCTTTTTAAATTATTTATTTAATATAATCGAGGACCTTTTAAACCGATTTATAAATATAAATTTTAAGTATTAATATATACGTTAAAGAAATAAATAATTAGTATAAGATTTCGATATTTATTTTAATACCCTAAAAACCGAATAACTTTTTTATAATAAAGAGTAATAAATAGTTTATTTAATAACCCGTTTAAGATTTAATATTTTAAAAGAGGTTAATTAAGCCTAAAATATTCCTATTAAACGAACCGAATTTATATTATTTATAATTCATTATAAACGTAATCTTAATCGGGACTTTAAAATATAAAATAATAATTAAAATAATTAATTAGGATCTTAGAAGAGGTATAAGAAGAAGTTAAAGAGTAGAGAAAATAAAAATTAATCTAATACTAAAAAATAAGGGTCTAATAGTAGTAATTATAGAAATATAAATAAAATATATATAACTCGCGGGAGCGATAAGAATTTTAAGGGTATTAAATATTTCAATTATTATAAATTCGGTCATTACTCTAATAAATATCCGGAGAAAAAAATAGAGATAATTAATTATATCGGCGATTATATTATAAAGTTAAAAAATAATAAATCTTTAGGGAAGTCTTTATCCCGAGGGAATAAAAAGAAATAAAAACCCGACCGAGTATAAATATCGATATCGAAGTTATTACGAATCTAATTAATATCGATATAAAAACTATTTATATTAAAATAAATAAGGATCTAGGAGTTAAGATAAATATAATTAATAAGATATTTATATAGTAATATAACCTAGAGTATTTAAAAAGCGAGTCGTAACCGATTTTAAAATAAATAAATAAATAATTTATTTATTATTATAATATTTATAATATTATTTACCGGTTAATTAATTTATAAAGATAGATTAGGGAGTATAATAATATTTTTTATTTTATTAATAAAAAAGACTCGTTTATTATTATAAATATATTAATTATAGAAAAGAAAAAGATTTAAACGGACTATAATATATATACCTAGCGGTTTAGTATCGCGCCGAATATATATATATTAGAATTATTTAAGGATTTTACGAAATTATTAAGAACGTAATTAATTATTTATATATTAATTTATATTAAGAGTAGTCCCTTTAATTAAGATCCTATTAATAGGAATAAAGTTAAGAAAGATAATACTATTCTTAATATAATATTTTTTAATAGTTATATTATTATATCGTCTACGCTTTTTAATAAATTTAAAGATTTTAAGACTATCTTTTTTAATAAAGAAACGGGTCGATTATCGTTATATAAAGACGACGATTATATTATTAATATAAAGGGTAACTTATTATATAGGCCTCTTTATAATTTATCGAATTTTAAATTAATAGAATTAAAAAGATACCTAGACGACGTTTTAATAAAGAGTTAAATTAAATATTATATTAACCCCGTAAAGACTCTTATCCTTTTTATTTAAAAGAAGAATAATAGATTATAATTATATATCGACTACCGAGGTTTTAATAAGATTATTATTAAGAATCGCTATTTATTACTTTTAATTAGTGAGACGCTAGACCGCCTAAATAGTATTATATAATTTACGAAATTTAATTTAAAAGATATTTATTATTGAATAAAAATTAAGAAAGGCGATAAATAGAAGATAATATTTCGTATATAATATAGTGTTTTTAAATATCTAGTAATACTTTTTAATTTAAAAGATATTTATTATTGAATAAAAATTAAGAAAGGCGATAAATAGAAGATAATATTTCGTATATAATATAGTGTTTTTAAATATATAGTAGTACTTTTTAATTTAACGAATATATTTACTACTTTTTAAATCTATATTAATAAATCGTTAATAGGCTTAATAAATATATTTTATATTATTTATTTAAATAATATCCCAATTTATTTAAATTTAAAAGAGGAGTATATTAATTATATACGATAAATACTCGAACGCCTATAATAATATTCTTTATTCGCGAATTTTTAGAAATACGAGTTCTTTACTCGGTTAATTAAGTTTCTAGATTTTATTATAAATACCGAAGGAGTATTAATAAACGAATATAAATTTAAAATAATTTAGTCCTAGCTAAAACTAAAGTTCTTTTATAATATATAAATATTTTTAGGCTTTATTAATTTTTATCGTCGATTTATTTATTATTATTCGTAGATAATAAACCTATTAACGAGTTTATTAAAAAGTAGTTAAAATAATAAAAAATTTAGTTTATTTAAATAACTTAAAGAAGCGGAGTAAATATTTTATTTACTTTATAACTTATTTATATATATATTTATTTTTATATACTTTAATCTAGAATTAAAAATTCGGATTAAAATAAATACTTTTAGTCTTACCGTAACTACGATTTTAATATAATTATAAAATAATTATAAATAGTATCCCGTCGCTTTCTAGTCCCGTAAGATATAAGGTTTAGAAATTTAATATAAAATTATAATAAAGAGCTCCTCGTAATCGTTATAATAGTTAAATAATAATAATACTACCTCGAGGGTAATCTATATAAAATAGAAGTCTTAATTAATTATAATAATTTAAAGGGTTTTATAAATATCAAATAATTAAATAATCGCTAGGCGCGTTAGGTAATAAGATTTTTATCTTTTAATTTCTTAATTTTATATTATTTTAGAAAAAGTAATTTAGCCGATAACCCCTCGCGTTATTTTAATTATAAAAACTAGGATAGTTTTTTAGATAATATATTACTTATATTATAATAGAAATTATTAAATTTAGAAATTCCTAGTTAAGGCCCTATTTTTACTATAATACGAGATATATTTATAGATATAGAAAATCTAGATATAAATAGTATTTCGCCGGTATTAAATAGTATATTCTTAAACGTTATATAGAACCTAGTATACGTAAAATTTATATTATTAAGGTTATTAAAGTTTATTATCAAAAAGATATATTCTTTAATAATATATTTATTTAGGCCTAGGGAGTTAATACCTAGATAAGAAATTCTAAAGAGTTTAAATAAGATATTTATTTAAATCGATTACGATATAATATAGGAATTTTTTAATTTTATCGCTAGAATTATAGGTTATAGACTACTTACTCTATATATTATTATTGAAATAATAATATTTTACGAAACGGTTTATAATATTAAAAGTTTATTAATAGTTAAAGTAATTCGCGCTTTATAAAAGGATAATTCCTTTTTATAAATAAGAATCGCCGAAATTTTATAAACGGATTACTAATACTCCGCCGGAGTATAAATACTAGATTCTATATTAATTTTTAAATATAATAATAAGATTTATATATCTAAAGAAGGATTAGTCCGCGAAGAGTTACTAGAATAATATTATAATAATATCTTAACGGAGTACTTTAGTATTAAAAAGATAATAAAATTATTTACTAGAAAATATTTCTAAAGTACTTTCAAGGCCGATATACGACAATATATCGATATATATAATATATACTAGTGGGTTAAGGTATATCGATACCGTTTTTATAATGAAATTAGTACTTTATTATATCCTACGGGGCCGTAGAAGGAAATTATAATAAATTTTATTATTAATTTACCTTTAAATAAACGGTACGGATATATATATAATACGATCCTTATAGTTATAAATAAATATATAAAGATATTACGATATATTCTAATTACTAAAACGATCGACTCTACGGGATTAATGGAATTAATATTCGAAGAAATTATCCTAAAGTTTAGAGTTCTTAATAGGATTATTTCTAATAGAGATTCTATCTTTACGAGTATATCTTAATTAGAGATATATTATTTAATAAAGATTAAAAAGTATTTAAATACTATATTTTATTTATAGACGGATAATTAAATAGAATATTAGAATTAAATTTTAGAATATTATTTAAGAACCTTTTATTTAAATAAATTAAATGACTAGATAATACTTTTATTTATAATAAAATAAATATATTATAATATATAGTATACGATAATAAAATGAATATTATTTATAATTATATACGGTTATAATTTATCTCTTAAACCGCGTCTTAAGGGCGAGATATATAGGGGAGAATTACCGTCGGTATAAAAAAGAATTAAAAAATTAAATACTTTAAGAGAGTATTTAATAAGAGTTTAAAATATCACGGTCGAGGTATAAAAACGTAATTATAATAAAAAATATAAATCGAATTTTTTTAAAATAGATAACTTTATATTATTATTAATTAAAGATTTAATATAAAAATAACTAAATAAAAAACTCTTTTATAAAGTAATTAAATTATTTAAGATCTTAAATACTATCGGAATATAAATATACCGCCTAGTATTACTAACTATTTACCGAATTTATAATATTTTCTATATATCGTTTCTAGACTCGTATTATTAATAATAAAGCGACCTTTTGATTCTTAATATACCTCTACCGAAATTAATAAATAATACGAACGAATAAGAAATAGAAAAGATACTGAAAAAAAAGAAGGTAAAGGGCGAGGTACTTTATTTTATAAAATAACTAGGATAACTAAAGACCTTTAATAAATAAATTAGTATAGATACTTTAGATAATACGCTAGAACTATAAAAAGTATTCGAAGAGAATATAAAAATAAAAAAGATATAGAAAGTAAAGAGTAAGAAGAAGAAGTATTATTAATTATTAATTATTATTAATTACCTTTTACTAGTGAACTTCGAGCGAGATATATTTTTATAATTAACGAGATACTCGTAGTTAGGTTTATATCTAAAGCGGCTAGTTTTCCTAATATTAAAACTCGACTATTTATAAATAAGGCCGCGGTCGGGGAGTCGAGTTAAAAAATAAAAACGAGAAATAAAATTAAGAGTAGAATTATTAATTTTATTTTTAACTTCTTCTTTAGAAATTTAATAAGAAGATATTAATTCTTTTAATATATAGCGACTTATACTCTTTATACCGCTATATTAAAGACGAGGCTTTATAATATCGGAGTAAATAATAGTATTTTTAAATAAAAGAGTTCTACGTCTAAATATTATAACTCTTTATATATTATTAAAGAATAAGATAGAATCGATAGTATCGAGATTATTAAAAATAAATATATTAAATTAATCGGTAACGGGTTTAAAGCGGGGAGAAGAGTCGTATTTAAAGATATTTTATATATATTATATACGAGTTTCATCTTTAACTTTATCGTCGGCTTTATTTTTATCCGTCGATTTAAATAAATTATTAAATTAATATTATATAGTTTTATTTTAGAGTATATTTATATCCCGGGTAATAATCCCTCCTTAAAAAGTTATTAATATACGAATTATATCTAGACCGTATTAATTTACTAGAGTACGAAAGATATTATTAATACCCTCGACGTTTATAATAAATCGAGATATGAATTATAATATATCCTTCCCCCTTTTAATATTACTACTTTTAGATTTAGTCTCTCGAAGGAAAATTATAATATCTTTTATATATTTAATAATACGCTAGGGAAGATATTTATTAGGGCCTCGATATTCTAAACGATTAAAAAGAGAATTTATAAAGATATAAAATTAAGAAGGAATTTAAATATATTAATATAATTCGGTTTAGGAATATAAGTAATATATAAAATTATATAGATATTTATTATTTACGTAATAGGTATACTTTATATATAATATTTTATTATATAAAATATAATTATCTAGGTTTATTTATTTAGAGTAACGAAGGTATAAAAGTACGAATAAAAGCGGGATAAGAGCGGAGCGGGCGGTTATTCTATAAAGAGCGAGAGTAGGAGATATAGTAAATATCTAACTACTATTATTAATATCGTATACCGTAGAGATTAAATTAATATATTAAATATTAAAATAATTTAGTTATAAGTATATCGTTAATAAAATAAAGTATAGAACTAATAGATTAAAAATAGAATAAATATTATAATAATATTAATTTTTTTTAAATATAAATAAGTATCTTATTTAAAGATAAAATAAACTATTTTATTTATTTTAATAATTATAAAATTAAAGAAAGAATTTAAAGGAAGAAAAAAGAAAGATTTATTTAAATTATAATATATTTATTATAACTTTACCTATAGAATATATAAATAAGATTTACGACCTCGAAGAAAAGAGGTTAGAGATACGACCGAGATTATTATAAATTAGTAAAAGTCTAAGTATAGTATAACTATCGATAGTAGTATATAAAAGTTTATATATATAGAAGATAATAAGATATTATAGAAGAAAAGAAAATAGAAAGTATATAAAGACTTTATATTTATATTCAAATTATTACTCGTATATATTTACTCCTATAACTAGAGTTCTTTTTGAATAATAGGGTAGAGTAATTTAATCCGTTATCGATATCGCTAAAACTCTATTAATAGTAAAGGTTTATAGTTTTTAATAATAATTTTAATATTCTTTCCTTTATTTTCCCCTTTAAGTTTTAAAGTTTTTATCGAATACCTAGTATAATTTATAACTATATAATTACGCCGGTATATAAAATATACTGGACGGATTATTAATTTTAAAATATAATTTATTTCTCTCCCTTTTTCCTATTAAGTTTAGAGGTTTTTTATTAATATATTATTATTATAAATCTAGGGAATTAATAGAATTAGGTAGGAGATATAGGCGTTATATATATACTCTATTTAATTCGGACTCTTTTATATTATACTTTTTATTTAAAAATAGAAAAGTATTAAATTAATATATACTAGTTTCGAGGATAAAACCTCTAGAAGAGGAGATAATTATTATATTATATTAAAACTAACTTTATAATTATTATTAAATATAATATATAAATTTTATAAAAAGAGTATATAGTATAGTTATATTATTTATATTATAATATTATATTATAGTTTCCGGTACTTTAGAGTTCTTTTTAGAAATAAGAGGCTCGGAGCCCTCGCTCTAACTCTTTAGAGATTAATTTTTATTATTTAAATATAAAGATTATTTTTCCTATTAAGACTTTATATTTATTTTTATATTATTATAAATACCCTAGGTACTATAATTTAATAAATTTCTAGTTATTTAAAAAGATAATAAGAGTTATAGAAATAATAAGAGAGTAAATAATTCGCGTATATGATTTACTATAGGGCGAGTATCGGCACTCGGGAAAAATTATTTTATCCTATTATTATTGAAATAGGGGTAAGCGAGAAGTACTAAATTAAAGTAACTCTCCGCCGAAATTTCCGTTTAACTACCTTCCCCGTATACTCGACAATTAAACCAGCTGACTATAAAATACGCTCACGAAGTAACTGACTCAACTGGCCTACAAGCTTTGTTATCTTCAACCAGCCGAGGTTTAAGTCACCGAAATGGCCGCTACTACATATACTTTAGCTGGAGAGTTGTCTCAATCGGAGATACGAAGATTAAGGTCCATTAGGTACGTATTCTACCATATAGAGCTCACGACCATTCTGACAACATTCGTTAGGGGATTGCAGAGTAATCGCTTCATCTTCATAGTTAGACCCTTCAAGGAGATCTTCAAACGTCCCAAAGCCGTTAATAAGGTTCGGCCTGGGTCGGAAAATTACAGTGGCTTTAAGCGTCGTTTTCAATAGAACAAAGACAAGAAAGACAGCGATATATGAGTAAGAAAAAGAGTAGCAAGCGGCTGCGTGAGTTTAACTCTCAGGAAAAGCCTATAGAGCCCGTCGAGGAGCTTAGAGTGGCCATCGGAGAGCCTGCACAAGCCTTTAGAGAGCCTGCATAAGGGTTTAAGAAGCCTACAGAGCCTATCGAGGATGTTAGTCCTACTCTAGCAACGCACGCCCCCCTACTTAGGTCCACATCCATAGGAAATAGAGGAGAGATTATTATCAGAGCCTTGGAGATAATTAGAGACGGATGAGATGATATGGGACGTTCTTTCGATAGTCCAAATTCCCTATAGCGAAAGCCACGTTTGAAAGAGCTCCTAACAACCAGTCGTCCTCTCTTTAGAGATTAGCACTCTAGAAGACGTTGCCGAATAATAAGAGCGAAGGAGCTTAAGGCTCTACTATAATTGGAGACCGCAAGGTCAAGAGGTGCCGTAGGGTCTTTACCTACCTCAGGGTCAGGAGGTGGGAGCAGGTACAATGAACTTATAATACTACTTCTATACCTTGGATAGTAATTCCTATATTACTTACTTTCAATCCCTTTTTTATTCTTCTTGCTACTTAAAGACTTGGTAGACCTTCTGGACCTCTACACTAATAATTGTCTCTAGCCTCCCAACTATCTCTTGCTTCGCCGCTTTTCCCGTCGTTATCTCCCCTCGTATCCTTCCACGGTATTAGATACTATTTGCCTTTTTATTCCTTCCCGCCTCTTTCGCCCAGGCTTTTTCGATCTCCACTCTCCCTGATCCGAGTCGTAGAGGTCTTTATATAAACTTGTCCAATTAAAGGTTCTATAAGCGATATATTCAGCGGTGGAAAGCGATAGGAATTTTCAAATAATAGCGCGGTCCTCGGAACACCTTCGAAGGTAAGTCTTAAGCGTGGTAAATACTCTCCGGTCTAAACCTTTCAGGTAATGACTCTAAAGGCCTTGTTAATTACGATACGGAGCTGTTCCTAGCCCGAATATACAAGTATTTCCCTAGATCTTTAGTCGTTTGGAGACGGAGTTTTCTTAGATATAAATTTATCCCTAGAGTTAATTATTATTAAAGAAGACCTTACTAAGTTATAGTTAATGGAAAAAGAGTTCATTTTTTCAACCCTAAAGAATAGTGGCGTTAAAGAATAATATTATAAAAACCCTCGTATTTTACTAGAGAAGTCTTTTACCCACGTTATTAAAATATATACCGTAGTGCCGGTAAAAGTCTAGGATATTTTTTAAGTAGTGAACCCTACTAAGAAGTAGTCTAGGTTTATAGTAGTATCTAGTAATAGAACTCGGCTAAAGATTTAGTATTCTTCTATTTTCTAACGAAACGGTACGAAGCTCCAGGTACCTTTCTCCCTACTTTATATAATATAGGATAATATGGGTCTACTAAGGATATAGGACTCGAGGTTATAAAGTAGAAAACGAGGCGTTAATATTCAACGTGAATTCTAACGGGGATACTACTAGATATAATTATTAACTATGAAACTAACCTCGTAGAATGAAATCTTCGGGACGGGGCCGACCAAATCTTTACTCAGGTTTAGGAAAGTCTTTAAGCTTCGCGGTCTTCGTTATTTTCCTAGGAATTATACTTTCCTAGGCCTAGTACCCTAGGAGCCAGAGTCTTCTCATTCTAATATCTAGGAAAGAGAAATGGGTAACGGATTATATACGGAGGGTCAATTAATATAGTGGAGATTAGAGATAGGCCGGGTTAATAAGGCTAGGGCAAATTGTATTAACCCGTAGATAATAGAGGTGAGGAGAAAGATAGTGAGTTATTAGAGGTTTTGACGGAGGCGAGCAGCTATATGGATATAGTATATAGAAATAAGGCGGTAGATATTAGTAATGATTTCGGCGTATAGTTATGAAATCAGTTAAAAGATCCCGACGGTCTTTGAGATATACTAACTTGAAGACGAACGGAATGGAAGTCATCGCCCAGTCCAATTTACGAAATATTATTACGGGGTTCTCTTGGCACTCGCCCCGCCGCGGAAGGATTTACTTAGCTGATAGCTGCGCATAAATCGATAGTATTATTAGGGCCGAATAACCACTTCTCTCTCTTTTCCAAGGACCTGTTCTACCCGGTACAAAGTCATGATACGTCCTCAATCAAGGATATGATGATGAGTTGTATTGTACTAGCGAGTTAACAACGGTATACTTTAGCTGACAGCGCCTAGCCAAGGAAGAAGCCGCGAGAGAAGTACCCCACCTTCTATATACGGTTTAGCCCGAAAGTCTGCGGGGTATATAAACAGAGGAGATAATAACCGGTGAATAACTATCGTCAATATACACCTGCGCTACAACTCTAGAATGTCATAATGAGTTCGTTTGAGCAGTGAGTATGCTTCACGCGCCGGGTTGGTCTTGCGAAGGCTAACATTGTTTCTAAATCGCTAGACTACTACGCTCGCATATATTCACTTTCATCGTCGGTCCCGAAAAGGTGCCTATGGTCGCTCATTCTGCGGTTATATCACGATTGTCACGTACCTTGGACACTCTCGTAAACGGCCCTATGACAGAGGCACAGACCAGATTTGCTACTCTAGACGATGTGCGAGAAGACACCTTCGTTCTCTTCTGTCAATTTGCATATACTGGAGATTATGAGACGCCATCGTGTAGTATCCTCCAAGAAGAGTCGATGAGGGGCTTTGAGGTTGCAACGGTATCCAACGCTTTCGCTACTGTCTCTGTAGCTGCAGCAGAGCCAGCACCAGACACGGAGCCACCAGCGCCATTCGGTGAACCCCAATTCGATTGGAGTAGCGGATTTGGAAGGTCGTCTAAGAAGTCGAAAAAACCTTCTAGAAAAGCTTTGCTACGAGACTCTTTTGAGCAAAAGGAATACAGTCCTATAAATTCTGCACAGATGTTTGTGGATTCATGCAGCATTCAAGCCAATGGTGGACCTGAGGAAGATTTCACGCCAGTGTTTTTGGGGCATGCCCGCCTATATGTACTTACAGAAAAGTACGGGGTAGAACATCTGAAAAAGCTTGTTTTGTATAAAATCCACAAGACACTTGTTGCATTCACACTACACGAGACAGGGATTGGCGACGTGGTTGAGTTGGCCCAGTATGTTTACTCGACGGAGAATATTCCCGACCAAGACCAGCAGATCGATGAACTCGGAGCACTTGTCGTCCTCTACACAATATGCGAGATGGACGTCCTTTCGGCATCAGAGAGATTTCTCTCCTTCTTAGAGTGCGGCGGTATTTTTGTTCGCGATTTCTGGATGGAAGCAAAATCGCACTTCCTTTAAGGGCATATACTGGCGGTAGGTAAACGAGGGTTATAGCGAACACAAGGAGCATCACACTAGAATGGTCTCTGTTTTGGATGATAGAATCCGTAAAACATTTTGACTATCGGAACCGTTTACTCCAATAAGATAAAAATTTACTCTGACAAAATTCCACTGTCGTTCTAGATGTACTCGTACAAAGTGCAGGGATGAACAACTGTGGGGCGATGGCCACGTGAGGTAGAGTTATAATAACTAAACTAGAGGGAAGGCAAAGACACAAATTCCGAGAAAACCTCGTTTATAGTTCAGAAGTAGCTGGTTAATCCCGATGTTATATTAGAGTATATATATTTACCCGAGGCCTATAAAGAATAGGCTAATATTATTTCGAAATTACTTTTTTCGGTACCCTCTTTACTTCTATATACCGGGCGTTTAAATAGCGAAATAGATAGTATTAATCTCGATTTACCTCGATCCTAGCCGTCAACTAAATCTAGATATATATTAGATAATACCTATAGTTAACCGCTGATTATAATACGGGGGGATAGTATAAATAAACTAACTATACTACTTTTACTCTAGAGATAAAATAACCGCGCGCTAACTTATTACGATTTTATTTAATATTAAATAACGTTTATTATTATATTATTTAGATATTTTATAAAAGGTTTTATATTTTATTTAATAATATAATAATTCGAGAACCTATATATTATCTCTCTAAATAGAGTTAATCTACGAAATAATTTTAATTCTATTATATATTTTTATAATAATTTATAGTTTATAATAACGAGGCTATATTACTTTACCTCGAATTTATTATTATATTTAAAATAATTAAAGACTAAATATAGATATTGTCTAGTTGATATTTATAAATATAAAAATATTTTAAAAGATATTTTAAAGACTCGATATAAACTCCGCTAAATTATTAAAAGATTTCTCTAATATAAATGAAACCGTCTATTAATCTAAATTCGAAAAGAAATAGTAAAGAGTATTTTCGAAAATAATATAAGAAACTTTTTAAGATAACTTGTACAATATTATAAATTAATATCGAGATATTAATTATAATTCGCCGGTCTAATATCTTTTATATTTATAATTTAGAGGTATCGAAAAAAATTTATTAATAAAAAGAAATAAAGTAAATTTATATTTAGATTAAAAACTCGGAATTAATAATTTTAAATTAAATACCTATATTAATAAAGACTAAAAATCTAGGTTTAAAATTATAATTAAAAAATTAATAATAATATAATTCTTTACGGAGTCGTCGATAACGATTTCCTATAAATCGACGATAATATTAGCGATATCCTAATTATACTAGATTAATTATTATAGAGTTTATATATAATAACCTCTTATCTCTTTCTAGTAAAAGTATTCTACTATATAAATATTATTAAAAATTATTATAATTCTATCTACGATTATTAATTCTTCGTGAATATTCGTAAAGAAAATATAGGAATTTATATAATTAATTAAATTAATTAATTAATTTTTATTAAAGTACTCTACGTTATTTATTTAAATTATTAACTAGAAGTTTTTATTAGAATTATAAGACAAGCTTTTTATTATCGTATAATTTAAATATAATCTTCTTTCTTATTATTATTATATAATTTAAGAAATCGTACGATTTTTCTTCCTCTCTATTATTATATAATTCAAGGAATTATATAATTTTAGAAATTATATAATTCTCCTACTTCTTATTATCGTATAATTTAAAGAATTATATAACTCTTTTACTTCCTATTATTATATAATTTAAATAATTATAAGATTCTCTTATTTCTTATTATTATATAATTTAAGAAATTATAGAATCTTTCTATTTATTATTATTATATAATTAGAAAATTATACGACCTTCCTTTCTTCTATTATTATATAATTTAAGAAATTATAAGATTTTCCTTTAGAATTAGAGGATCGTTCTAGTTATTTTTAAAAATTAATTAATTCAATTATAAAATAAATTTTATTCTTTAAAAAATAAATAATAATATCTTTATCTCTTAAAAGTTTCTCCTACTTAGTCTACGATATATATAATTCGTATAGTCGTTATTATTTTATCCTAGTTCCTCTCCTATATTTAAAAAACTAGATATTAATATAATTATATCACGCGGACTTTATACTAATTATCCGTAAAAATAGTAAATATTATATATATTAATTAATCGACTATAATTACTAACCTCCTACGATTATAGATATTATATATATTAGACCTAGTATATCTACCTCGTATTAATTTAATTTTAAGAAAGAATTATACTCTTAATTAGTAAATTTACTCTCTCGAGATTTTAATAATCGTAATCGCGAAAGCTCGTAAAAGTCGAAAATAGAGAATACGTCGATAAAGATATTCGATTCGATTAAGAATTCGGAAGATATATAAAGATTATAGAGTATAGTATTATTAATAACGAAATAAAAAAGAGGAGTATATTCGTTATATAATAAATAATAATAAATATATCGAGATTATTATACCGAGTTAAATAATTTAGTCTTGAGAGTTTAATAATTATAAATAATATTTAAAATCGTAGAATCTAAATATTTAATAGGGATTAATATTATTAATTGGAAAATTACTTCTCTCCCGTTAGTCTCGAGTTTATATATTTATATTCTTCCCTTTTTATTTATCTCTTAGTCTTTATCTCTAGGGATTAATTACTTTTCCTATTTTATATAAAAACTAAACCTAGTTTTTAATATATTTTTATTCTTTATTTATTCTTAATATCGGTAAATTTTAAAAATAAATATTAATATACTCTAAATACTATCAGCTCTATTAGAAAGCCGTCTACGGGTTTACGTTAAAACTCTATATTAAATACCGACCCGAGGTTCAATAGGATTAATAAATTAGGGGTCCGGGTAAGGTCCTATTAATAAATAATACTTACTATTAATAGGTTTAGTAACTCGATAAATAATTAGTAATTTAAATATTAGATAAATAGGCCTATTATATACCCTATAGTATACGTATTTGTATACGTATTAGTATACGCTATAGTATGAGTCATAGTATAGGCCATAGTATACCCTATAATATACGCAATAGCGTGCGTAGTTTGCGAATAGTATACGAATAGTATATATAAAGGTGTATACGATATACGCCCCCCGCAGTAGCCCCTAAAACATTAGACGAAAGCCTATTATAGTATATATAATTATGATATACACTAAGGTATACGCCAAGGTATACGAAATAGTATAGTATTTATATATATATACTCCCCGGATATACCCGGGTAACGCCCCCGCGAGAATTTTCGTTAAAATTTATTATTCCGGGCCCGGTAGGTCGCTAGCGTTAATAGTCGTCGTTAGAGGTCGCTACCGTTAATGGCGACGATTATAAAACTTTATTTATTTTAACCCTATAATAGGGCTGGTTATTATTAATATATTAATAATATATATAAATTATTAAAGTTATTAATCCTACTAAAATTAATTTAGAGTTATTAATAGGATACTACCTAGACCCCCGATTTATTAAATTTATTAAAAGTTACCTACCCGGACCCCTAATTTATTAAACTTATTAATAGGACGTTAGTAGCCCTATCCGTAAATTAGGGCTATTAGTAGTATCTTATTAATAACTTTTCTTAGTAAAAATTACTAGTAGGACGCTACTAGCTCTATCCGCGCGGTCGGTAACTAGGGTTTTAATAAGAGTTTTTGGGATTTACCGATAAATTATTTCTCTACTCCTTTATATTAATACTCTAGAATACTTTTATATTTTAATTTATTCCTTTTTATTACTCTTATTTACTTTGGACCGAGTCTAGTCTTTATATAAAAGAATATCCTAAATTATAATACCTCGATTATTTTAATTATAAGTTTACTCTTATTTATAATATTTTTAATATATTTATAAAGCTAGTAACTATACTAGTAAATATATCTCGTAACCGATTTATTTAATACTTAATTTATATATCTAGAGTTACTTTATTTATATTTTAGAAATAATATTTTACCCTCCGTCGAATTTAATAATATATTTAAATATAAAACTATTTTAACTAGATTAGGTATAGAGTAAATTTCTATAATTTAAAATATAGTAGTAAAGTTATATTTTAGTATTATAAACGTAGATATTAAATATTTAGGCTCTCCGTTCAATATTTTAATATAACGTCGATAGGACCTAGATTAGTACTCTTAGAGAGGAGTATTAAGAATTAATAAATAATAGTCTTTATATAAATAATTAGATATAGCTAGATAGGTTTAATAAACTTAATTAATAATTTAGTAAATATCTATATTTAGAATCTATAATTAAAAGTTTTAAAAGAAGATAAATACGAAGCTCCTATCTACTAGAAAATATACTATTTATATAATAGAAGGAAATGGTATCAAGAGTAATATACTTACTCTATTTATTTAATAAATATAATAAATAGTAAACTATTTACTATATTTACTCTCCGATTATAGTAAATAGTTTTATTACTAGTATTTATTTTACCCTCTCGCCGGGTAATTTTAATATTATATAATATTCGTAATACTAAATTCGTAGCGGATTATATATAAGATAAATAGTTTTTATATTTAAAATATAGTTAATTTTACTTCTTTATTATAGTTTAATTATTAGTCTACTCTAGTTAATAGATATTAAATTCCTTACTTTTCTCTAATTATAATAAACTACGTTTCTTTTAATATTAATATTAATTTTCAATATATAGACTCTTTATTGATTTATTTAATTATTTATAGAGGGTATTAACCCTAAAAGTCTCTTTAAAGATAGAGGGATCTTCGTAGAAAATACTTCGTAATATCGTCGTAATAAGACGACGTATCTACGTTTTTTTTAAAGAGAGGATAATTAGGTTCGATAATAAAAGATATAAAGAGGAAGAAGCCGTAAACTCTAATACTACCGAGAAAGAGACTATTAACTATCTAGATATCTTTATAATAAGAGAGGAGAGAGAGTCTTCGGCCTCTAGATATAAGATTAGAATGAAAAAATTAATATATTATATAGGAGAGAAAGAAATAGAGGATATAATTCTAAATTATAACTAAAATAAGGATTACTTTTACTATTATTATTATTATTATTACTATAATATTTAATGGAGTTAATCTTACCCTTTAGCCGTCTATCTCTATTTAGTTATTTTCCTATTTCTATTTCTTTTATTCTTTTACCGAAAGACGTTTAATATTATCGAGAATTTTATCGATTAATCCTTTCGATTACTTGTCGACTATGGACGAAAAAGAGATAGAGAAGTATTCTAGAGTAATCTCTAAAGTTAATTCTTAATTTATTTAATAAAAATAGAGTTTCTAGGCTTTATTTCTTTGTAATTACTTTAACTAGTTAATACCTCGGCTAGATTATTTATATTAATAATTATTAATAGATACTTTTTATTACTACGATTATAATATACTAGTTATATACCTTTACCCGTTATATAATACCTCGTTCTAGAATATTAACTACTTCAAGAAATACGCTACTACTATATATAATATATTTTTATCGAAGTAATTTATAGATTACCTACCTTAAATAAAAGTATAGTAAACCGTACTATTATCAATATCTCTAATATAGAATACTATAGTATATCGATAGTAGTAAATTAATTAAATTAATTATAAATATATATTTAATATAACTTTAAATATAACTAAGTTTTATTTAATAATATATATTTATATTTCTCGATATACTTTAATAAAATACTTATTTAGATATTTCTTAAAGAGATATATTTCTATAATAGTATTTTCTAGATATAAGATTATTTATACTAGTTATTATAGTTTTCTCTTAATATAAGTTAGTAAACTTATATTTTATACTTTATTAAACTCTTACTAATTTCTTTTACTAGGTTCGTTATATATTATTTAATAATTTTAATACTAGGAGAGATTATTTAAAAATATCCTCTTAAGATATTTAGAGTTTCAAATACGAATTTAGGGAATTTACTATTATATCTTTTAATAGAAATAGTATTATAAAGATACCCTCTTTATTTATATAGATATTTTTTAGATTATTAGATAAATACCTCCTCTATATTTAATTAATAACCGAGATTATTATAATAATACCGTAGTAATTTATTTAGGCGATATAAATATATAATAATAAAATTATTACTTTATTCCTAATACCAATAACGACGACGACGTTATATATACTAGGATTCTAAATAAGTAGATCTTTAAATATAATATATAACTAGGTTATAAAGAGAGAGTTTATTAATAAAATTATTATAAATTAAATATAGATAGGTTTTTCGTTATTTTCGCTTTTATTTTAATCGAAAAACCGTCGTTAAATTAATTTAATTATTAAATTTATTTATTAAAGTTTATTCTCGGGGTTAATTTATTATTATATTTATAATTTTAAAAACCTAATAACGTTATCGTTTATAGTAGATATTATAATATAGTTTTATTTACTTTAACCTAGCCTAATTTATTTTAGATTTAATTTAAATTTAAACTAGTTTCCTATTTTTATTCTAATATAGTCGGGATAAGAAATAAGTAAATACTCCGTATATTAACTCTTATTTAAATAGTAGTTAACTCTACCCTAATTTTCGTTCTTTATTTTTTATTTTAACTTACTCCTATATTATAGTTAAATTATAATTTAATAAATTTAACCTATAATTTAATAAATATCTAGATATTAATCTCGTTTTTTAATATTATAAAAGATTAACTACCTAGTTAATACTCCTTAATATTAGGATAATTATTATAAAAAATTAACCCTCTAACCCCGAAGACCGTATATAATAATTCCTCGCGGAAGTTTAGAATAACTCTATTAATTTCCTAAATACTTTCGATTATTTATATATTTAAATCGAGAGTAATTCCTCGTTCGATATTTTGTTCTTATTTACGCTTCCTCCTCCTATACTAGATATATAATTCTTAATTTATATTATCGTTTAGGTAATAGCCTAGGTTATATTTATTATAATTTAAATTATACCTTAACCCCCGCCCTAGGTATTCGATAAAAATACTTTTAATAATATTATTATTATAGGCCTATATTTATTTTCTTCTTTAAATATATAATTAACTATTTTTCTATAATCTCGAATACCTCCTAGATCCAAAAAACTCCTAGATATCTCGGAATATAAAGGGGACTAGGATAAATTAAATATTTAAAAATAAACGTTAATATAACGGATATATATAAATTATAATTATTATTTTATTAATAATAATAAGATCGTTTATATAAAGTTTAAATTAGTTATCGGTAAAAAGATCTTTAACTTAATAAACTATTATTAAAAAGAGGGTCTTTATATTTTAACTAGTTTTATTAATTAACGAAAGAAGTTATAAAAAGTATATAATAACTTATTTAAATAAAAAGATATTTAGAATTATATCTAGGAATTTAAATAAGGCTTTATACTTTTTAATAAATACTTTAATCTTTTTTCCTAGAAGAAGGAACGTTCTCGAATAAAGAACGAATCTTTAATTAACGCTATAAAATATAATATTAATTATATTATTTAATACGCCTCTATCTCCTAAAGGAAAGCTAATAATTAATAATTATATATATTCGATAAGTACGTCTATATATACTCCGAAATCGATTAAGAATTTTAATAAATTAAGTACTATTTACCTCGTTAAAGTACTACTCCTACTAGAGTAGAATAAACTTTAAAGAGGTTTATTATATCTTTATTAACTTCTATCTCTACAACTCGCTCAAATATAACGAGTACTCTTATTTATATTATAGTACTAGCTCCTACTTTTTTATTTAGGGAGTTAATAAACCTCGATTCGGCCTAAATTATTATTAAAAATAAATTAATAAAAACCCTAGTTATTAAAATTATCTACGAGAAGTAGAGGTTTTACTTTTATTATAAATCGCTTAAATATAATATAAAGGTTTATTTAATTAAACTAGCTAGTCTTTAATCTAGTATTATAATTATAATCGACGACGACGAGAGTATTATAGGAGGAGTTATTTTAAATACGGAAAAAGAATAATCCTAGTATAAAATCGCGTATTAAGACTATTAGGTATTTAAAACTCTATATATATCTTCTTATTTATCGGCTATATTAATTAAATTATTAATTAAGTTTTCGCCCTAATTTATTATATAGCTCTTTAAGTCCGACTCTATATTTCGTAATAAATATATAATTATTTCTTATTAATTATAGAATAATTAGTCTCGAGTTTAAATTAAAACTTTAATTAATACTAGTATATTAGGTTATCTTTTTATCGATTATAATTTTATATATATTTAATATCTACCTCTTCGTTTTCTTTATTATCTTTATATCGTCCGACTCTTTAATAGTATACCTACTATTATAAAATATATTATTTATATTATAGAAGCGATTTTAAATATTTATAATTATTAAGAATAAATAATCTTTTTTATTATTAAGTTTAGTTAATACCCCGTTATAATCGATTTATTATACCTTTATTATTATAAAGTTACTACCGATTTCTCCGATAATTCTTTAATTTTCGCTTTATATTTTTATATAAGAAATTATACCCCTAGTCCTATAAAAGTTTTTATAGAAAAAAAACTTTTTTTTATACTTTAAGAAAGTTTTTAGACTTAAGAATCTTAATCTTTAATTTTATTCGATACCCGTATACGGTAAGCCCCGATTTAAAAGGAGTCGCTAGTATATAAAGAGCCGTTATTATCTCTAGATAATAACGCTACTATTAAATAATTAGTTCTAACTTAAGAAAAGTTATTTTAATTTTAAATTTATTAGTAATATACCTAGTCTTAAATTTATAAAAAGTAAACTATAATTTAAGAAGAGTTAATTTAGTTTTAAATTTATTAGAAATAAACCTAGTCTCTAACTTAACCTAGTATTTATATAAAGTAATTTATAATTTAAAAATAATTACCCTAGTTCTAGATTTATTAATAGTAAATTTAGATTTAAGAAGAGTCCTCCCCGGTTTAGTTCTAGTTATTTATTCCTATAAAAACTAGCTATAATAACGAATATAGTTATATCGTTACTACCGTTAAATAAAGAAAGATATTTAAAGTTAAATATTATAGTTTAACCTCGCTTCGTTTTAAATTTTAATATTAAGAATAACGAACCTAGTACCTAGCTACTCTTAATATATACGAGATAAGATCTCGATTATTTACCCGTCTCGTTAAACTTAATAAGTAAATCGTATTTAGTTTATTATTTATAGAAATCGATTAATTCTTAAATATTCTAGAAGAAATCTCGACTTTAAGTATTAAATTTTATTAAGAATCTAGATATTATAAATCTAAACCCCGCCTTAGTTAAAACTTTAAACGAAATATTTACGATTAAATTTAGAACCGAGTTATATTTAAAATAAATAAAGAGCTCTACTTTACCTCCGCCGTTATTTAAGAAGAGTTTTAAATTTATTAAAATAATAAAAATATTAACCTAATTACGATTTTATTTACACGGTATTATAAATTCTTAAATATTTTTTTAAAAGAAAAACGTTAATATTTTACCCCCGTATCGGTTATATAATTATATTATTAAGTTTAAAAATAGGCTATAACCTCCGTTATCTAGTTTATATAATATAAATTATAATAAGATTCTAGAACTCCGTTATTATCTAAATAAGAACTTTAATAAAGATTTTATTCGGGTTAATTATTTTTATACCGTATTTTTTATTCTATTTATAAAGAAACCTAGCGGAGGCCTATATATTTATATTAATTATCGAGGGCTAAATATTATTATTATAAAGAATAAATACCCTTTACCTTTAATTTTAGAAATTTTAAATTAATTAAATCGTATTAAAGTATTCTCTAAATTAGATATTATATTTATTTCTAATCGCCTCCGCGTTAGAGAGGGCGATAAAGAATTTATAATATTTCGTATATAATTCGGCCTATTTAAATATTTTATTATATTATTTAAATTATATAATAACCCTACTTTATTCTCGTACTATATTAATAATAATTTTTATAAATTTCTCGACGAGGCCTATACCGTTTATCTCGATAATATTTTAATTTATAGCGATATCGAGGAAGAGTATAAAATCTATATTAAATAAATTTTTTAAAAACTCCGCGAGTCGGGGCTCTAAATAAATATTATTAAATACGATTTCTATATTAAAGAAATTATGTATCTAAGATTAATTATTATTATTAAAGGAATTAAAATAAATTTAAAGAAAATCAATATTATTTTAAATTAATTATAATTAATTAATATTAAAGATATTTAAAGTTTCCTAGGATTCGCTAACTTCTATTAATACTTTATCTACGGGTTTAATAAACTCGTTATACTATTTATAATTTCAATTAAGAAAAGTACTATCTTCGAGTAAAGTATTTAATATTAAATAGTTTTTAATACTTTAAAGAAGGTTTTTACTTTTTATATTATTCTAGTTTATTTCGACCCCGATTATAAAATTATAGTAGAAACAAATACGTCTAATTATATATCTAGAGGAGTTTTTTCTTAATATAACGATTAAAATATTCTTTATCCTATAGTTTATTTTTTAAAGAAGTATAACTTTATAAAGTATAATTATAAAATCTATAATAAAGAGTTTATAGTAATTATCCGCGTATTCGAGGAATAGTATTTTAAACTAGAGGGATTTATTCTTTTTATCGAGGTAATATCCGATTATAAAGCTCTAAAGTATTTTACTTTATTTAAAATATTATCTCGTTATTAAATAAAATAGAGCGAGTTTCTATTCCGTTTTAATTATAAAATTATTTATTATCCTAATAAAGAAGGTAGTAAATTTAATATATTAATATTTTAATTAGGAGACCTCCTTAAAAAGAGGGATAAATTAAATCCTAAATATTAATATTAATACTAGATTATATTAAAAAGGAAAAATCTAACTCTAGAAATTCTTAAAAATTATATTTATAATATATTATTAAATATAGCGACTTTAGTTTTAGTTCTAATTACCTTAATTATATTAATCACAAATTAAGAGATTCTTATCTAGTTTTTTTAATTATATTTTATATTAATTTATATAACTTCGATAAACCTCGATATAGATATTAATTTAGAATTATAAACCCCGTTTATATTTTACGAGCCCGAGTTAAATAAAGATTAATTTATCGACCTAAATAAAAACTTATATAATATTTTAATTTATTAATTATAGGATATAGTTAATTAAGTCGATTAATTCGCCTTTAGAGTCCTAGAAATATTATATTATAAAACGCGTTATTATAACGGAATTCCCCTCGTTAACTACGAAGATAAGGATAAAGTTCTCTACTTCCGAGGAAAAAAATATATTCCGAATTTTAGTAAATTACGCCCTCGTTTAATCTAGTTAGTTTATAATAATATCGCGGGTAATTATTTAGGTCGTATTAAATATTACGAATTAATTAATCGGGCTTATTAATAGCCTAACGTCTATACTATTATTTAGTAATTCGTTAAGAATTATTATATATACCGAAGAATTAAGCCTTCCCGTTAGTATATTTAAAAATAATTATATTTATTACCGCCCCCGTAACGACGTTAAAGAGATATCTCGATAAATTATATAAATCCCCTACCGCTTTATATCTTTATAAGAATTATTTATTAATATATTTTAGTTTTCGTAGACCGTTTAACTAAAATACGGTACCTAGTATTAATTACGTCGATAGAAATAAATAAAGCCTACGACGCTTTTTATTAAAATATATAAAAACTTTATAAATTACTAGATATCTTTATTTCGGATAAAGGATTTTAGTTTATATTAGAATTTTAAAAGACCTTATATAAGCGTTTTAAGATTATTTAATATATATCTACGGGGTAGTATTCTTAGACGGATAATTAAACCGAGTAATTTAATACTATAATAAAATATTACCTCCGTATATATATTAATTATATATAGGATAATTAGGTAAAATAGCTCTTTAGAGTAAAGTTTTCTAATAATAATATTAATTCTTTTAATACTTTAGCCTCGCCTTTTTTAATTAATTATAATTAATATTTATATATCGGCTTCGAGTTTATCGAATTTTTATTTTAAAATCTTACCGCTTAAGCCCGTATTTATTTAATTATTATTAATAAATTCGCGACGTAAATAGAAGTTTTAAATAACTAGCTCCCCGATAAAATATTTATCACTTAAATTATTTTTAAATCCCCGGTTAATTAACGAAGATATTTATATCTAATATATTTAGTAAACGATTAAATATAATTAAATATTAAGAATCTAAATATTATATACTTTTTAATTAAACTCGACGATTATAATATCGGCCCCTTCCGAGTCTTTAAGGTTTTCGATAATCGTTTTATAATTTAGTTAAATTTTTTATATTTTATAAAAGTCTACCTCGTCCTCTATACTAGTTTATTATAATTAATAATTAATAACTCTTTATTTAAATAAATTTAATTTATTCGAGAACTTATAATTACCGAAGATAATTAATATAAATAATATATTAACGGTATTTTAAATTCTAAATATAATCGCCGTTATAATTTATTTTTATTAAAATATTACGTTAATTAAAAAGACTACGTTATTATATAGAAACCCTTTTAATATTTTACTCATTATTAATAATTTATTAATAAATATTATATCTCGAATCCTAGCGCCGCTAGTGTTTATAAATTACTATATATTATTTAGAGATACTAGTATAAGAAATCTCTATTATTATTATTTTAATCCGATTTTTAAAAAGTTAACCCCCGTTTATACTCTAGTTTATTTTTTATCCGTTATTATTACCTCGGTTATTATTCCGTATCGGCTTCGACCGATATTTTATATTATTAAATAAATAAATAGTACTTTATAGTCTAGCCCCGTCGTTATTATTTATAGATAATAACGTTAATATTTAGTTTTATTTATATATTATTATTTATTCCCCGTCCTATCTTTTATACGTTATTATCGTTATAATTAAACGTTCCGTATTAGCTTTAACTAATACTTCGTGTAACTATATCGATAAATAGTATATTTTATCTTATTTTATTATTTATTTTATAGGAGCTCGACCTTAAAGAGGGGGTTATTATTATAATATAATTTTATTTACTTTAACCTAATCTAATTTATTTTAAATTTAATTTAAATTTAAACTAGTTTTTTATTTCTATTTTAATATAATCGAGATAGAAAATAAATAAATACGTTATATATTAATTTTTATTTAGATAGTAACTAGCTCTATTTTCGTTCTTTATCTTTTATTTTAACCTACTTTTATATTATAACTAGACTATAGTTTAATAAACCTAGTTTATAGTTTAATAAATATCTAAATATTAATCCCGTCCTTTAATAATAGATATATTAATAATTACGAGAGCCGCGGTTATTAATTGGATATAGAGAGGGTATTTATTTAATAATCTAAAAAATATTTATATAAATAAAGAGGATATATCTATAATATTACTCTTTAATATTTTTAATCCTAGGAGAAATCTTTTAGAAATATCTTCTTAAAAGTTATATAACCCGTATATATAAATTATTAATTTATTTACTTATTTCCCTAACTTCTTAATTTATAAAATAGACTCTTTTTTTTTAATTTAGGGTAGTTGTATTTAATAAGTATTTATCGAGCGTCGTAATCCGGTTAGGGATTAAAGTAAAGTATAGTATAATAAAATAAAATAAAATAGAGAAAGAAAACTCACTTAAACGAGATTAAGAATTTCGAGATTAATATAAAGTATTATTATATGAAAACCGTTATTTATTAATACGGATATATAGTTTAATCTATAACTTTATATATAAAGATAATTACTAAAAAAGAAAATTGAATTTAATAGAAATTAAATAATATTATAGAGATACTCTTTTTATTTATATAGATATTCTTTATATTATTAGATAAATACCCCCTCTATATTTAGCTAGTTAAATAAGTTATTATAATAATACTAGTATAATTTATTCGAGCGACGTTAATATATAATAATATAACTACTACTTTATCCCTGAAACCGATAGCGACGACGACGTTATATATACTAGGATTCTAAATAGGTAGATCTTTAAATATAATATATAATTATATTATAAAGAGAGGCTTTATTTATTAAATCACTATGAATTAAATATAAATAGGATTTTCGTTATTTTCGCTTTTATCCTAGCCGAAAATCGCGCCTAGGTAGAAAGGCCTTAGGTCGTTTAAATCCGACGTCTTTTTAAAAATATTATTTTAGCGTCGTTACGTTAACTTAACTACCGACCTAATTTATTAAAACCGATACTCGGGGCTAGCCTACTACTAAATCTCGCCTATAATAAATATATTAATAGTTACGACAAGTTAGTAAATTAACTAGATATAGGGGGGTATGTTTATTTAGCGATTTAAAAGTATCTCTATAATACTACTTTAGAAATTCTCTTATTATCACGGATAAACGTAGGGCCGAATAATAATACTTCGTAATAACTTCCTAGGTAGCTCTATTATTATACTCTAGAATAAATTAAAATACTACGGGACTAGTAATATATAATCGAGTATAATTAACTAGTCTAAAAAAACTCTAGATAACTAGCCTACTTCAGGGATACTCTTATTAAAGAAAATAAGTATCGGTATTATTATCTCAGCTTCCTCAATATCGTTACCGTATAGTATTACTCGTACTATTAAATATATACGATACGATATTAGATCTCTTAATATTCAGGTATCTTCCGAAGTTTTAATTAAATTAAATCTCTTATTCGACGGGTCCTCTACCTTTAAGTTATATAGAACTTCACGAACTATATAATTAAAGTCTTTGGATAATAGGTTAATAGGTAACGGGTATAATACTTTCTAAACTCGAATTAACTCACGATCGATATATTAGGTTTATGGATTTATACGTATAATATCTATTATACTAGGAGGCTATTATTCGTAATTAATCGATCGATAAGTATAATACCTTCTATTTCTACGGATCACGGTTTATATCTCGAAAATTCGGGAGTAGGATATTCGGCTCGTAAAACTTCCCTTTATCCTAATATATATAAATATACCGCCGTTTAATTACCTCGTTGGCTTCTAGATAAGTCACGGCGATTCTCGATTAAAATAACGTAAAATATCTTCCCGTAGGATATAATTTATACTTTATCGAACACCTTTTTAAATACGTGACGAGGGACGGTTAGGAGGACGTTGAAGATCGCGAAGCGCTTAAATCGTACTTTTATAATAGAGTCTAGTAGTATCTACTTTTATAGGGATTTAATGAGAATGACCTAGAAACTTTAGAACACGAGAAGACGTTGGGAACTCTTATATACTATATATTAATATTACTCGAGTAGAAGAATAGTATCGCTAAAAGATATCTAAAAAGATAATTATATAGTAGAATAACCGACTTTACTCCTCTACCCCGAGAGTTATTTGAAAAAAGTTTACGGGCTAGGCTTTTTTATAAATAAATTAAGAAATCTATATATAAACGGGGAAAGAATAATAAAAGTAGGCTCGAAGGTTTAATTACTAGGTATTAAGTCTTAATAGGTAGTAACTAGAGTAATATAATAGTTATTAGAATATCGAGAGGTAATGACTTTAATCGAAATTAAAAAGTTTATTCGGAGCGCCCTTATACTATTTAGGACCGATATATCGCGGTTCTCTCTTTAGCCTTTAAACCCTATCTCTTTAAATAGTACGAGGAGTAAATGATACTATTAGTTCAATACTCTAATAAAGCCCTCTCTCGGCGCTAAACAGCCGATTAAATAATTTCTATTCTAGTTATACTAAAGTTAATACCGTTAAGAGATGGCTCGGATCTTACGCTTTTAAAGAAACTCTTATAGATCACGCGGAAGTAACTTAGATAAACGTTTAAGATAACGAGGTATAAACCGGCTTATATAGATTAAGAATAAGTATAAGCTATTAAGGGACACCTATTAATCTATATAAAGATCGTTACGGAGGGAGATAAAGAAAAGAGAGCGGCCCTTCTACTTATTATAGCGGTATAAACCGTAATAATATACGGTATAGGGTTAAAAAATATAGAACTATAAGAGAGTAACGTTAAAAAGTCAACTTTAAATTCTAGAATATTAATTAAAAGGGCCGCCTAGATACGAATACCTTTATTTAGATATCTATTATAAACTTTATCGAAGATATCCTAATAGTAATAGTACGCGCCGTAATATACTTTAAAACTCCTTAAGTTTTTATTACTATTTCTATTAATTTTCCCTTTAATAGTTATCTTCCTTTTTCAATATTTATTTATTACCTAGAATATTTATTAAGGGACCAAGTTCGGTCCCCTACTACCTAAAAGACCCTACTTTTACTACGAGAATATCTAAACGGGCTTTATTCTAGGTCGAGGATTCAATAATATAATATCTAGAAGATAAAGATTATATATCTATCAAAAGATATACCCTTTATTTTACTCAGGAGCTCGAAGTAATATTCGAAACCTACGCACAATTATCTACGAAAAGAGAACTCTCTATCTCTGTCGAGAAACGGTCGTTTTCGTTCTATAATTAGACGAAACAATCAAACTCCTATTAATAACCTAGAGACTTCCACTAACTAGCGCGCTATGAATTAGAAGTATTTCTACGGTAATAAAATCGATCTTCAAGGACGTTAATAATTATTAGAATCTATCTCATTAACAGAACTCTCGTCTATAATTACGTTATAATTTAACTATACAACACCCGTCCTAGGCTCTATCATAGGCCACTTTTCTAGATTTACCCTTTATTTTTCTAATATATAAAACTATTCCTTATATACCGCCCTTATAGTCTTACGAGTATAGTATTTAAAAATAGCGCGGTAGGATAAAATAAATAAAACCGTATTATAGATTTTCTAGCGTATTTATATCTTATCTTTAAACTCTACCCCGAGGATAAAATATAATAGACGGGGGGAGTTATCTCTCGCTATCGCCTTATTAACTTTTATATAAACGGGTCTTTTATAATTTAACTCGTATACTCTTTTTCTAGACTTAAGGTCTTGGTTAATAATATCGATAAAGCGACCTCCGAGAGTATTAATATAAAGAAAATCAAGTATATTATAAGAGTATAATATTCGGTAATATCTATACCTAGTTTTCGAAAATAATTATAAAAGTCGTTTTTAACACCGTAGTAGGCTATCTCGAATAATAGGATATTATTATACTTTTTAGCGGTTTATTTAGAATAGTATTAGAAGTTAATATAAAAGGCGAAGTAGAGTATATTAATAATAGAGATATTATAAAATTTACCGCCGACCTCGATATTAATTCTTCCTATTATAGTTATAGTTAATTAAATTATATTATCTAAATATCTTTTTTAATTAGTTATAATCCGTATAATTAATATTTATTAAGAGAGTATATAGATCGAAGATTAATTATTACTCCCGACTTTTTTATTATTTATAATTATTCCGTATATATATTATTATATCCCGCTCGACTTTAACCCGTCTTCTTTTAGAAATCTATTATAGAATTAACTTCTATTTTATTAACGTTAATTTAATTAATTTTAGTTTAACCTATAAACGCCTTTATAAAATTTATACTCGCTAGTAACGACGTACTTTTTCGCGATATAATCTTTAGTTTATTATTTTAGCCGATAACTACGCCGTCTAGAAAATAATATTAAAGCGATAAATTATACGTAATTTAATTTTACTACGATTAAATCGCTAGATTTAACGCGTAATCGACGAGATTTATTTATAAAACGAGTACCCGAATCCTATAAATTACCTAAATAAATAGGAAATTTATATTAATTTTATAAGGTTTAAGGTTTTTAAAAATAAATAAAGAGAAGAATAAAAGTATAAAAATATAATATATAAAGATATAGTATTCGATTATTAGATTAAAGAGGATTAGTATATTCTATAACGTTTTATCTTAAATAGGTAATTTTACGGATTATATATCCGAGAATAAAAGAAATTAAAAGTATAATAAAAGTTAAAGCTCGAGCTTCGGAGGTATTAAACGAAATAATATTTCGGACTATTTAATTAAATCTCTTTAAGAAGTAGTAATAACGAGATATTAAAAAAATTTCGGGTATAATTTACCTCGTATTCTTTAATTTATTTCTAGTATCTTCTTTTTAAGCCCTATAACCCTATATTTTAAACCGAGATCGTTATAATTAATAGCGAGGTTATTTATCGATATAAAAGTAATCGGGTACTTCTTATTTATTATTACCTCGTTTATTTCTAATACTTTCTTTCTAAGCGTTAGAGCCTTATATCTACGACCGAGATCGTTATAACTAATAAATATTATTAATATTAGGGAGAGTATCGGGGTATTCTTTATTTAATACTCTTTTATTCTAGGCCTCCAAGGGTTATATACTATTAAATCGCCGTTATTACTAAACTCTAGGAGTAGGAGAGAGTTTTTTAATCTAGTTTAATATATTTACTATTTTAGCGCTTTAAGGCCCGAGTATTTTTCGGTAATCTTTATAACCTTATTTAAAATATATTACTACTTTTTTAAAGTTATACGATTCTCGATATAATAGATTAATATTATATAATATATCGGGCTATTTTTAAGGATTTTATTAAAGATTTTTACTATATTTATTTAAAGCCCGTAGATATATTTTCTCCGTCTCTATTAATTTACTTTAGCTTTATAATACCGATTTAAATTAATTAATATTAATTCTTCGGCTAAATCTTCTATAATATAGAAGTTTATAAGAGTATTAAAAGTATATAAGGAGTTAGGTAGAATTTCTCGGAGCTAAATATTAATAGTATAAATTAATATCTAGCTCGGGTTAATATAATAATCGAATATACTACGGATTTATATTATAGTTTATTAAAAACTACGGTATAAAAAAAGACTTCTCGTACCGAATAATACTTATTTATTATTATTTTCTAGTGACCACTTCCTAGAACTTGTCTTAACTATCGATATTCTTATTCTACCGCAGAGCCACTTTTTCTTTTAAGTCTCTAAATATCTCCATTTATCGAAAGTAGAGTATATAGGCCTAAGCAAATATGAGCGAAGAAACATATCTCGCTCGGCCACTTTCGATTCCGGGCTAACAAGGGCAAGGCTCTGAAGCGCCTAAGAATTCATATATCACAGGTTTCTGAATCCCGAGAACTAGATAGTGACTAGGCTGTTCGCAGGTCGGATCAGTCGTTGTTGTCCATTCCAAAGCGTATTGGACACAAGGAGCTGGCTTGTCGTGAATTAAAAAGGATCCTACTTGCTCAGTGCGAAAGGCAGGGACGTGCTTAAGGAGATCCACAAGGCACTCAGATGTAAAAGGAAAGCCGGAATCATTTCTTGTATCCGATATCATCGATGCCCAAAGATCATACCTCTTTCTCTTAGTCTCAGAGAATTGGGAGATCGACGGGCATACGCCGTCACCAGGACAAGGAAGTAAAGGCTCGCTGGGAGGATTCTCTTTATTGGCCACAACTTCTTCACGTTCATCCTCCATAGCAGCAACCTTTAAGAGTATATTGCAATTTGATACAGCTCCACAAGCGCAGTGACGAACCATTAACTTCTTTACACAAGTTGGTCCACGCGTGAAATTTGTGACCGGCTCTCTCCCGAGAAGCAACGTTCGTTCAACGATGACGCGCTCCGACTCTTACAGACAGCAGTATGGGGATATGAGTCACACCCTACGCACCGCATACATCTTGTGTCGTAGGGTCAGTAGGCCTACCGCAGTGGATACCCAGCTTCAATGGCTGACAACAAGAATACTAGGCCCAACTCCTATAAGCCGGTAGAAGTCTTAGGAGAGTAGATGAAGAAATCAGCTAATCGCAAGCTTGAAATAGAGCTCCACGATAGGACGCAGGAAATGTCCAAACCCTACAATAATATTACCTTCTAGAAGAGAGTGTACTGGATTGTCTCTATTCTGTATCTTACACTATATTTATTTAGTAATAGCTAGTTCCACGTAGTCATATAAGCTATCGCTCCCGCTATCGCTCTTACAACAATAAACGAACAATCGTTTTGTTATCGCGAATAAATCTTCCAGAAATCAAAAGAAACACGAACAAAAGAATTTGAGAAACAATCTTCGTACAGATAGCAGGTAGGGGGGGCTGAGAATATCATTAAGGATTTCCAGCTACCTTCTCGAGTAGTGGTCGGATAGTGATCTTTAATCCACCTCTAATGCATTGCCATATTCTCTACTTTGAGCGTTAGCCTTCTCCCCTTTGTCCAGTAACTACTGTATCAATTTCTCACAGCCTTCAGCTGATACCGTCTGTATTATATTGCCAAAATATTCACCTTAAGCGTTGATCGCTGATCCATTTTTCAGCAGCTACTTTATTACTTTCTCATTACCTCTAACTGACACCGCTTGTATATCACCTCAACCTTTCGAGAGCATGGTTCGACGACGCTATTATCGATTTAGTAACTTCGTCTTGAGGATCTTCGAGCTTGAAACTGTGTGCAAGATTGTTGATACTACTTTTAACACTCTGAAAGGTGATATATCAGATGATATCAGCTTTGCACTAGTAATGTCAATGATATTCGAGACCTAATTAATCCATGGATAGAATCGGAAATCAGAATCTGGCCTAGAGTATCGGACGCCTATGCTCTAGCATTCCGTTTCATGCATCATTGACGCATAATACTGGTAGCACTCCCGTGTTGTCGGATGATCCGGGCCCAACGTCTTCGAAAACCCTTCTAAAGCTCTGAGATAGAGAACAGACGCGTCGTTGTACCGTTTTTGAGTGTGAAATAGATAGGCAAGGCAATGAACGCTGACCAACGTGTCCGGATGCTCCACTTCCAGCACTTTCTCCTTTCCGTTCAGTGCTCGTCGATTCATCTCTTCGGCCGCCTCAAACTTCCCTTGGTATTGAAGCACCGATGCCAGATTACTGACGCTAGTCAACGTCGAGGGATGCTCCACTCCCAGCACTTTCTCCCTTCCGTTCAACGCTCGACGGTTCATTTCCTCGGCCGCTTCATACTTTCTTTGGTATCGAAACACCAATGCCAGATTACTGACGCTGGTTATTGTGTCCGGATACTCTATTCCCAACACTTTCTCATTTCCGTTCAACCCTCGTCGGTTCGGAAGGCGCAAAAATCTTGGCAAGGTAGTAGCATTATAAATATAGGGTAATAGTTATTTTATATATTAAGTATTAATTTCGGATTTTAATAAAATCCGTCCTATTAATTTATTATTTCGAAAAGACTAGGAGATATTATTAAAAATCCCGTAATCTACTTTTATTATTACGCCTAGGTTATGATAAATAATAGAAATAAATCTACTTATTTCGACTTTATATAATTGATATAACTCGTTTATTTTCGATTTTTAATTTTAGGTATAAAGATTTATTTAAAATATTTATTTATTTTAAACTCGGGTACTTAAGTTACTATTTATATTTTATAGACTTTCTATTATTCGGGCGGCTTTATAACTATTAAAACTCTTCGAAAATTATTAAATAACTCCTATTTACGGGCCCTAATATCGATAATAAAGTTTTTATTATAAAATATATAAAGAAACTCCTTAGAGAAAATAAAAAAACTAGTATATAAAAACTATTTTATAACTTTAGTATTATAAAGTAATATCTATATATTAGTTTTATTTATTAAGTATTAATAACGCTAGCCGGTATCTATTTTAAAAAAATAAAACTAGAGATAAAAAATCGAGTATTATAAATATATTCCGACTATATAAACTATTTCTCCGTATTAATTTCTCGAATAAAAACGGAGAGTAGATAACCTTCGATCGTTTTATATTCCTCGAGGAGTTTTTTATTCGAGGTTAAAAAATATATTTAATATAATTATTTTTATAATAAATCGTCGCTTTACTTTCTTTAACTTTTCGTGTTCGTTATTATAGAACTAAATTTACTAGTTTATAACTTTCTTTAAATATAATAATATACTACTAAATATAATAACTATTATTACTAATTTTAGTAATTTCTCTATAATTCGATCTTCGGTAAAATATACTATAAGAATCGATTAAACTTTTTCTAATACCGACGGAGCCGTAAGAATACCTCTAATAATTATTTATAAAATCTCGGATATTAAAAGAAATTAAAGTGTCTTTCTTAATAATATAAAAATAATCTCGGCGGAGACTTTAATTTTATTTTAGAAAGTATATACTCTTATAAAGAAATCGAAACCGATATTATATTAAATTGAATTTATAAATACGTAATTATATTTATATCTTTAAAGTAATTATAATTTTTTTATAATTAAATATAACTCGTCTCTCGTCTCCGAGAAAGCGGCTTAATTCTTTTCTTTTAAATAATAATAATATAGAATTTAATATTAACCTTTTATTTCATAAAAGTTAAAGAAATAATTTATTTTAATATAATATTTAAAGGCGAGGCCTTATTATTTCGCCGATTTATAATTAAATTTAAGGGCTCAAATATATCGAATATCGAAATTTATAAATTAACTTTCCGATTATTTCCGATATATTTTAATCGCTAATATATTAAAATTATAAAAGACCTAGGATTTAACTTTAACGTATTTATAAAATTATAAAATACTATCGTAAAGCGGCTTCGTTATATTATACTTTTTATAATTAATACCGTTAACTTTTTAAATTATAAACTCGTTAATAAAATAATCTAAATATTTTAATTTATTCGGAAATTTTATTATATAGAATTCGAATCCCTAAAGAACTATTTCCTTCGAGGAATATTTAAATTAATAATATTATTATAACTTCGAGAGTTAAAGTATTATTCTCCTATTTTCGTAGAGTAAAATATAATACTTTATAATATTATAAATAAGACGGATATTGTTACCGAGGATAAAATCTATTATTATATTAATAAAGAGATTATAATTAATAAAGTTATAAGACTCGGACGCCGATATTATATCTAGGAGATATATAAATTATTAATATAGTCGACGTCCCTAGTAAATCTCTATTTAATACTCTATATAATTATATTATATTTAATTAATAGAGCTAGCGAGATCTCCTAAATTAATTAAATAATAATAATCTTAATAAGAATATTTATAATATAATTTATAATCCCCGTTTATTATCTTCGCGCGTTATTAAATTAATAGATTATTCGAGAGTAACCCTAAAGATTATAAATAGTCTAGTTGTAAAAAAAGGTATAATTAATTTCTTTATTAACTTTATTAAAAAGGATTAACTAAAGAGGATTATTACTATTTATATATAATTAACTAATTATAATAATAAAGGAATTTAGTACCTAGTCTATATTATTTTAACTAAAATATATCCGATTATAATAGACTTTTCTAAAACCGGAATCGTAGTATATAATATTTTTACTTGAATAGAATAATCGTTAACGACGTCTATAAATAGATATAAAAAAATATTTAAAATATAATTTCTATTTACCCGATTTTATAAATCCTAGTCTTTAAATAATTATCGAGAAAAGTATTAGAATTCTTAAAGAGGAGTCGCCGTATAATTTTACTAAAGAGAATAAAGACTTTTTAAATACTCTCGATTTAAATATTGAAAATTACTATTACTACGAAAGTAAAAAGGTTCTAGAGAAACTTTATTATATTATTAAATAATTTCTTTATTAAGTTATAAAGACGAGCCCGAGACTTAGAAGTTACCGATAATTTCGACTAGAGTTTAATTTATTAATTATATAATTAAGAGTTTATAAAAGAAGGACGGGAAAAACGAGGTATTAGAAAGATTTATTATATATTTAATTATTATAATAAAGGAAGTAGGGAGTACGCGGGAGAGAGCGAAGGGAAAATTAAAAAGTTTTTAATATATTATCGCTATAGTATATTTAGGCGAATTAGAGAGGTTTAAAAAAAAATTAAAATTAAAATTTCTACTCTAAGCGATATTAGGAGTTATTAAATAAAACGAATAAAATAAATATAATCTTATATATATATAGATAGTTATATTTAAGAAAAAAGTTCTACTCTTTAATTAGTATTTTTATTATTATAATAACTCGATATCGCCTACGTCTTTAGTAATAATTACGGGTTATATTAATTTTTATAAAGAGTATATCGGTAAAGTAGTAAACTAGTATTCTATCGAAAAGGACGGAAAAGACGCCTAGATTTATTTAATCTATATACTAGCTCTAGAGTTCGAATTAATACTTATTTTCGGCTAAAGTTACTAAATACATATTTAGTACCTCGGATAACTTTGAATAGTTTAGAATAAATCGAGATAAACTAGTCTAAATAATACTAGTAAATAAATAAATATATATAATAATAAATAAATTGTATAATCTCTAATACCGCGCTAGTCTAGAGGGTATTACGTATGTATATAATTTTTATAAATTAATATAATTTAAAATCGAAATATAACTAGTATAATTATAGTATTTTATATAATTTTAGCGAGTTACTCGACGTTAGTAGAAATTACGGATTTAAGAGCTTAAGTCCGAAGTTACTATTTTTAGAGTTTTCTTCAATTTTAATTTTAATTTTTTTATTTTTCTTATTCTCTTCTCGTTATTTTTCCGTTCAAAGTTATTAAAATATATATTTAATACCTCGACTCTTTTTATACGGGCTCCCGCTTTATTAATATATATAATCTAGATTAATAAAGTCTTTAAAATTTAACCTCGTACGAGCGCTCTCTTTAATATATTTAATATAATTAATACGAGTTTTAAATTTATTTTCGACTTTTATATAAACTCCTTCTTCGCTAGTAATTTTATTATCTTTATTCGTAATATTTTAAATTATTATATTCTCTCTTTATTATAATCCTCGTAAAGATAAAATAGTAAATATTCGAACTTCGTTACTCTTTTATACGTTTTAGAGTTAAGAGGCTAGTCGGTCTTTTTCTTTAATTTTATTTTATTATATAATTAATACCTATTACGAAACCCCGCCGAGGAGAATTAAAAATAGAAACGAAAATTAAATTATTATATATATTTAGGTTAGAAAAGAGAGTTATATCGATAAATCTCAAAAGTAAATATTAATATATTTTAAATATTATTAATTTTATTAGAGAGTTATCTACTAAATTTATATTAAAGCTCTATATTAAATACCGATCCGAGGTTTAATAAAATTAGTAATTCGGGGGTCCGAGTAGAGTCTTATTAATAAATAATATTTATTATTAATAAGTTTAATAACTCGATAAATTGTTAATAATTTAAATATTAAACGAATAAGCCTATTATATACCCTATAGTATATACTATAATATAAATTATAGTATAGATTATAGTAAACCCTATAATATACGTAATAATATACGTAATTTATATATACTATTGAATAGTATACGTAAATATATTTTAAATAGTATACGATATACGCCTCCCGTAATAGTATCTAAAATATTAGACGAAAGCCCCCTATAGTATACTTAATTATAATATATACTGAAAATACGCCAAGGTATACGCTATAGTATACGATATAATATAGTATTTATATATATATATTTTCTAGATATACTCGGGTAACGTCCCTACGAGAATTTTCGTTAAAATTTATTATTCAAGGCCCGGTAAATCGCTAGCGTTAATAGCTATTACTAAGAGTCGCTACCGTTAATAGCGACGATTATAGAATATTATTTATTTTAGCCCTATAATAGGGCTGAGCTACTATTAATATATTAATAATATATACGAGTTATTAAAATTATAAAAGTTATTAATCCTATTAAAATTAACCTAGAGTTATTAATAGGATATTACCCGGACTTCTAATTTATTAAATTTATAAAGAATAACCTACCTATATACCCGATTTATTGAATCTATTAATAGGACGCTAGTAGTTTTATCTATAAATTAAAATTATTAATAATATTCTATTACTAACTTTTGTTTAAATAAATAAAAGTTATTAATAAAATACTATTAACCCTATTCGCGCGGGCGATAACTTTGATTTTAGTAGGAATTTTTAAAAATTACCGATATAATTAAAATATCTAAATTCTATTAAAGAAACTCCGTTAAAATAAAGAAATAAAACTCGAATTATAATATTATTTTCCCCTCTATAATATTATTTGACTTAAATACTAGAATAACCTCGAATAATATATTAATTTTTTAATATAGATCTTTATAAACCCCGATCGAATATTTATTTTATTATTTTCGTAAAGAGGTACTATTTCTCTAGTAATATTTACTAAGTTTACGAATTATTAATATTTATAATTAATCGTACTTTTATTAATTTAATTAATATTCCGAGTTTAACTACCTCGGAGACTTCGTTAATAAATAATATTCTCTATTAAATAACTAGATCGGATAAATATACTCAAATAATTTTTAATAGTACTTCTTTTTATAAACTATATAATTTAAATTATTTAATCGAAGTATAATTATTTAAATAACGCTTTTATAAACGTAAAAGAGAGATATAAATTAAATCTTTTATTTATATTAATAAATTAAAACTAAATCGAATATTAAAATTATTTATAAAAGAAAAACCAAATTTTGGATTCTTACTTTACTCTAGAACTAGTAAATTTTAGAAATTCTAATACTCTTTAATTCTAATATTTTTTAATTTTAATAATATTTTTAATTTTAATATCCTCTTTATTTTTAATATTCTTAACGGGCGCTTTTATAGATTAAATTTAAATAAAGCGGATTCTATTTTAAAGAGTTCTTTCTTTATAGAATTTAGATTTCCGTTAATTAGTTCGTATATTTAAATTATTTAAATATATATTTAACTATTAGGGTCTTTTAATTTTTTTTAATTATATTAATTAAAAATCTACCTTAGATTTATATTAAAGCTCGTATATGAAATTACGAGTATAATAATTAAATATACGGGATAAAAGAAACGCTTTTAATAGTATTAATTTAAATAAAATACTTTTTATACTCGTAGATATTCGAATTATATTATATTCTAAATAAGATAATAATATAACCGCCCGTATCTTTTATATTATAATAAGATTTCGAAATTTATAATCTTTTTATTATTAATATAGATTTCATAATATCTTTATTAAAGTAATTATAAATTCTTTAACCTCTCGAGTAATTTTCTAAAAAACTTCTACTAGGCCTAAAGTTTATATATATAATTTTATTAGTTTTATAATTACTAATTATCTTATATAATTTTTTCTAGATTCGTATATATTTGAATTTAGTTAATAAGTTTATTAATTAACTAGTATAATTAAGACTTAAATTATTAAAAAGCGAGTAGTTCTAAATTATTTATTTAAAAATCACGTATAATAAGAGTTATAATTAAGTATTTTAGTATTTTTAACTCGTTTTCTAAAAAGTTCTTTTAATATTATTTAATAAATTTTAATTTAGAGATATATTTATATTATAAAGAGTTTTTACAAACTATAAAGAATATCCTTTTTTATATATATACTAGAAGACTCTTTAATATAAATATATACTCGAAATAGATTAAATAACCTAGAGGTCTCTACCCTCCGGATTTTTTACGAGGTTATTATAAATATAAGGACTTTGATATATAAGAATTATTTAATAAATAAAAATTCTAATTCCGGTCGTTTTAAAGATAATTATAATATTAGAGTAATCGAATTTATTAAAAAAGTTGAAAGTAATTAACTTAGAGATTCAAATTGTAAAAAAGTATTATATATTAAATATATTTTAAGAGTATATCCGGAGCTTTTATATTAAGATTTATTTCTAGATATTTAGAGTTTAGTAATTAAAGTCGTTATAATCTATATACTATAATTTAGTAAATAAGTTTTCTAAATAATTTATAACTATTTTTATCAAAAGTCTAAGCGCGAAGGCGGTAGAAAGATATTAATATATTTTTAAACTTTTTATTAGTTTTTTAAATTCTCTTTAATTTTATAATTAACTCCTCTCTAAAAATTTATTTATAATCTCTTTAATATTTATATTTAGTTTTTAGATATTTATTTCTCGATTCCTCTCTTTTTCGCCTTATTAAAGGAGTTTGAAATTAACCCTTATAATACCGCCTTTTATAATACTTCTATTAACGATATTTACTTTTATAATATCGTCTTTTACGATATGATTTTTCACGGTATTTACTTTTACGATACTATTTTCTATATTAATATCTTTTCTAGTATCTATTCTCACGGTATATATATTTATAATATAATCTTTTACGATAATATAATACTAAATATTAAATAAACTCTAAATATTTAGATACTATTTTATTATTTATAAAATAATTATTAATATTATTTCTGAAATTTTTATAATATAAATAGAATATCTTAATCTCTTAACCTATTTAGTTTTAGCGCCTAGAAAATATAAAATACGAGGTATATCTCGAGAGGATTTGAAAATAGAAAATTATATTTATTTATATTAAAATATATTCCTAGATTTAAATTAATTAAAGATTTTATTTATTTTAACTTTTATAAAGTCTTATATTATATTACTACTAAAAAACATTTTATTTAAAAATTATTATTTGATTTATTTAAGTCCTTTTAACTTCGTTAATTAAATATTTAAAATATATATTATAAACTTTATTAACTTTATTATAATAACTCCGAGACTACGAATATTATTATATTTATTATCCGGATTTAACTATCTCTTTTTTCAATAAAAGAATTACTAATATTCGTTTAATATAATAATTATTATCTATACCCGATCTCTTTTTAAAATTTATTGATTTTTACCCTTTCTTTAAAATTAAAAAGAATTATATTATAACTAAGCGCGCTATAAGTTAGACTAAACCTTTATATATATAAAATAGACCGTTTACTACTTATCCTCTATTTATATAATAAATTTTAAATTAATAAATATTAGTATTTATCTTTCGGTAGATTACCGCGATCTAGAAGACTTTTAACCGCTAATTCTATAAAATACTCGTTATATATTATAATAATATATTTATTTACTCGTAAACGAAGATAATATTACTATTTTCGATATATATCTTTAATATTAGTAATTTAATTATAGGTAGATAATAATATTTAATAAATAAAGCCCTTGGGTTTTCTTACCCGTTTAATAACTACTTATTTCCGACGATTAATATTATTCATATCGATAACTATAGGTCTAGTCTATTTAATAATTATAAAATAATAATAAAATTAATTAAGAAATATTCTAACAGACTTCTCGTTTTTTAATATATTCAAAACTATAATATTATTCGCCTCGTAATTTAATTTAGGAAATTATAATTTATAAAATTATTTCTATTTCTATAATTCTTAGAGATTAGAGAAGGAAACGATATTATCGAGGTATTTAAATCTATATATTTCTATATTTCTTTATTATTAACCTTATTACTTTTAAATCTTATTTAGAAATCTTAAATTTAGATAATAAACTTTTTATCGCTAAATATTTTAAAAAATTTAAAAATAAAGTAAAAAATAAGAAAATTATAATTATTTTATAATATATCTTACTTTAAGCTCTATAAACTAAAAATAAATATTTAAATATTTAAAAATAAATATATATTATATATAAATTATTCCTATAAAGTAAATATAATAACCTAGCTCTAATTATAAATATAAAAGATATTAATAATTCTAAATATTATTTTATTAGTACGGGGTTTTAATATTTAATTATTTTTATATAATATAAAAACTTCATTTTAATAAAAGACTTTATTTAATAAATTTCAATATTACGAGATATTTTTAGGCCTCTTAATAAAAGACTATAAATATTATTATCTCTCTACGGATTAATATTCGAGTTCTAATAATTATATATTCTTTAAAAAATATAACCTAACTAGGTTCTATACTTTATTACGAATATTTTTATTTATTAAAATTATAAATATTATTAGTTTAGAGTTCTCTCTAAAAGTTTATTTATAAACTCGTAATCGAAGTTCTTTTTATTTTATAATTGACTCCCGAATTGATTTAATTTTATATATCGGTAAAGCGGGAGACTATATAAACTTTTTCTAAATATAATACCCGTATATTCCGTTATCTACTACTCCGAGTAGGTTTATTAACGTCTTATTATTATTTATTAATAAATTATATATTAAGCTAGCTTAAACGCGTAAATAATTTATTTAATTATCTAATTTATATAGTTTAAATCATGAGTTAGATTTAATATATAATAATATTAATCACGTTCTTACTCGCGTATTTATATAAATATCGTATATTAATACTATTAATCTACTATATTTATTAAACGTATTTATTACCTACGATATTTAATAAACGTTTTTATACGACTTTATAAACTTAAATATATTATATATTAAAATTTATCTAGTTCTTAGGCTCGTATAACTAGACTTTAGACTACTCGGTTTATAATTTTATTTTATCGAAATAAAATTACGCCTCTTTATTCTACTTTCGTTACTCCTTTTAAAGCGTAGCCCTCTCGGCGATAGTTATATCGATATAAACTTTACCACGCTTAAATACTAAATAAATATAATATACTACGGGGACTATTTTCTATTAACTTAAAATATTTTTATAAAGGACTAAATTTATAAAGTAATATAGGAGTAAAAAGCGAATATAGTAATATTTCTCGGTAACGACGCTAGTGAATTTAATTTTATTATTAGGATAATTCTAGCCTAAGTCCGTAAATAAATACTTTATATTAATAACTTTGTATTTTAAAAATAAACTAAATTAACTCTTAAAAACGTCGTCGCGGAAATAATAATATACTTTAATAAACTACCCCCGTTAATATTCTTTTATTATTAATCTATTAAAGGACGAAGCTTAAAATCAATAAAATTAATAATAATTATCTTAATACGGGAGCCGTTCGTCTCGATCGTAATAATATAATAAAAGGTAGTCCGATTAATAATAATAATTATAATAATTTTTAAAACTTACTCTAGGGCGGGTACTATATAAAAGATATTAATATTAATAATTATCGTAGGCTCCTCGAAGTATTTAGTCTTCGATTTAATTATAGAGGTAGTACTCCTGAGTTTATAATTAAATTTTATAAATATATTAAAGTAGTATTAAGGGGCGTTTTTATAATATTCTTTACCTAGATATATTACGATATAACTCCGAAACGGACGTCGTAATTATATTTAATCCGATTATAAATATCGGCGCTCCTATTATTAAGAATAATTAGAAATATCTAGGAACGTATTTCCGTTTAGTTCTAGTAGTTATAAATATTATATTAATAACGTCGCCGTTATTAACGTAGCCGTTAATAACGGGAGGGTTAATATTCTCGACTCTTCTACTATATCTACGATAGAGTTATATAAAGTTTTTCTTAAAATTATCTACCTATTTATTAATTATAGGCGCTCGATAATCTTTATTTAATTTTAAGATATAAATACTTTAAAACTTTAATAATTAAATATTAAAGAGTAGAAATACCTTTCCGTATAGATCCTAACGACTAGAAAAGATAAATTTAATTATAAAATTCTTTACGAAGAGTACCTTAAGTAGTTTAAGAATACGAGTATTAATTTTTAATATCTCCGAATTAATAATAAAACCGTAACCGTTAAATATAAAATTATTAAATTATTTTAGTATATCTAGATTTTTCTAGAATTATAGAATTTACGACTATTTTATCTCCCCTATATTATCGAACTTTTTTTAATTATTAATATTACTAGTCTACCCTCTTAATATTTTTTCTCGTAAATATTACTATCCTCTCGTTACGCCCTTATAATAATATATTATTTATTTTTCTATAGTTTATTATCCTCGTTTTATAGGCCTTCGTTATTATAAATATACTCCTCTAAGACTTCGCGGAGCTTATAACTCTCCGACTCCTTTATAAGGTTTTTTATTATTCGATATATTTATCGTCGAGCCTTTTATTTATGATAAATAACTATATCTATACTAGAAATTATATTTATAAATTTAATAATATATATTACGCGATCTTAACTAATTTAATTAATACGGTATATTATCTAGTCCTTAACGTTTACTAGTTACTCGGAGTTAAAGATAACGATATATTTAAAAGCCGTAAATATTTACTTTATATTTAAAAGTATAATAGATCCTATTAGAAATTAAGGTATAAGATTTAAAATTATATTTTCTTTATTATCTTTACCCTCCTAAAAGAGTTTAACGATTTTAATTTATTTTAATTTAAATATACCTTCGTAAATTAAGGCGATAAATCTCTTCTATATTAAACGGATCGTTTATATAATTATTAATATAATATTCCTAGCGTAGGATAAAGCTTATATTATAATATAAAATTCCGTTAGAAATATTTACCTAATAAATAATAAAAGCCGAGATAAGAGATATAATTATATTAATTATCTTTATATCGACCCCCTATATTTTATTTCTAAAAATATCTAGTATTTATATTTTAAAATAATTGTTTATTTTAGTAATTTAATTAATACTCTTTTTAAAGGGTAAATCTCTTTACTCTAGTTTATAAAATTTCTTTTTCTTTAATTTAAACTAATTATTATCCTTTAATTTATTACCCGATAATTTAGGGCCCTTTATATCTTTATAAAGAGCTAGTTTAAGAAATAATAATAAAATTCTAACGTAATATACGACCGCGAGTTATAAACGTATTATAATCTTTAATATAATATTTTTTTTATAACTCTTAAAGGCGAGTAAAGTATTATAATAAATTTACCGAACTCCTTAATTTATCTCCTCGAAATAACGATTTAGTAACGATTTATACCGTTATAAATAATTTAAAAAATAATCGAAATAATAATTAAATTTAAATTTAACTAGTAGTTCCCCGAAAAAGATAAACTTTAGTATATATTATACTTAAAGTATTCGAATAATAATAGTTATATTTTTTTAATACTACTTATACTCGTTCTTAATATTATAGTTATTATATATACTTTGGATAAAACTTTTATACCTTTTACCGAGCTTAATAAATTTATTTTTTATATAATACTTTAAGCGTTTACGCGCCTTATTTAAGCGAGAGTAATCTTTTTTAAAAAGTAACGTACTTTATTTATTATTTATAAATATACTTATTTAATTTATTATCGTCCTCGGTAATAATTTAAACGGAGTCCCGTTAATTAAAATCTTTCGAGGTTTTTAACCTAGTATTATATTATTAATTTTCCGAATCTTAATAATCGTCCCTATAGTCTCGTTATTCTCGGTATATATTTTATTTACTATAATCCTACCCTATCCTATATCCTATTAGAGTTATTATTTTTATATTTTAACTTTATTACCCCTCTTTTTTACCGCGGGAATTTTATTTATTAAAACTTTATTAATTTAACTAGGAAACGAGGTTAAGGATATAAAATAAAGTATTTTTAAAAAATTATAATTTTCGTTAAAATAGAGAGCCTCCTTTAACTTTATTAAAAAATCGCGAGTTAATATATTTAATTTCTCGGTAAAGGCTTTTAATTTAAGATTATTATTAATTTATTATAATACCTACCTAAAAACTTTATTCTCTTATATTATCTACGTTTTTATTAAATTTAATTAATAAGATAATAAACCCGTAAAGGGAAAAAAAATTAGGGTTATAATTTATTATGAGTTTTTTAAATATATTAAAGTTAATATATATATATTAAATTCTTTAAGGCCTCCTAGACGGCTAATATATATCGGGTAATTAAAAATCCTTCGTTATTCCCTCCGTAAAATATAGATTATATATTTTTTCCCCTTTAACTTTCTTTACGTCTTTATAATTTAGTATAAATAAATAATTTAGGTAGGCTACCGCGAGACTTTATAAAATTTAAAATTTTTATTAACTATTAACTCTAAGCTCGATAAAGATTAGTTATATTACTTCTTCAAACTTTATAATATCTATAAAATATTCCCTATTTTAGAAGACTTTTATTTTAAATAAAATAAATATACCGAGTATCTAGAATAAGGTAAAACCTATTATTATTCCTTTTATATAAATCTTTTTTCGAGTTTTATAATCTTTAATATTATTTAGTTTAAAAAGAAGATAGTAGTCCTCTTATTTTTTATTATTCTAGTATATATATTCCGTTACTTTAATAAATTATATATTTAATAATTTAACCCGATTTATTAACTTTAGTATTTAGACCTAGTTATTAATTTATTTATCTTTCGCTCTTTCCTTTAAGGACTTTTTAATATCTTCTTTTTCTTTAATCCGAATATCTTCTACTTCGTTTTACTCCGGGATAAATACTAGTCTAAATATTTAATTAGTAACTACGCGTTTAGTCGTTTTCTCGTTATACGCGGTTTTAGTATTTATAAAGTCTTTTTATAATTATTTAAATAAATCGTCTACCGTAGGCGGGATCGGTCGAGTTATTATTATTATTTATATTATATCTACTAGGGATTAACTATTTACTATAATTTAACTAACTCTTTTATTATCGCGCGTTATAGGGGTTCCGTTATTTTTTATATTTCGATCACTATTATTTTTACTTTTAGAGTTATTAATAAGGGTTTATAAAAATTATATCGTTTTATTATTTATACTCGTTTTAGGATTAATTAAATCGTTAAAAGTTTCAATAGAGAAAACGTCGTATAAAACCGACCTAAAGTATATATTAAGATTAATAGGTTAATTTTCCTTAATCGAGAACCTAAAGTATATACTAGGACGGGTACTATTATTCTTAATAATCTAGAATATACGCGGTATATTAGGACGGTTATTTTTCGGTTATTTCTACTCTCGACGTTTATCGAACTCGCTTTATGAATTTATTATTTAATTAATATCCGCTAGTAGTTTATTTAATAGTTATTTTTATTTACCGCCTTTATTTATAATATTTATTCTATATTTATATTTTCCTCGCCCTAGGCTATAAATCTCGTCTTCGGAATTATTTTCTATTTTTATTTTTATTACCCGATATTAATTATACGCCGTAAATAGTATCGAGAAACGAAATAAAAATTTATTTACTTTAAGACTTTACTATCTTTATTAAAGATAAAAGGAGTTATTAAATTAATCCCTAATTTACTAATATAAGTTTAAATATAAAGTCGGTATTCTCGTTATTAATAACTTTGTTAATTACTCCGCGGAGTTAATAGTCCCTTAATAATTTAATTATAAATCTACTTCTTTAGTATTTAAATTAGATTTTTAATAATAACGAAGTATTTAGCCCTAGATCTTCGCTTAATTATATAATAAATATTAATAGTATTATATTTAATATTGTCTTTTTTAAATTTAACGGAGGGTCGGTTAATTTAATAATATCCGCGAGAATAAATCTAATTATTAAATTATTATACTTTACTCTAAGATTTAAATCTAGTAGATTAGATCTTTATACGGCCGCGTAATTCGCCTACCGCTTTAATATAGCGGGTAATAATATAATATCTTTTATCCGTATTTAACTTAATATCTCGCTAGGAGACGAGAAAGACTATTATAATTAATTTAATTTATATAATAACTTTTCGCTAGTATTTTTTAGTTGTTATTTTATATTATAGGCGATATATTATACTAAAGTAAAGAGGGTACTCTAAATACTATCGTTATTTAAATTATTAAAAAGTTTTAGAGTATTATCTTTATATTTTAAAATTAAAGTAGTAATAAACTCGTCCCTAGTAGTTTTAACTACGTATTATTTAAAGTTTATTAAAGAGTTCGATATTAATTATATTTTAATCTCTTCTTTTATTTATTCCTAGTTTTTTTCCTCTATAATAGTCTTTAAATAAAGCTTTATTAATTTTTTTAAAATAAAGTTAAATTCGTTATTATTATAGTCTTTATCTTTAAATAGAGGTATCGTAACCTTAACCTTAATAATATAAAATAAGTAATATAATTTCTAGTTTTAATATATTATTTATAGTTTTATAAATAAGATCGTAATCGTAGTTAATTATATCTTTTAATAATAACCGTAGGTTCTAGTAATAGGGCTCGGAATTAATTAAAAATAATATTTATAAATAAGAATCGCTCCCGGTCAGTATTTATATTTATTTTATTTAGTTCGATTTCTTCGTTTAATAATTATAATTATTATACCCTTTATATATAGAGGCTAGCCGGAAGAGTAGTCGATTATATATATATAATAATTTATTAATTATATATAATATATTTTATAGTTAGGGTATTATTCGTAGTTAATAAATTTATTAAAATAAAAGGGAAGGTAAAATTAGACCGCTCTATTATTTATTAAAGAAAAGTAAATATAACGTATTACTTTCTAGATTATATATAAGGGATACTATTCCGAAATAATATAATATATATAATATTCCTATTAGGGTTTTAATATTTTTTATATAAATAACTCGTACCTAGTTTAGGTAGGTAAATTATTAAAAGTATTTTATATATTATAATTACTTCTTTATAAAAGAATTAATAAAGAAGTTTTTAATAAATTATAAAATTTATTAATTTATAATTTTATTCTATAATAATAGGTACTCGCTAGTTCTTTAAACCCCCGAAGGTTTATTAAACCTTCTATCTTTACTTATATTTAATATAATAAATTAAATAGCCTTAGGTTTAATATAATATTTAATTTTATATTCTCGTTAAATCCCTAATTATATATATTACCGTTATTAATATTAGAGGTTATTATATATTTTATACTACGGCCTCTTCTTTAATTATATATATCGTCGATAATAAAAGTTATTAGATTCTTTATATTAACGCTAGATCCCGAAGTAATCGGGTTTTAAATATTATAAATTTCCGTAATATCTTAATTATTATCGAATCCTTTAATATTTCTAGTTCCTTTTTTTGTATATATAATATTATTAAGATCTTTCTTTAATTAGTTTATTATATATAAATTCTTATTTTAAAATTTATTATCCGAGTTTAAATCGTAATTATATTTAATAAAATTAAATATTAGGAGCTCCTCTTCGTATTTAATATAAATATTTATTTCTATTATGGGTCTTCGTAGATAATTATAATAGAATCGTTTATACTTTTTCTCGTATAATTAAATTCTTATTTAGTTTATAATAATTATTAAAATATTATTTACGTAAGAAACCCTAGTAAAGAGGCGAGGATTAAAGAATATAAAGCCTAACTTCTCGGATCTTATTATATAAAGAATTATTATAAACTTCTCTTCTCTTCGCTTTAATAATTATTAATAATTCTAGTATCTATATCTTCTAATCTTATAATAAGCGCTAGCGCTTATCTCGTAAAATTAATTTATATAAAATGATTTATAAGGATAAGGATATCTTTAATTTTAATTTCTTTTTAGATATAATATTAATAGAGCTTTATAATAAATTATAACTCCTATTTATTTTAACTAGATTAAAAGAAACCTATTTTACGATATTATCCGTTAATATTAATCTAGATAAAGTTTATAAAGGTATTAAATAAATTCTTATATATTTCGGTAGTTATAGCGGTATTCAAGCGATTAGCCGGATTTATTATAAAAGTAATAAAACTTTTATATTAAATTCTAGAGATAATATTAATAATATTTATAATAATTCGGTATTACTTCGTTAAATTATATTTAAAATAACCTAGGATTACCTAATATTTCTATATACTCTTATTTATTTATTTAACGAAAGAATTATATTTTATATTTTACTCTTTAAATAGTAGTTATTTATCGTTTTTTAATAAATATATAATAGTTTTATATTATATTAAAATAACGAAGAGTTCCCCGTTATTTATTTTATTAGTTTTTTAAATAATAATATAATCACTTTTAAAATTCTTCTTTAGGATTATATAACCCGAATTAATAAAAATTATAATAATAATAACGACGTCCTTTATAAAAATATCCTTTAAGAGTAATAATTCGAGTATTTTAAATATATAATATTCCTCTTTATTATCGAATATATCGTTATTCTTAACTTTATAGAATATCTCGCGAAAGTATTTATAAAGTTTTTAGCGGTAGGTTATATTCCCGGCTTTATTTAATTTATATTTAATATTCTTTTTTACCGTTTATTATAATTCTTTAATTTTCTAAAAAATTATATTTTTGAATATAGGCCCCGCTCTACCCCCGTAGTCCTCGAAATCTATATTATTTATTAAGATAATATCTTCGTTATTATAATCGATAAGATTATTATTATTATAATCCGAGTCTTTTTACCTTTAATTATTTTACGATTTATCGGGTTAAAAGGTATTATTAATTTATATTATATTAATTTAAAGATCGCTCTCGCCTTATAATTTATTATTTTTAATAATTTTACTATCGTCTAGTTATACGCCTTTAAGGGTATTACTATTATTTATAATAATATTATTAATAAAAGTAGGATTAGTATTTAAATCAAATCGACCGAGAAAATTTACGATTTATAATAATAAAGTACCGAAGTTTATATTATAAAGTTTATAACGGCGGTTTATAATATTAAAAAATATTTCTTTAATTTTATTTATTATAACTACCGCGAGCCGATTATATTAACTTTAAAGGAGCGAAGAATTAAGTTATTATTATAAATTATTAATATTATAAATTATATATCGTTAGTTCTCGTTTTAAATAACGGCCTATTCAGTTATAAATAAATAAAAACGAATTATATATTTCTTTATAATTTTAATTCCTCTTTTACCGCGCCGAGTAAATTCGGTATTTAATTTCGTAATAAAAGAGTTTATTATTTTATTTATTAGGCTTAAGACCTTTATCTTTTTACTAACCGATATAAATAATATAATAATAATTATATCGAGTTTTATTTTCCTAGTTCTTTATAGTCCCTTTAAAAGTCCGAGGTTATTAAATATATATAATAGGTATTTTAATATATCTACCTAAAATTTATTTAAATCGATACCTTATTATCCGAGTTTAATTTAAAATTTATTTTTTAAAGAATATTAACTATAGTTTAGGTACATAGATTTTATCCGATAATAAATCGTTATTATCGAGGGTTATAGATATAATTTATATTTTTTTTATATACGGGATTTAATATTTTAATAATAGTTAGTTTAAATTTATATAAGATATCGGATAAAAGAGGAACGATTTTAATTATTATCGGCTTTATATCGAAATAAAACTTCTCGAACTCTTTATATAATATATTTTACGGGTTTATTAAATTAAAAACCGACTTTAATTTTAAATTATTTTAATTATTATTTTTATACTTCTAGAGGCGGTTAAATATAATAATATAATCGAGCGAACTAGTATAAAAAAAGGGTTTTAATAAAATAACTATTATTTATTTTTTAATAAAAAATTTAATTACGAAGTTATTTTCCGTCGAAAAATGATATTCGTAGTTCGAGGGTAAGCGGAGGAGGTTTATATAAATACGATTACCCCTTAATATAATTATTAAAGCGCGTAATTAATATTCCTAGAATTAAGAATTCTTAATATCTTTTATTCTATTCTCTTTTTAGTAAATAATAAATATACTCTCGGTAGTCTAATATTTATTATTATTAATATATATTAAATTAAACGGTAAATTAACCTTTAAACCATCTATTATTAATATAATTTAATTTTTCTAAAGTCTATATTTCGTATCGGCTAAATTATTAAATTAATAAATATATAATATATATACTTATTTAAGATTAAATATAAATAATATTTCGTTATATAAAATAAAAAATAAATCCGCCTTTAAAGTCGAAAAGAAAATAGTAAATTTAATTATATTATTTTTTAATTCTATAAATACGTCGAGTAATTAATCTTAGATATATTAAAAAATACTTAAATTATTAATTTTTTATAGGATTCCTTTAGTTTATACCTTCGCTAAATAGAACGAAAATTCTATATATACTAGTTATTTTATAATATAATAGGTAACTACTCCGACCTCCTATAATTTAATATAATAATCGAGGTATATTTACTCGATAAAACTATCTTAAGCGGGTTTATTTATAAAAGTTTTAAAATATATATAAATTAATAACTCGTTTTAAATATTATTTATAATATTTAACTAGAATATTTAAATATAGAGTAATTACTCTTTATAAAAATAATTAAGAGTAGGTCTTTCTTTATCGATAAAAGCCTTAATCTAGATACGTATATTAAATAACTAGTTATTATTTTTATCTATATAAATCTTATATATTACGCGAGTATCTTCGTTTTTAAATTATTTAATAAATTTATTTTAACCTTCGAAGATAATTCTTATTTTATATAAAAGATTCTTCTTTTTTATAAGTATAATATTATTATCGGCTCGCTTTTTAATAAAATTATCGACTTCGTCGCGCTCGATAATTTAAAGATTTATATATACGTCGCCGGTAGCTTTACCGGGGTTATTTTTATTTAAATAAATAACTACGGTTTATTATTTATTTAATATAATAAATTAATAAAATATTACTACCTAGAATATAAAGAGGTATAGAATAAATAGGAGTTTAAGAAAGCGAAATTATAAAATTCATTAATTAAAATTCTTATTAATAATAATTATTTATTTACGTAAAAAATAATCTCTCTTTATACTACTACTCCTAACTCGGCGATTATATAAAGAAATTAAATAAAAAGTAAAATAAATTATAAATAACTTAAGATATAAGAACCTTCGACGTAGATTAAATTTAATAAAATAAAATTATAAAGTTTATTAATAGAATCTTAAAGTAGTAGTAATTATCTATTTATAAGGCTCGTAATTCCTTATATATAATTACTTTTATTAATAATAATTATATATTAATAAAGAGGTAGAAGTACTATAATCGGTAGATAAAGATATAAAGGTATTTATAATAATTAAAAGTATATTGAACTCTTTATAATATAGTTATATTTAAAATTAAATAAATAAAATAAAGTATTAATTATAATAACCTACTTTTTATAACTAATTAATAATATTTATAAAAGGTAAGATTTCTAGTAGTAAGGTATCTATAATTAAATATCTATATAAATTTTAAATAGATAATTTCTAAGAAACTTATACTATTTTAAAATAAATAATTAATAGATATAAAGATATAAATTTCACGATAATAAATATCTTAATCGGCGGGTATTTTAAACGTTAACTCGTTATATAATAAATACTTTAGTATATATAAATACCGGTATATTCGCCGGTTATTATTATCGAGGTACTCGGGAATAAAGTAGTAAAAAGAATAAAGTTAAAGAATCTAATCTTAAATAAATTAATATATCGAGGATTATAGTTTAGTTTCGTTATTATAATCTTATTTTATAAATTAACCCTCGATAAATAATTTTCGGTAGAGATAAAAATAAAAGAAATAATTATAATTATTTAATAACTTTATATTCGGGCTTTATATCTATAAATCGTTAAATAAAATAAATAAATTAAATTATATCTTAAGGCGATTCGATATAAGGTATAATCTTTACCGCGATTTATTATAAAAACCCTCGTTAATTTATGAAATAATAATTTTTTATTTAAAGGATAATCTTTATCCTTTTATTCCTCCTTAATCCGATTTCCGGAAATAAATTTATTTTTATATTAATTCTTATCCGCGAGTTAAATATTTATACTAGTAGTACTATTATCCTCGAAGATTATTATAGTTATAAAGTATTTCTCGGCGCGTTTAATTAAAGGAGCTTTAAGATATTTAAGTTTATAGTTATAAATATATTTCTTTTTAACGGGAGTATCTTCGGTAGCCGTATTTTTATTACTAACGATAATATCTTTTATAATAATATTATTATTAATATCTTTATTATTAATTAGATCGGGCTCGATAATAATAATTTTATATTTTATACCCGTGTTTTTTTTAGGAGTAGTAGTAGGGTTTACTCGCCGTTAATAAAAATATTAATATTAATACTTGTTTTAATTATAAAAGTATACTTCTTAAGAATAACCTTAGACTTAATTATAGTAGTAATATAAAGAATATTTATAAATAAAATACCTACTCGATTATTAGAGCCGATATATTCTTTATAATTAGAAGTAAATATCCGTAGCTTTAATAACCCTTCTATTTAATTATATATATTCTCGATATAATTATATAATTAAATTAAATAGAAAGCGAGTCGAGATAATTTACGGGTAAACCGTTTATTCCTTTTACGAATTAATAAATTAAGAATATCGATAGTATAAAGGCTAAATTTTATTAGGAAGAGACGAAAGATTTAATTTAAATTTATCTTCGAGTTAACTAGGAAGACTTTCGTTGAATATATAATATAAAAACCTTCGAGAAACCGACTATTAATATTATTTATATTATATTATATACTACTATTTATTATAGTTATAAATTAAATATTATTAATAAACCTTTACGATTTATCGTTATTATTAGTTTTTAATATTTTTATTTTTTTAATAGAGGAGGGTTTCGGAGCTATATTACTCCCTCTTTTATTATTAATATAAACGTAAAGAATATATATACGTCTCGGATCTTTTAATAATAGTTCCTTTTATTTATTTTATTATAATAATTATTAATAACCTTAATCCCGAGTATAATTAATAAATTAAATAATAAGGAAGATTAAATATATATAAACCGGTGGAATTATAAATAAATTAAGTCGTTATTCTTTAATATCGGCGGAACGTCTAGTAGTAGACTATTCTAAAGATAAGGATTTAAAAAATCTAAATATTAAACTATTAAAATACTATTTATTTATTAATATAAATCGGTTTACGACGGGTAACCTCTAAAGTTTTATTATATAATAAATCTAGATATTACCCGCGTATTTATTCGAGGAATCTACTCTTATTACTATATAGAAGATTATAAATCGGTAGGAAATAAATTAAATATTACTTAATAATATATATTATATAAGAAAATATATTTAATAAATATTAAACTCGTTTATCGAATACCCCCTTTTCGATTTTTATTTCGGATATCCGATTTTACCTAGTTATATATATAGTATAATAATTATAAAGCGATAATATTACCGCGGTAAATAAATATTATAATACTACGTATATATAAATATTATAGGCGAAATTTCGTAAATTTTAATAAATTTAATAAATACCTATTATATTATAAAGTCTTCGTCGATAATTATTTATATAAGAAATTATAAATTTTACCCTCTCTACCTCGGCGACTTTTATAATTAATAAAACTAGCGATATATATTTAAAAAGACGACGAGGTTATAAAAATAAATAATATAAAAAGAATTAATATAAAGTCTTTTACCGTCGATATAAAAGACGTCGATATATATATAAAGATTATTATTTATTAAACGCCCTCGAACCGGCCTAGTTATAATAATTTAAAGTATAGTAAATAAAAGAAATTATTAATTTTATCCTTTAATATCGGGCGTAAAGGTCTTTTATTTATATCCTTATATATTCGGGTAGAAAAATTTACGAAAGATAATAATTTTTATATAAAAATAAATATTAAATTTAATAAAATAAATATTAAGTTTATAAAGTTTAATAAATATTTTTAATTTATTAATGAAATAAGAGGAGTATATTATTTATTTCCGAGTTTATACGATTATATACTCGCCTAGTAGTTTTACGAGGAAAAAATAATTAAAGACGATCGCGATAAATTTTTCTATAATATTCGACTCGAATTATTATATAGCCTCTTTAATTATAAGAATATTAATAATTTAACGGAAATATAAAATAATATTATATTTAGAATCGACGGAGATAAATAAATAAAATAGATATTTAATATTTAATTAAAGATCTAGGGGACCGAGCTAAAGAATTATAATATTTTATATCGAGATATTATTAAAACCCTCCGATTTCTTTTAGGGTACCGGCCGTTTAAAAATAAAATAATATTTAGATCTATATACTAATATAATAATAATAATAAACGCGTATATACCGAGATAGATACCGGCGACTAGTAGTAATAAATATAAAAAAAACTTCTTAATAAAACTATTATAATATTATTATTTCTTTCTATAGATAAGAATTTATTTATATAATATAAAATTAATTTAGTCGTATAATTTATTTATTTTATTATAAAGAATTTAAAAATATAAATATAACGAGGTTAAAAACGGCCGGGTTTAATATTTTTAAAACTTCTATTTATTATACCTAATAACGGCGAATATATTAAATCCGACGTATAATATAAATCTATATTAATTATACTCGATTATAAATATAATAGAAACTTTTATTAAAGATAATTTTAAAATCCTAATTTTAAATTAATAATTAGAACCGTAGCGATTATAGGTCTTTTTATTATATATATAAATTAGAAAAAACACCGTTATATAATAAATAGGTAAAGACCGAAGAGCGATTATATAATAATTAATATTAATAATTACTCCGTTATTAGCCGATTTATATAGAAGGGAACTCTATTACGTATAAATATTTATAAACTTTATATTAGTTATTTAATACCGTTTATATAATAATAAAATACTAGGATATCTTTAAGATATATTTTATTATTTTAATAAATTAAAGGACTATTTTCACCGATATAAATTAAATAACGGAATAAACCCGGACGATTATTTTAATATTTTAAAGCTCTACGTAATAACGTATTATATAAAATAAATTCGAATATTCGGCGCTACGGATAACTATAATACCGAATATAAGGAAATAATATATCGTTATTTAATTAAATCTTTCTTCGAGTTAATTAATAAACGAGATATCTTTTAAGAATAACTCGTCTACTATATTTCTTATTACCTACGAATATTAATTATAAAGAATAATCTATTTTATTTTATAACGAGATTATTTATTTTAAAAATAGTAACCTTTATAATTAAGGTATTAAAACTTAATCGCGGGATTCGATTATCTAGGTTTTAATATAATCTAGAGTTTTAAGAAAAAAAGAGAGTTTTAAAAATAAGATTTAATACTATATATTAATACCTATTATCCGTAATATAAAAGAAATTATATATCGAATATTTTTTAGAGGTACTAGTTATTTATATATATTAATACCGGTAGGAGGGGGGTAAAGAACCGACGATTATTAAAATTACGAATAAAAAAGAAATTAATCTTATTTAAATTAATTTATACTTTATTTATCTTTATCCGTCTTTATAATATTAGAAGTTAGATAAAAAAGATTAAAAAGACTTAAAGAACCTAATTACGGACCGCGTAATATATAAAATTAATTAATAGAGTTAAGGAGAGTAAAGATATAACTACGTTTTAATATAAAAAATATAATTATAGTTTTATATAACTTCCCTTTATAACTAAAGTCCTATTTAACTCCGACTTCTCTTAATAATATCGGATATAAACCGTTAAAATATTAAAGATAAATTATTTTAATATAGTTATACCCTCGTCGATTTTTTAAAAATCCGTAATGAAGACTCCTTATATAAAACCTATTATATAATAAAGATAGAATTATAACTAGTAAATTTAATTATTAAATAAAGAATACTCGAGGGGCGTTAAATTATCTCTATAATAAAAAATATAAAGAATATATATATTATACCGGTGTATTTAAATAGGACTATAAGAAAAAACGATGTATTTTATATTAATAATTATACCGATTAAGATTTATATAATTCAATCTATAATAAGGACTTTCTAATATAAAGGATATAAATAACTAATTAAACCTATTATAATTATAGTAGGCGAAGGTAGATTATATAATTAATATAATTTTTAAACTTATAATATACTATTTAATTTATAGACTACGCGCGAATAACTAAAATAATAAATATTATAAAATAAACTACGGGGGTAAATTATAGTATATTCGATTATAAATAATAAAAAATCGTTCTATTATAAAATATAGGTTAATTACTTTTATGTTAATTAGGGCTAGAGCTCGGTTTTTTTCTTATTACCCGATTTTACCGCCGGAATAAATAAATAATAAGATAATACCTCGATATTAACGAATATACGGAAGATTATTAAATATAATATTTATAATTACTAGGGATAAGCTAATTAAGAATAAGTTTAAAAAACTTTAATAATATAATATAATCGGCGAAGATTATAAAAGCGAAGCTAGGTATTAATAAAACCGTATATTCATTAATCTTTATATAACTATAGAAGTAATTAGAGGTTATAATATCGGTAAAGTAGAGAGTTAGTATTTTATCGAAAAATGCGTAAAATACGTTTAGATTCATTTAGCCTATATATTAGCCCTAGAGATCGTTTTAATATTTATTTTCGTTAAGAGTTATTAAGAGTAGCCTTTTCTTATTAATAGTTATTATTTATTATCTTATACGGTTATATTAAATACGAATACGCGCGAATTATATCGGGTAATTATATTATAGTCGGAGTATTATATTTATTAAACGCGTAAATTACTATTAATAAATCGTATTTAATAAATATATATATCGCTATTAGGATAATACGTTTATTAAATATATAAATTTATATTATTATCTTATTTATTTATATCGTTATCTATAGTTTTATTAATTTTGACGGTTTCTTTATTTTTATCGCTTTATTAATCTTTAGCGATTTCTCCGCCGTAACTTAAATCGCGGCCCTTACCGCTACCGCTACTATTATTAATATTATATAAATTTACGCGTTTAGTATTAAATATATATCTATTAAAGTTCTATAAATAATTATTAATCTTATTTAATTTATAGTTATTATCTACCTCCTTCCGATTTCTTTATTATATTATTTAATTAATATACTACTATCTATTAAATTTTACGTAAATTATATCGTTATTTTTATTCTTTTTTAATTTTAGCCTTTTTAGGCTTTATTATTATTTATAACTTTTTCCCTAATTATTTAATATAATTTTTATATTTATTCTTATTATCGCTCGATATAATCGAGTTAATATTATTTCTTTTATATTAAACCCGATTAGGTTCTTCCGGTATAAAGACGGCCTAGAATTCCTTAAACCTCTATAATTTAAATATAATTTAATCTTCTAGTTATTTTTCTTTTTATATAATATTAAAGGTATATTTCCCTTTAGAGATAAAAGTTTAATATAAGTTACTCTACGCTTTAATCTTTATATTATTATCGGGTTTTTTTATTCTAGCGGAGGTTTATTTAAAATTCCGTAGTAAAAATAAAAACGAGTCGGGGGCGATATTTTATTATAAATAATAAATTAATTAAATCTAAAATAGTTATAATTTATTAAATTTATATATTAGGAATTTAATACCGGCGTTCGGGTAATA
>JAABUS010000756.1_pt1 | contig 78866 bp, 11 predicted proteins | sample 5560161 | NCBI WGS metagenome assembly JAABUS01 (sample SAMN10711885, study PRJNA513376) | rock metagenome | isolation source: Antarctica rocks | place: Antarctica: Victoria Land, Trio Nunatak nord | collected 2016-01-04
ATTTCTAAAATCTAACTATATAATCTGCTATAGAATTTTGTTAAATTAGATACTAAACTATTCTTTTTACAATTTATTTTTTGTTAAATATTTTAAAGATTTATTGAAATTCTTTTTTAAAGTTATTAAAGTCTATCAATATTGTACAAAATTTTTTACTATTATTTTTTAAAAGTTTTTGTAAATTTAATTTAAACTAATATTAAATTCTTTTTTTAAAAAATATTAATACAAAAATTGTTTTTTAATTTGCTAAAATAGAATAGAAAATAGAATAGATATCTATTTGTATAAATTAATTCTTTAGATTGATACAATCTTTATAGTAGATATCGAATTTGTCAATTTTAATTTTGTTGTTTTTTATAATAAATAATTAACATAATACTAATAAATTAATATTTAAGATAGAAATACATTAATCTAATATAAATATTATACTAATATTTTTTACAAAAATATTAAAGATAATTCTGTTATAAAAAAATTTGTAAATATTTTTAGACAATATTTGCAATTATTTAATTACAAGAAGTTGCAATTTAAATAATTATAATAATAAATTAAAATTTAAGATAAATTAAATACAATTTATAACAAAGTTATATTCGATTTTCTATATATTAAAAAAATACTAATTGTTTGTTTTGTTTGTTTGTTAAGTATAACAAATATAATTGCTTGCAATACTTGCTTATTAAATATATCGAATATTGTATTTAGAATATTTGTTTCTCGAGTATATTAAATATAATAGTAGATTTGTTTCAAAGATATAGAATCTAAATTACTAATATAGCTTAAGTAAGCTTGTAACAAATTAAAATAATAAGTTGCTAAATATATATTAGTAATTTGTTTATTAAATTGATTATTTTAGAAATGGATAATATTTTTTGCAATTGTATAAGATATAAATATTATTTATATTTTATTTGTATAAAAATAGTTAAAATAACCAAGAAGTTTTTGTAGATATATTTTAATTTTGTTTTATCTAGTTATTATATAATTTGGATATACTTTATTAGATTCTAATATTTTCTGTTGTTTGTATATAAGTTGCAATATCTTTTTAATATTCTCGAGATTATTCTAGAAACAATAATTAAGTAACAAAAATAAACTTGCTAGTTTTTAAATCTTTAATATTGTTAATAGTCTAGATTTTTAAGATATTTTTGCTACAAAGAAGAGAGATAATTAAATCGATCTATAAATATATTGCTTATTAGTATTAAATTAGATTAAAACAACAAATTTTAACAAAAATACTTATCTAAATTTTTCAGCAAGTTATAATTAACAATATAATTAAGTAATATCTTTTATATTAATATATTTAATACTGTTGCAATATTGCTATCTATTTATTGTTTCTATAGAAGTAATTTATTATTGTAGAAACTATCTTAAAGATTTTTGCAAATTACAAAAGCTCTACAATATTATATATTAAAATTGAAAATTATAACTATTGCAAAGTATTTAAAAGATATATTTGAATTTATTAGTAGAATTTAGAATAATATAAACAACTTGTACCTTGTTTTTTGTATTAATAATATAAAAATTAATTCTAAAAGACTAATTATTGCAGTAATAGAGTATTTTATTATCGATCTATTTTACTAGAATCTAAATATTATACTTAATATCTAATATATTCTTGTTGTATAGATAGTAGAAGATATTATTAACACTGCAAAATAAATTTGTAATTTGTTGTTAATTAATATTATTAAAGTTATTAATAACAAAGTTAATACAATTAATACTTTAAAGCGTAGACATAATCTTGTTCTTTATATTTTTGTATATTTTATTTAATAGATCTTTGACAATTTAATTTTAATAAAATATACAATAGACAAGATTAAGTTTTTATAGAAATTGCTATTATTAATAATAATTTAGTAAACTGAATTTGCTATCTATACAATATATAGCTATTGTTGCAAACTTTTTAATTTTCTTCTAATCTATAATACTAAATTGCGATATATTAAGTATAGATTGCTTTAGATTAAAAGTATTAGCTTATAAATTATTTTCTAAATTAAGCAACAAAAATATAATCTTTAATTCTATCGAAATTTCTCTTTCTTAATATTGTCGATAATATTGTTCTGCTTATTTGTAGAATTGTCTAGAAAGTCTTTGTATTTGTGTAGATACTATTTTATTCTAATATATTAACAAAGATCTAGTAGTTTGTACAATAGATATATTCTATTTAGTTTATTATTTGATACAATAGACTAGAAGTTCTAAAAGATAATTTTTACAATACTAGATTTAAAGAAGATATAATACTATTAATATAGAGATTGCAAAGCAGATAATAGATAGCAATATATAGATAATAGATAGCAATTTAGATAATAGATATCGAAAAAAAAATGCAAATTGCAAAGATAATGCAAGATTAACGCGTTAACACTAAGCTATATTGGACAGACGCTAGCTCAAAGTATCTAGCGTATTAGAACTAGAGCTTCTATATTAATCTTAGCGCATTTTATATATTACAAGACAAAACCTGTTATTTTACTATATTATAGTAAGATAGTACATTTTATTGTAATATAGTATTACTAATAATATTTCTTAATTCTGCAGATAATATTGTAAGTTCGATCTGCGCTAATACTAGTATTAAAATAAGTATAACGAAAGATCAATATATATTACCGAGACTCTTTTATAATAAGTCCGGCGAGAAGACGTAGACTATAAGAGAGTTCTGCAGAACAGAGAGACTAGTATTAGGAATAAGAGAGATTAAGAAGTTAGTGCTTGATCGTCTTATATACTATTTAGTATAGCAATTGTCTATTGCACTTCTCTCTTTCCTTCTCTTCTTATTGTATTCGGCTCTTTTATCTTGTAGTTGTTTTCTCCTATTACTGCCTTGCAGTTGTTTTCTCTATCTCTTACTCTATTCTCTTAACTGTCGCATTTCGCCGTTATAGCATCTTGTAAAAGCAAAATTGCTAGTACTATTATCTTAAAAAGATATTTAATACTTGTTGTATATCTTGTATTAGAAAATCTATTTTTAAGATACAATTAAATATTTGTTTTAAGTCAAAAATCGATATATTCTCGCAACAAACATTTAGAAATATTTGTTATTATTGTCGATTACTGTCTTCTTCTTTGCAATCTTTCTGTGTTTTTATTGTTTAAAAACTAGAAAAGACAATCTAAAAATAACATACAAAATATTGTTCTAAACAATAAGATTGTTGCTCTCTATCTTAGAGTTAGAACAATAACAAAAGAAATTATTGCATAAAAGCAAATAGCAACAACAAGAAAGTTTTTTGTTGTTTAAAAGTTGCAATTGCAAAATATAATAATAAATAATATATATATATTTGTTTCTATAGCTTTTTTTTAATTTAAAAACATCTATAAGTATCTCTATAATAAATTTCTTACTTCAATTCAATAGTTTTGTTACTATATTTTCTAGTATATTGTATTGTTATTTAAACAATATCTTCTATAATAGACTAGATATTAAAAATAATATAAAATATATTATTAATTTTTTTTTGTTGCAACAATAAATATATTCGATTTTTCTAATATAAGAAATTTTCCAAATTTAATTTGTATTTTCGATATTTATATTTTTTTTGCTTTTAACTTTGTTTTGTATTTAACAATAAAATAGAAGTTTTATTAAGATATTATTTTCTATTATTAATATATAATAAATATAATAGACTACAAAAGCTTTGTCTTTATTAAATTATATTATTAAGAATTTATTATTTGTATTATTTAAATAGATTAAAATAATTCTTTTTATTAAATATTATTATATTTTAAGATAGAATAGAAGTTTATTAATATTTCTAGAAAACAATTTAATTCTCTATTCTTATTAGTATTCTTGCAAAAACTATATTTTATTGTTAATTTTACAAAAAAAAATTCTACATTTATATTTAATAAATTATTTATTATTATAAATAGTATTTTTTGTTGGTAAATTAAATATAATAAATATAGCAATAGTATTAACTGCAAATATAAGTATATATATATATTTTGTTAAAAAACTTACAATTCTAATTCTTGTTTTAATAAGATATAACTTCTAACAATTTTATTATCTTTTTTGTTTTTTAATATATCTAGTTTGCTAATTTTTGTATCGAAGAACTTTCTAACTTTTTAGTATTGTTAAACAAGTCTAATTTGTTATTAAGTAGATTTTTATTAATAAAAAGATAATATAGATATCTAAAAAAGTATTTTAATAGATATTTTGTTTCTACTCTTTTAGATATAATTATAAAATACTAAAATCAAATATATTAATTTGTATATTTTTTGTATAAATATTAATTATATTTTTGCAAACAAAGTTTCTAATATATTTATTATTAATATTAATAAATATTTATAAATAGATTATTTAATTATATTGTAAAGTAGTTACTATCTCCTTAAGTAAAGCTATATAGTTAAGTAAGTTAAGTTAGATAATATATATAATAGTAATAATAGCATTTGTAATAGAACTAATTACTAAAAAATACAAATACAAAAAAAATCTTACTTTCTATAAAATCCTTTTTGTTTATTATTAAGAGAGAACAATACATAGAGAGTATTTATTAATTTAATACTAATTCTACTTAAATCTAGTTTGTGTAACTTTTTGTTAAATATATACTAATACATATTGAATATACTATTGCAAAGCAGATCTAGTATTGCAAGATATATTTTACAATTTTTTTTTTTTTAAATTTTAATTTCTAGAATCTATATTATTAGTTCTAGCTAAAATATAATTTTTAAATTGCTATTATAACAATATTTATAAAGTTATATATATTGTAATATAAATACGCGAAGTTTTACTTTGTAATTATCTATCTCTTAATAGTAATAAATAGAAACAAATATTTAGAATAATTTCTTATATTTTGTAGATAATAAGAAAACAATAAATATTTGCAACAATATATTTACAAAATTAATATATAGTTTTATAGATATACAAAATTCTATTTTACAACTATTTTTGATAGCAGTAAGATAGAAACAAATATTTAAAATAATTTCTTGTATTTTATAGATAATAAGAAAGTAATAGATATCTGCAATAATATATTTACAATTATTATTTTTGTTTATTTTAATAATTGTAGATTTATCTTTTTAATAAAACTACTTTTAACAAATATTAAATAGACAATGATTATTTAATTTTTTCAATAATATATAAATATATTACTATTGTTCTTAGATACAATATAGTAATATAGATATTATTATTACTATTTTGCTTTTTTGCTTTTTGTATTATTTTGCAAAACAATTTTGTACATATAATTGTTTCTGTTCTTGCGTCTATTTATAAACTATAAAAATACTTAATTATTATAGTATTTAATCTAAATTAATATAGTTAATATTATAATCTTTAAGTTTGTTTTATAATAATAATAATAATTTTTATTTTTATTTATAAATAAATATTGCAATTCTGCAAATACAATTGCAAATATTTACTTTTTAGTATTTTATTTATTTATTGTAATTAATATACAAGTATTAAGATTGTTTATATACTATACAAAAAACAACTTTATTTTAATTCTAATTGCAACAAAAATAATTGCAAAATTAATTTAAGAATTTAATTAACTTTTAATTATATAGAATATTATTAGTATTTTTATAAATTATTAAATAATAATAAATAGCTTAATAGTATTAATACTATTTTAAAAATAAGATTAATATATATTTAGACAATTTATTTATACAATTTTAATAAGTATTTTCTATCTATTGTTGTTGTTGCTACTATTGCTGTTACTTTTGCGCTTGTTTTTGCGTCTATTTCTATATTTATCTCTATTATTTTTATTTTTATTTCTGTCTTTTTTGTTTTAAATATAATTTCTTTTGCTTTTTTTATTTTTATTTTGCTTATTATAATTTTGTCTATATTTTTTATTTTTCTTAATTTGTTTTTTAATTGCAATATAAAATATATCTACAAATTAAAAAAAATAGAAATAAAACTAACAATATAAAATATTTGTTTAATACTATTGTTATATATTTGTTTTTAAACAAAATTTCTTTATTATATATTTTTTAATAACAAATTGTATTATTAAATATTCTTGTTACTTTGTAGCAAAGTATTTCTACAAATTAAATTTTATTATTGCTATGATATTTCTTTTTATTTTGCATATTTGCTTTGTTATTGCTATAATAGTAGTTTTTTTTATTATTGTTAATACTCTTTAATTAGAAATAGACTATTGTATATAATATAATAAATACAATATATAAATTTTAAAAAAAATATTAAATTAATTTATACAATTGCAGTTGTTATTACTAACAATTTTTTTTGTTTTTTTTAAATTTTTTGCTATTATATTGTAATTTTCAATTCTAATTGTTTGTTTTTTAATAGAGATTTTTGTACTATATCTGCAAATTGTTTTATTATAATAAACTATATTTTAAAACTTATAATATATAAAACTAATATATATTAGCTTAACTTATAATAATTATTATTTTGTTTATAATAATTGCAATTAAGATATATCTTGTTTACTATCTTTGAAATAGCAAAAACTAATTTGTATAAATATATATATATAATTGTATTTCTATATATTTAAATTTGTTTCTAAATATTTGTATTACTATAAATTTTTTTATAGTTTTTAAAAATATAATCTTGAAACTTTAATTTAATTTTTAATTTTATTTAATTTTATATAATTGTTTTTGTTTTCTTAATTTACTAATTACTTATTTTTTTTAACTTTTTTTTTATAATATTTTTGCAACTATATTGTACTTTTTTTGTTTTTTTTTTAATTTCTAAATCTTATTTATTGTATTTTCGAGATACTTTAAAAAAATTTATATATATATTTATTTATTTATTTTTAATAGTAATTCTATTAAGTTTATAATAGTTTACACAAAAATATAAATTATTATTAGATTTCTTTACAAACAATATTAAAAATTTAATAGAATTATTTAAAAAAAATATTTAGTTTTTTTTTAGTATATTTGCAAAATATTCTTGTATTGTAATTAATTTATTATATTATATATTATATATATATTTTGTATACAATATTTTGCTTTTTACAAAATTAATTAAATACTCTATCTAATTATATATATTAAGTATATTTAAAAGTTTTTTCGAAAATATCTTTATAATTTTTTTAATTCAATTCGAAACAACTAATTTTTTAATTTAAAATATATTATATTTTGCAATCTCTTTTTTTATATATCTTAAAAGCTTTTTTAAAAATAGTATTTAATATAGAGATACAATATAGATTTTGTTATAATTTTTAAAAGCAAATATAATAAGTTGTACAAATTTCTTACAATTAATTATCTAAATATTGTTTTTCAATTATTTAGTAAAACTATTTTAATAGATTTAAATACAATTTAATTATTATATATTCGAATTCATTTTTTTGAGCTAAAATATTTTAAAAAATATTCTATAATTTTGCATATTAATAATATAGAATTTAGAGTAATTGTTTTTGTATATTTCTTTGCTATTTATAATAGTAATAGTAGACTAACCGTCGGGTTAGGTTTCGATTCCAACTATTGGAGCCGACCCGACTCGACAATTCCAACATTAGGAATCGACTTGAAACCCAATTCGATTTCTATTATTTTAGAATCAAATCGACTCGACTCAACTCGATTCTCGATTCCAAATTAGAAATCGAAGCGAATTGCCAAGAATGCCAAAAATTCTAAAAATAATATAAAATTAGTGTTTTTTAATTATTTTCTAGATAATGCACAATAGTAATGCATAATATAAAAACAATCTACTATATTTATTAATTAAATTAAATAGAAAAATTATTTCTATTAAATTATTAATTAATTATTACTAAAAATAATAAAATTTACTAAAAATAGTAGTCTTGGCGATTCGAATTGGTTTTTTCGAGTCGAGTTTCGATTCCAACTCTAGAAATCGAATCGAATTGTCGATTCCAACATTAGAAATCGAATCGACAATTCGATTCCAACTTTTGGAACCGACTTAACCCGATTTGGGTCGAATACTCGACTCGAACTCGATAATCCAACCCGACGCGACCAATCTAAGTAATAGAAAGTTTCTGTATTTTATATAAAACAATAATATAACTATTAACAATCTATATTTGCAACAATAAAAAGATATTTTTAATTAGCTATATATCTTTAACAAAAAATTGCAAAATAAAGTTTTTTTTAGCTTTTAAATTAATAAAATATTTAATTTTGTATATATTATATAATATATTAACAAATACTATGTAGATTAATACTTTAATTTGTTGTTTCTAACTTTTTATATCTAATATTATAGCAACAAATATTAGACTTTAATTTTTCTCAAAAATATATTACTTTTGTTTTGCTTTTCTATTTATTTTTAATATTGCAAATATATAAAGTTACTTAATTTGTAATTTATTTAATTATATATATAGTATTTGTAATTAATAAATACAATATTTTTTTTTTCGATAAATATTTAATAATTGTTTCTATTTTGTTAATTATTGTTAATACTATTTTTGATCTATATAGTTACAGTAATTTTAGTAATTAATATAATAGAATTATTTGTATTGTTAATTGCGCTAAACAAATTATTTTACTTATACAAAACCCGATTTTCTCTATTATATTTTTTAAAATTTTTTGCAATATAAAAAATACTATCTAATTTTAATAACTTCTTAATTAATTGCAAATATTGTTTGGTTTTTATTGTTTTATTTTTGCAATAACAAGATTGTTATCTATAGTAATAATACTATTATTGTTGTCGATCTTAATAAAGAATTTATTTGCAACATCTCTATAAATTTGCTACAACTCTATAAATTTGGCACAAAATATTATTATAATTCTTGTTCTGAACAATATATCAATAGCGTCGATTTAAATTAACTCTAAATTAAATAAGCTTGCAAATCTATTGTTATAAAATAAATACAAAATTATTGCTAATAATTATTTACAATTAGTATATTTTATTATTTAGATTTTTGCAACTCTTTTAATTTCTAATATATAGAAATATTTTTAGATTAAAATAAATTTCTTTTTCTATAATAGAGATTTGTTACTACTACAAAAAATCTTTATTCGACAGTTTTTAAAAATTATATATAATATTGTTGTTTTTATTTTAATTGCAATATTTTGTTTGTTACTATTTAAAATTTTATTAGTTAAGTTATTTATCTAAGTCTCGATTATATTAAAACAAAGACTATTAAGAACTATATTTGCAATTTTTGTTCTACTTATATCGATAGAAACTATTTCGATTATATAATTTTTAATAGTTTGTTTCTTTTTTGCGTTATACGCAGTATTAAACGTTGTTAAAACAATAATATTCTTTGTAAATACAAGATTATTATATAAGATATCTTATTAAATATTCTATCTATCTTTAATGTTACTATACAATTAGATATTAATTTTTATGCTATCTTCTATCTTTTTTTTCCAAATTTTTTGCGAGTAGACAAATTTATGTAAAATATATACAATTTAAACAATACAAACTTTGCAAATTAATTTATAATTAGATTATCTATTAAACTACTCGCAAATAGACTCGAACTTAATATTTTTGTTTTTAAAATAAATTCTTTTTGCAAAAATATTATTTTTAGAATTATTGCTATTAACAATATTAATTGTACAGTTTTTTTTTTAAAAAAAATATCTTGTATAGTATCTAATTGCTCTAACAATTCTTTATTTAATATTAACAAAAATATTTTTAATAAAAAAAGAATTATTAATATCTTTTGTTAAAGACTTCGCTTTTTAGATTACAATAGTTACTATATTAGTTATTTTTTTTGTTGCAATAAAGTTACAAAGATACGCAATTCTAATATATTAAAAACTACAATTATATTTCTACATTATTAAAAGTCTAATATATATTTTTGCTATATTAAGATTAACTTCGATTTAATTCTGCAGACTTTATATTATTATTAGAATTGCTAATTCTTATTACTTTTGTTTTAACAATATTGTTTTAAAGTTTAAAGAGAATTAGTTAATTTCGAAACAATTTTAATAATTATATTAATAGCTTTGTTTTATTAATAATCTCTTTTGTATATATTTAGACAACAATAAAATGCTTTTTAAGATAATTAATAGTAATTACTAGAATTATATTATTCTACTCTGCGCTTATACTATCTCTACTTTGCTTTTATACTATTCTTTCTTATTAAATCTAATCGAGTGATTTTTAGAATTTAGTAATTTCGTAAACAAACAATATTAATAAAATTAGAAAAAAACAATAAAAAATATACAGTTTTTTGTCTATTTATTATTAAATTTAATATATCTTTTTATAAATCTCTCGATACAGATTTAAATCTAAAATATATTTTTTTGTATACTTAAAATCGATCTCTATTTGTATCTCTAATTATATCTGAAAACTATCTATATAGATAGTTAAAATATCTAAAATAGATTTTTCTATTGTTGTTTCTTTTGTATCTTTTTGTCTATTTTGTTAACAATTCTTTTGTTTATTTTGTTAACTTTGTATAGATAATTACTTGTTAAATATCTAATTAAAAAATAGATTCGAAATTGTTTTAAAAATAAATAATATTTGCTAAATAAAGTTTGCAAAAACTATTTAATATTAATACTATAATTGCAAAGATATAGTTTATATTTTGTTTAATAAGTTTTGCAAATAGTTTTTTTGTTTAACAATAGTAGACTTCTATATATATAATGAATTATCTAAAAGAGTTCTATTTTTAAATAGCAAGAATAAAATTTCTAACAATATTTTTTGTATTTTTGTTATCTTTTTATTGATTTTATTGTTTTTTAAATTGTTTTTTTGTTTTGTTATTAGACTGACCGTTCGGGTCGGTTTTTCCCCAAAATCTATAACCCGACCCGAAAGTTATACCTAATTAGGCCAAGTTTTAACCTAATATAGTTAGTATTTTCATAATTTATGCAATTCGGTTCCAACTATTGGAACCGAACGATTAGTCTATTTGTTATTGTCTATTTTGTTTGCAATAACTTTGTTAATTTTTAATGATTTTTTTTTTAATTTTAATATATTGTTGTCTGCTTTATTGTACTATTGATTTTATATTTTATAAATATATAGTAGTTTTATTGTTTTTGTAAATATATTATTATAAGAAACAATAACAATAGATTTGCTCTTAAGATATTAAAATTGCGCATTAATTGTCTTTAGTACAAAGAGTATTATTTAGACAATAAGATTGCAAAATATAAATATATTATAAAGTTTTATTAATAGATATATCTTTATCTTCTTAAACTTTTGCTTGTAATTGTAATATTAATTAATAAGAAATTAATCTAGCTTTATATTTATTATTGTATACAAATTGTCTATATAGATAGATATATTAGCAATACAAAATTTAGTTTGTAGTTTTTCTTTATTTGTAGAAAATTTAAGTTTTTGTTTAATTTAATAATAAGCGTCTTTGTTATACAATAAGAAGATATTATTAAAATAAAATATTTTGTTGATAAAGTATTTTGTTTACTTTTTATATTTAAGTTATAGAAACTTTTTAAGATAGTCAAATATATTTTAATATATATTTAAATAGTTATGATATAAAATATTGTAGTACTTCTGTAATAACTCTAAGATAGCTATATAAACAATATTTTTTTATTGTTTATAAAATGTCTTTTACTTTTTATTTTTAGAAAAATACTTTTTGTACTTAATTATTATATTCTAATTAATATATTAGATATATAGAAGATAATTAACACAATATTTCTTTTCGTAAAATATATACAAAAGTGTTAATAATAAAGTTCTATTATTGTCGAATATAATAATTGTAGAATAGAGTAAATTTAGATAATTGTAGAAATATATTGAAGTTTTTATTATCTATATATAGTTGTTGTAGTTTTTTTCTTCTATAAAGTAGAATACAATATAGAAGAGAGTATTTAAGACAGTAACTTCGATAATAATAAAAAAGATATCTTGTATTTGTTTGTTTTATAGATACAATCTATAATTAAGACTTTTACATTTAAAGATAGCAATTTGTATATATATTTAGATATAAAAAACAAGAACTAAAGTTTGTTATTATACTCTTTCTTCTTTAAATCGATATATTAGTCGAATAATTTTGTTAAATACTTTATTAATATTTGCGTAGATATTAAAGAATCTATTGTTATTGTTTTAAAGATAATATTTATATTTCAAAAATTTTGCAATTTAAATATAGATTTTTAAAAATTTAAACAAATTTTTTTAAGAGTTGTATTAATTTTGCTGTCTTTTTTTTATTTTTTTTCAAGTTTATATTGTATTTCTAATTTATTTAGAGCTTTTCTTTAATATAGTATAGAGATAGACAACTTTATAGAAATATAATTGTAATTAAGATATTTAACAATAAATATTTAGATATCTAAATTGTATTTATCTTCGAAATTATTTTCTAGCTTTGCAATTGCTTCGAACAGATATTTGCAAAGATAATTGCTAGTATTTCGATAATTGTATTCTTGTAATTTAATCTTACTATTACAATTGCAATTAATTTGGTATTTTATACAAACTTCTTATTTCGAAATCTTGTTGCAATTTTTGACTATTGTATAGCTCTATATTGTTGTAGATTAATTAAGTTTCGAAACAAGCAAATTAATTAAGATTCTTTTGTAGTAAATATTAGATAGTAGTTTTAACTTTATAGTTATAATAAATATAAATAAGAAAAAAGATAAATAATAATAACAACAATAACAGCAATATAAACAAACAATATATTAAATTCTAAAAATTACTCGATTAAACTTAGTAAGAAAAAATAATATAAGAGCAGAGTAGAGATAATATAAGAGTAGAGTAAAGTAGTATAATTCTAGTAATTATCAAATTAATACTCAAATTTCTATATATAGAAAATAATATTTTTGTTATATCTTTTCTACTATTTTGTTAAATCTTTTTTGCTTTTTTTAAGTTTCGAAAGCAGTAGCAAAGTTTGTTAGAATAGAGATACTAATATTAAGAATAAAAGAAATTAAAAGATTAATACTTAATTGTCTACTATATTATTTACTATAGCAATTATCTATTGTATTTATCTCTTTTTTTCTTTTTTTTTGTATTTAACTTTTTTAATTTGCTTTCTTATTTCTTTTACTTTTATTATTTAGATAGAAAAAAGTTAATCGACTTTGAGGCAGTTCTAGTAACTTTGTCGATAATTTTATTTTATTAACAATCTCTTTCGTATATATTTAGATAACAATAAAATGCTTTTTAAGATAGTCGATATTCAAATATCTATATATAGAAAATAATATCTTTATTGCATCTTTTCTAATACTTTGTTAGATTTTTTCTGCTCTTTTCGAGTCTCGAAAGCAGTAGCTGCAGAATAAATCGTAAATATTTTTCTATTAAACTTAACAAGAAATCTGAAGAGTATTATAGTTCTAGACTAGATAGACTTTGTCCTCCGATTATTCTCTGGATTTTTGCTCTCTAGTCTCGGATATACTACAAGTAATATCTAGCGTCTTAATACTTATAGTACTTATATCTATTTTCTATATATAGTTAGTTCTACATAACTAGTATTCTTGTTAATTAATTATATACTAGCTATTAAAGCTCTAATTCTAACATAATACTAGCTATTTCTTTAGATACAATTTTGCAAATTGTATTCTAAAAATATTTATATTTGCTATTTTTTTTGTTCTATAAGATAAGTTCTAAATACAAAATTATTAGAACAAATACTTTATAAAGTATAATTAAGTTGCAACAATAAATATCTTCTAATTAATATATAACTTAACAATATCTAATTTTGTTAACTCTCTAATAAGTCTACTAGAATAGATAGACAACAAATTATTCTAACTATAATTTAATAAATTTGTTAGAATAAAATTAATAAATTTGCTAGAATAAAAAAACAGCAAACTGTTTTAATTTCGATTTAATAAATTTGCTAAAATAATATTAATAAATTTGCTAAAATAAAATCAATAAATCTGCTAGAATAGAATCAATAAGTCTGCTAGAATAAAATTAGCAAATTTGCTAGAATAACAATTACAATATAATTTTGTTGTTATTTTTCAACAATATTTTTATCTTTATATACTAAAAAATTTGCTATATAACAAAAGAATACTTTAAACAATTTTTTTTTTATATCGAAAATTTTGTTTTGCAAATAATATAAATTCTTTAATATCTATATAATATTAAATATATTTAATCTTGAATTTCTATTTTTGTTTATAAATATTTGTATAATTTGTATCTTATTTTTATTTGCAATATAATTAATAAAAAAACAACTTTAAAAAGCAAAATTGAATTTAGCTCTAACAAGAATTGCAAGTTATTTAAGAAATTTTTAATAAATAAATATTAATTAGATATTAATATTGTTTCTTGTTACAATTACTATTTTGTAAATACTCTATTAGATTAAAATAATCTTTAAAAAAACTTAGAACTTAAAAAGTATTCTAATTTATTTAAGAATAATATATTTAAGTTTTTGTTATTTATTTAATTTAATTCTTACAAAACTATAATTGATAGACTAACTAAATTAAATTTGTTTAATAATATAGATTTGTCAAATATATTAATTCGATCTTTAATATATTAGTTGCTAGATAGTAGTTTTGTTTAATTTTGTAACAAAAATATTAAGAAAAAAGATAAAAATAAGTTAAATCGATATTGTATGCTAGTTAATTAACTTAACAATTTTAACAAAAATTAATAAAAGATATTTTAATTTTTTTAAAAAGTAGTTAAGAGTAATTTAAAGAAACAATTTCGACTATTTTATAAAAATAGTATTATAATTGTTAAATTTTAAATTAATAAAACAATTAATCTTAACTATATTTGCAGTCTAAAAATTGAAATTAATTTCTGACAAATATATTTAGATTAAACAAAATTAATAGTAAGTATTTAAAACAAAACAATATATTATTTTTAATATAAATACAATAATACTTTAGTTTAATACAATTTGTTTAAAACTATTGTATATTAACTAAAACAAAAGCTTTTGTTTTTTTAAAATAAAAAAAACTATATTTATTAAATCTATTTACGTAATTTACAAACTTTAATAGCAATAGCAAATATAATTATTTTTATAAATTTAATTTATAAGTAAGAGATTAATTTAATAATATCTATCTTGCTTATAATTTTAAGTCGAAACTACAAAATATAAAAAACAATAAATATTTTCTCGATTTTTCTATTTTTATTGAGAATTTCGAAAAATTTAAATAATAAATTACTGCACTAATTTTTAAGTTTAGCAATACTTCTTAATATTTTGTTTTTAAAAAAATTAAATTTAATCTTACTATTGTTAAAATTATTAACAACATTTTTAAAAAAATTAAATATTATTTATTCAATAAATTTGTTAATTCTTATTTTATAATAGATAATCTGCTTAAAAATTTAAGTACTTAATAGAACAATTTAAACAAGAAACAATATAACTTTGTTAAAATTATATTGTTCGAATTTGCTATAAAAAATATTAAAATCTTTAATTAATATATTAATTGTTTTATATCTACAAAAATCGAAATTTTTATATTAGAAATTAATAGAATATATTAATTTAACAAAAATTCAAATTATAGATTTCAAAGTTGCTATATTATTTTAATAAACTATATTATCTTAAATTAATTTATTAGATTAATTCGTAAAATCGATTTTAAATTTTAACAAATAAAGAAATCTTGTTTAACAATTATTTAAATTTTTATCTATATATAAGTTATCGATAGTATTAATAAGCAAAATAATTGTATTAGTATTTCTAAGTTTTTTAAATATATTAATACAAATACTTGCAACAATAGTAACTCTAATATATATATCTTTATTTACAACTAAAAATAAAATATAGAAATATAATTTTAAATTTTTAAAAACAAAATCAAGTTTCTAAATCTTTATTAAAAATATCTTAAATTAAAATATAAAATATATTATAGAAATATTTCTTGCAAAAACAAATTAGCTAAAATTAAAAATGTTTTTTTTGTTAAACTTAAAATTTATAATATTAGCAACTTTAAACTAACAATATTTAGAGAAAAAAGTTTCTCTAATATCTCAAATAACAATTTAGATAACTCTAGCAAATTAAAAAACTAAATATTTTTAATAAAAGTTGCAATTCGAAACAAAAACTAATATTTATAAAAATAATAATAAAGAAACTTAAAATTATATTTAATTTATAAAATAGAATTTTGTTTATTAAAGTTAAACTTAGTTCTAATATTATTAACAACAAATTGCTTAACAATTAGTAACTAGATTTTTGTATTAAAATTTGTTTAAATTAAGTCTATTTATTTTTCGATAAATATTATATTAAGATAATACTACTTATTAATATCGAAGTCTTTAATAGAATCTTTATTAATAAAAAGTTTGCTAAATTTTATAAATTTTCTATTATATTGTTTTAAAATTCTATTAAATTGTATCTAATTAATAACAAATTTATCTCTAATATTGTCTATATTATTTAAATTATTGTTAATCTTAGCAAATATATTAATATCTTATAGTATTTAATAATTAAACTAAAATAATTTGCAATTATTCTCGATATATTTTGAATAAAAAAGTATAATATATAAATTAAAAATAATATATAGTTTCTCAAATTTAATTTCGATTACTATATAAAATACTACTTGTTAGATTAATAATTATTAAAGATTTTCAACAATTAATACAAGTAATCAGAATATTTGTTTCTAAAATCTTTTAATAAAATCGATATCTATTAAATAAATATTTCTGTATTTTTGAAACTTGTTGTTAAAAAAAATATAGAAAAATATAATACTATTTAAATACTTTGCTAAATTTAATTTATTAAAGAAAAACAACAAATATCTAACTTATATTGTAGACAACAATATAATTATAGATATTACAACTATTATTTTTAATAACTACAACAAGTTCTATATTAAATTTAAAAAAAATTCTTTAAGTATAGAACAACTTAAAAAACAAATATACTTAAAATTTAAACAATAAATTAAGCTCTTTAATTTGCAAGAAATTAACAAATTGTTGCTTAATAGAAGTATTGATTATATTATTAATTTTGTTTCAAAAGCAACTTCTTTAACTAAAAAAGTCTACACTATATTTTGTTAAAAAGAAAAAATTATTAAAGTCTATCTAGATAATATAAAGAGCAAAAATCAAATTTGCAATAGTATTTTGCAATATATTGTTTTTGTTTTTATAATTAAAAAGGCTAATAGAAATTTATATATTTGTAGAGACTATAGAAATCTTAATACTCTAACAATTAAGAATTGCAATACTTTATTATTAATTCGAGAGATTTTGCAACAATTATATAAGATTAAATACTATAGCAAGTTTAATATTATTGCAGTTTTTAACAAAATTCGAATATATTTCGATAATAAATATAAGATAGTTTTTATTATTTGTTACAATCTGTTTATATATAAGATCTTAATTATATTTTAATTTTTTATTAATAAGATTCTTAGTTTCTATCTGAACAATTTCTGTATTATCTATATAAATAATATTTTAGTCTACAATAATATTAAGAAAAATTATAAAAATTATATAAATGAAACTCTTGCTAAATTTTATAATACAGATTTTTATCTAAATATTAACAAATATATCTTTTTTGTTAAATAAGTTAAATATCTAAATCTAATTATTATTATTAAAGAAATTCGAATAAATTTTAAGAAAATCAAATATATTTTTAAGTAAAAAATTTCTATTTGCGAATATAATATATAAATCTTTCTAAATTTTGTTAACTTTTATTAATAATTTATTTATAACTATTCGAATCTAGTTAAATTTTTGTTAGCATTTAGTAATTTTAAGAATAAAAATTTTAATTTTTATAACAATTTAATAGTTTTAAAGATCTTATATTTAAAGTTTTTAAAAAAATCTTTATTAATTAGTTTATTTATTATTATTTTAATCTTAATCTAGAGATCTAAATTAAAAATAATATTTTTAATTTTGTAATTATTGTTGTACTTTTGCAAATAAATTTGAATAAATTGCTTTATTTAATAATCTATATATCTAAAATTATATTATTTGCAAAGTACAATTACAAAATTTATAATAAAAAACTATTAACTATTGTTTGCGTTTTTAAGAAGTAATATTTAAAATATATTGATATATCTATTAAGCAGTTTATTCAAATTATTATCGATTATTGCAATCTAAAGTATTTTATAACTATTAAACAACTTAATTGTTATTAAGCTTGCTAAATCGAGTTTCTGTTTAAATTTAATTTTAAGATTATTTATTAATTAAATATACTAAATATAAAGTTAGACAATTTAATTAAACAATTGCAAAATTTATTTTCTAATAAAAACAATTCTTGCAATTAGTTTTAACAACAAACAATTTTTAAATAATATAATTTAAAATCAAGTATAATTAAAACTATTACATTAATTTTGCTACTATTAAATATTATTTACAACTTAGTAAAAAAATTACTCTATTTGTTTTAAAACTCTATTAAATCTAAACTAATTACTAATAAGAAAATTGCAAAAGTTTGCAAAAAATTTATTTAGATCTTGCTAACAACTAACAAAGATATAGAATTATTTATATTGTTATTGTCTGCAATATGTGTACTACTTTAACAAGACAAACTTTGTTTTACTAAATTTCTTTTTTTAGTTTTTTAGTTTTTTATTGTTGTATTTACAATTTTTTATTCTACAGTTTTTTTATCTTTAACTTTAAATTCTATCTTTCTATCAAATATATTTGTTATATTTATATTTTAACTATCTATATTTATGATTTTTTCTACAAATTAATTCTTGTTTACTGTTGCAATTAATTTAACAAAAAAAAAGAAATTTAAAACAGAACTTAATTTTGAAATTTTTGTTTAACAAATATTAAAAATATATCTATATAACAAAAAAATAGAACAAATTATTTAAATTAAGAAAACTAATAAATAAAAGATTTTAATTATTTTTTATTATACAATTAAATTAAAATTTAAAAACTATATAGTAATTAAATATTTAACAATTAAAATTAAATATTTTATTTGTTCGAGACAAAATATATATTTCTTAAAATAAAAATAATATTCTTTAAGCTAAAGTAATTAGATTTTAGTATAAATTGTTAAATACTAAATACTTAAATTAAACAATAATATTTAAAAAAAATACAATATTACTACTATTAATCTATACTATATTCAAATATTAAAGATTATATTAAAAATTATTTAATTTGCAAATATATTAAATCATATTGCAAATATAAATATAATCTACTAAAATTTCTATCTATTTTAGGTTGTTATTAATAGAATATATTTTGCAATTTTATTATTTCTTTGTTGCTATATTATTATAGAAGAAAGATTTTTTAGTATATGTTAATAATAATTAATAGACTATTTAAGAATAAGAAATTTATATTTATAAATTTTTTAAAAATTAAAATTGTTGTTTAGATTTTTATTAATTTTGTCTAATATTTTAAAAACTTTTTAGCTACTATTATTTTCGACAAAAATACTTAATTTATTATTTATTTCTAACAATATTTTTGCAAAAAATTAAAAACTAAATCTAAATTATTAATTATATTTTATTTAGAAATCAACAATTAAATTAAAAATATTAATATTGTTTTTAAACAATATTTTTAAGTATATATGCAATACAATTAGAATAACTAAATTAATTATCTTGTTATTGTTAAATTTATTGCAAACAATTATATTAGCAAGTCTACTAACTTATTATTTCTCTTTATTACTAAAGACTATCTATTACAATTAGATTTAAAATTATTCGAAATTTTTTCTAACAACAATATACTTAAAATTTGTTGCAATATAAAAAATATTAACAAAATTGTTAAAAAAAATAAGATTTTGCAAAACTTTTTTTGTTAAAAATTTGTCTAAATTTAAGTTAAGCAAATAAAGTTTGCTAATTGCAAATATATTGCAATTTCGAAATTTAAGATCGAAAATTAAATTATACTCGATATTTAAAATATTAAAATAACTTAATTATACAAGTTTTTAAAATATAAAAATATAGACTTCTATAAAATTATTTAAGCAATTAACAATTATATCTACAAACTAGATCTGCTTAAATTAATAAAAATTTATTTAATATTTTATTTATAACTTCTACATTTTAACAAAAGTAAATTTCTATTAGATTAACAAATTAAATCTCTATTACTTGTTAATATTATTAACAATATTATTAACAATAATTTCGAATACTATATTAAAAATATCAAGATATTATAATATAATATATGCAAAAATAACAATAATATAGATTTAAGTCTAATTGTTACTAATTACAAATACAAAATACTATTACTTTGTTGTTAACTTCTATTACAAATATTTAAATACAACAAGATTTTACTAAATATTTAAAATATCTTCTAATTAAAAATCTAATAAGTAGAATAATTTGTATCTATAAACTTTCTGCTACTATTATTAAATATTGCTTAATATATATCTATAGTTCTTGTTATTGTATTTAGAATCGATTTCGAAAATATATTGTTAATATATTACTATTGTCAAAAGTTACTTGCTATATATTTGCAATCGAAATTAAATATTTTTTTAAATTAGATTAATTCGATATATTATTTTGTTTTCTGCGTTAGTTAACAAGAATTCCGAAAATATATTATTAACATATTACTATTGTCAAGAGTTATTCGATATATACTTGCAATTTTTGTTGTTGCTTCTATAGTACTTCTATTAACTATTTTATAAATATTTTTTCTAAATATCTTTTAAATAAGAGTTAACTTAATATTTCTAAATATACGCACAACTGCGTATAAATTGCTATTAAGATATTTTTATATATTTTTTTTCTCTATATTGTAGATTTAGACAAACGTATTTAAATATAATTAAAATTCGACAAATTTCGACTTTTTAATATTGTTATCTTTTTTGTTGTTGTTAACTCTTTTTTAGATTATATAACTAATTAATTTTCTGAATTTTTTTGTATATAATCGATTTCTCGAATTTTTTTAAATGCAATTAACTTCTATTTTGTTATCAACTTTTCTTTTTTAGAATTAGAGTTAATAATCTTTTGTACTCTTTTTAATTTTTCTATATTTAATGTTTTTTTAAAATTTATTTAACTTTTTTCTTTCTTAGTCTTGTTGTCGCTCGACAAATTGCTTCAAACTCGATTTTTACTGCTTAACAATTGTTTGAAACTTAATTTTTGTTGCTCGATAATTGTTTAACGTTTGATTTTAAGTATTAGATTGTACTTAATAGATATACTCGATATTAATTGAAGATAGTCGAGAATTAATTAAAATACTATTTACAATATATATACTCTTTGCTTAATATATTATTGTTCTTTGCATATTTTGTTTTAAAAATTTCGATTATTTCTTTCTATTTAACAAATTTATTCTCTCGCTTAATATATATTAGAAATTTCAATTTTAATTATCGAACAATATCTAATATATACTTAATATTAATCGAAACTTGTATTCGACAAATACTTAAGATTAACTAAAGTTAATTAAAAATACTAATTGAAAAATTCGATATTGCTTTGTCGAAACTTGCAAATAGAAAAAAAAAATAGTATTATAATTCTAGACTAGATAGACTTTGTTCTTTAATTATTTTTCAAATTTTTGTCTTTTAGTCTCGAATATACTACAAGTAACATCTAACGTCTTGATACTTATAGTACTTATATTTATTTTCTATATATAGTTAGTTCTGTATAGCTAGTATTCTTGTTAATCAACTATATACTAGCTATTAAAGCTCTAATCCTAACAAAGAAAGTAGATATACAAATACTAGAATAACAAAATAGATTAGCAATACTCCTGATTTTTAGAGTAGAAAGTAAACAACATTATCTGTAGTTGATCGAGTATAATTGTTTTGGACAGAAGCAAATAAAGTAAGTTCTTTCGAGATTTTAAAGTAGCAAGAAGTTAAAGATAGCATTGACGCAAATTTGAGAGACAGATTGTAACAGATAAATAATAGAATCGTCCAAACAATATCTATTAAGATAGTAATACTTTTAAGCAGTAAATATATTAATAGATTAATGTTGATGCGTTACTAGAGTAGATTCCTGTATAAGAGCTTCTTTGTCTTAGCTGGTAATAGGATTTATAGTTACGTAATAAAGCTAAGGAAGTTCTAGATAGAGATATTCTTGTTCTATTACGTAACTTGATATTCTTTCCGCTAGTAATTTATGTTAACCTATAATCGGTCTTAAGATAGTTTACGTTTGAAGATAAGATTAAGTAAAAAGAATTGTGTTACAATGTTAAGAAGTATCTAGAACAATATCTCTAATTGTAAGCGACAAAAACAGTAACAAGAGTAAGACGAAACAGATGTTCGATTTTAGGTTCTTCTTAACACTTATATAACAACGTTGAGTAATCTAATATATTTAGTATCTAGTCTCTGTATCTCTTAGCGCTTATATCTTATATATATACATTAATAAAGTTTAGAATTGTTTATCGATTAATGTAAACGCTTAACATTAAGATAAAAGCTTAATATAAAACTAATTGATTGCTATAATAAAGAACAATATAAGCGTTTTACAAGCCAAATTTTGAAGATATTTGCCGCAGCAAAAAGGCAAATTCCCTTTTTTTGATTGTGTAAAACCGCATTATACAATGCTTAATTCTATAATTGTTGAACCCCCAATTCGAATCTCTTCGCCCAAATCCCGTGTTTGTAAAATTCCAAAAAATCTCTTGTTCCCAAGAATCTCTTGTTCCCAAGAATCTCTTGTTCCCAAGAATCTCTTGTTCACAAGAATTTCTTGTTCCCAAAAATCTCGTGTTCGCCAAGAATTCCTTGTTCCCAAAAATATCGTGTTCCCAAAAATCCATTGTTCGTCTTCACGGTTCTAGGAGTTGTGTTTAGTATTTAACTAGAAAAATAATAAACGGAATACAAGAAGAGTAAATATAGTCTACGCACGCAACAATATCTTATGCAACTTCGCAATATAGTTCTTGAAAGTTATAACATTTGATAGAACTAGTTTGACTATCTTGTATCGCGAATACGACCATAGAATCTTATTATTTGATGCGAAAGTCTTCAAGTACTTCCCAAAATTATTTAGTATTCTGTTTACTTTGCTATACTCGAAAAGTCGCTTCTTGTAAAGCTTGCGTTTATTGTTCAAACAAAAAATGCATTGCTTTAACTTGCACTTTATAGGAAATAGATTTACAATATTCTCTTCCAAGCTTGCTATTAACTTCGCAGTCAGAATTAACTATTATCAAGATATTGTCTTTACAATTATTGTTTGTATTGTAATCTCTAATTGTTATAATATTGCTCAAATTAAGATTATCGATATTAAGAAGATCAAGCTTAATTTTGACATTAAAGAGAAAATAGAGTCTACAATCGAAAAATTTGTTTATAAGTATTTCTGCAAAATGCTAGAACGCTAACACTTATCTAAAAATATCGAATTATCAATAATCTAAGAAGTATAGAGTTAAAGATATAGATTGTTGCAATTTGCGACAAGTTTTTTTATAAAAAGTATACAAAAACAAAACTAAATCTCGAGATGTTTAATATATTGTACAAAATCGAGCAATTAATTAAGTTTCTTTTTTATTTACAATATATCTTATATTGCGAATGTTTTTCTTGTTACTTTTAATAAAGACTCGATTAATTTTATCAAAGATATATATTTGTAGAATTCGTCAATGAATTTTTAGACTTGAGATTGTCTCTATTCTCTTGTAATTGTTTATAATCTATAACAAAAAGCCTTTGAGATTTAACGTCTTTGCTTCTTTCGAAAGACTTTTAGTTGTTTCTTGAGTTCGAGACAATGTCTAGTGTCTTTATTAGTATTAACAGTTATGGCATCTTGAAGATCGAGAGTATTCTACTTTTTGATTTTTACTACTACAGACTTCAGACTCTTCTTCGTACTGTCGGCAGGCCTAGGAGAAGTTCCTTGCGCTGTTGGATGTAAAAGCTGAGGAGCAGTCTGACAGTTTTCCTCCGTGTTTGCATGATGTATGACTGCTATCGCGGAGAACAAATAGAGCATTTCGCGGAAGGGCAAGATAGTGCAGCTGTGAACCCTGGTGGCAGGCTTGCGACCATAAAGAACGATAGCGCTCAAGGTGTGTTGTACAGATGAATAGGTAAAGAGAAAAAGGATTGCACAGCGCTGTGGTTGAGGGTAGGATAGAATAAAAGGGTCCAGGGGAGAAGAGAAGGCACAACATGATGGGAGAGTACCATATTCTGTAATTATGTTCACGACCCCAAGACACGTTCGGCGGTAAGGAGGGCAGGACGTCGTTGCAGCTGCAAGCCAGAAATGATGTGCAATTCATGAGGGAGCGCAAACCCTGCGAGAGCGTCTGAGACTAACAGATCCTTGTTCACACATCGAGTTCGGCTTAAAAGTTTTACCGGTCCATGTCTTTTGGCCTCGGTGTTTTGGCATCGTAAAGCGACTTCAAAGGCCGGATTGGGACGTCCAAACACCTAAAAGTAAATACGTTAACACTTTGTAGAAAACGTAAGTGCAAAACTGTCATCATTACGTGCAGTGTGGCCATCTTATCGCCTACGACTACTCTAAGTATGCCTCAATCGGAAAATGTGTGTACCTTCAAGTGGGTCGATTCGAGAGCTTTCACGGGCTCTCGATGTGAGAGATCAGAACTTGCTTGGAAGGTGCTCACCTTGCTTGGGCACAACAACTCGGAAAGCGAAAGGAACAATATTCGCAGCATCGGATCAGTTATAATGGAGTCAATGGAGCTCGAAATCTTTATTCTTGAATCTTATTTTATTATGCTCAAGAACGCGGATGAGTGCCAAGAGGGTAGTCAAGAAAGGATCTCATATGCAACAGATTCAGCGTAAGTAAGGACGGAGGAGGTGAGAGTTGGCGGGAGAGAAGGAACCTTTGCTATATGGCGACAGAGGCGTCTAATGAGCGCGTGTTGGACACTAGGAGGGTCGCCAGCTCGGTCCGAGCTGAAATTATTGCGCTAGTCTACTTTTGGCATAGGCTATGGAATGCACGTAATTTACATCATGTAGGCAGTCGGGGATGGGGGAGAAAAGGCATGCGTTTTAGATGGCAGGCGCGCCATTTTGGACGTGTCTTCTTCGCCTCTATCCCTGTTAGCAAATGCAATAGATATGCGGTAATTACTAACTTGATAGAGGCAATAGATAGACAATGCAGGTAGTTTGTAAAGACACCCAAGAATAGAAGAGAAAAGACATGCATTTTAGATAGCAAGCGCGTTATTTCGACGTATCTTTTTCGCCTCTATTCCTGTTAGCAAATGCAGTAGATATACGATAATTACTAACTTGATAGAGATAGTAGATAGACAATGCAGATAATTTGTAAAGACATCCAAGAATAGAGAAGAAAAGACATGCGTTTTAGATAACAAGCGCGCTATTTCGACGTATTTTTTTCGCCTCTATTCTTGTTAGCAAATGCAATAGATATGCGATAATTACTAACTTAATAGAGGCAGTAGATAGATAGTGGAAGTAATTTATATAGATAGTCGAAAATAAAAAAGAAATAATCTAATTTTCTATCTATAGAGATATTGTTTTAATGTGTGTTTTTGTCTCTATTCTTGTCAATAGATGCAGTAGATATACAATAATTACTAACTTGATAGAGATAATAGATAGACAATGCAAATAGTTTGTAAAGATACTTAAAAATAAGAGAGAAAAGATATATAAATTAGATAGTAGATGCGTTGTTTCGACGTGTCTTCTTGTTTCTATTTTTGTTAATTAGCAAATTTAATAGATATGCGATAATTACTAATCTAATAGAGACAGTAAATTGGTTTGCAAAGATAGTCGAGAATAAGAGAGAAAAGACATGCGATTTAGATAATAGACGCGTTATTTCGATATATCTTTTTGTCTCTATTCTTGTTAGTAGATGCAATAGATATACGATAATTAATAATCTAATTAAGATAGTAGATAGACGATGCAAATAATTTGTAAAGATAGCTAGAAATAAGAGAGAAAAGATATGCAATTTAGATAGTAGACGCGCTATTTCGATGTATTTTTTTGTCTCTATTCTTGTTAACAAATGCAATAGATATACGATAATTACTAATCTAATTAAGACAATAGATAGACAATATAAATAATTGCTTAATACAATAGATAAATGTCAGAAACTAGGCTCGAAATCTCTATCAAAGAGATATCTAGATTAGTAACTAGATAAAACTTAGATCTATACTAGATTTAATGTATAGAACAAAAAACAAAAGAGAAAAGAGAAAAATAAGACAACGCTAACTATATAAGATTGCAAACTTTATGTCTAGCAAGAGTTAACTTAGATTTAATCTAGTTTGATTCAAATCTAATCAAGATTAAGTTTAGAAAATTAAGCGAAATTAAGACAAAAAATTGTTTAATCGACAAACATAATTAACAAATTATTGATTTAGTATTATAACAATAGTTTCTCTTTACAAAGTAGAGTTTTTGCGAAATGATCAAAATAATATAGCAAATTGTCGAAGAACTAAAGAATTAAGAGTCGAGAAGATTTCGAGAAGCAAAATAAAACGAGACGAGATAACTAGATTTATTAAACTCGATAAAGACGAGACAAAACAAAAGAGAGACAAGATATTTAAATTTATTAAATCAAGTTAAAACGAGAAACAACAAAGACGAGACAAAATATCTAGATTCAATAAATTAGACAAAATAAAAAGAGAAAATCTTTGTTATTTGAACAAGATTTAAGCAAGATTGAGTAAAATTAAATTAATTGAGTTAAGATTAAACGCGTTTGAAGTAACAAAATACTATCGAAACAAGATAGAAAGATCTTTGTTATCTAAACAAGATTTAAACAAAACTTAATATCTAGATTTATTAAATTAAATAAAATAAAGCAAAAAGATCTTTGTTACTTAAGCAAGATTTAAGCAAGATTAGACTATTTTAGTTAAGATTAAGCGCATTTAAAGTAACAAAATACTATTAAGACAAAAGAAGAAAATCTTTGTTATTTAAACAAGATTTAAGTAAAATTTGAGCAAGATTTAATTAATTTAGTTAGAGTTTGACGCGTTTAAAGTAACAAAACACTATTGAAACAAAATAGAAAAATCTTTGTTATTTGAGCAAAATCGAAGCGAGATTTGAAAAAGATTAAAGATATTGTCTATTCTTCTTAATATTAATAGTTAGAAACAACGCAAGATATTATATATAATTTTTCGACAATAAAATTAACTAAATAATACTTATTAAGAGTTTGTTAACAATTGTCTAAAAGATTAAAAGATTCTTAAATAGAGAAATAACTTTTTTAGTTAATATAGTACTTGAGCAAAATAAAAATAAAATATCTATTATATTTAAAGTTTAAAATGCTATTAATATACTAAGATCTTTTGCTATTTTTAGCAACAATAGATTTACGAGATTCTTAACGCTATCTAAATAGAGAATCGATAGCAATATAACTAACAAGAGTAGCATAAAAGACAAAATAAACTTTCATAAATATAAATAATTCGAATTTAACAACTAAAGAATTTCTTTTAAAGATGCGCTTTATTTTAAAGAAATTAATATAACAATTGTTTAATTTAATTGTAGAACAAATAATATTAAAATTTTTAACACTAAATTAGACTTTGTTATTTGCAAAGTATCTAGAACAAAAATAACAAAAGCAATTAATATTAAATTTATAAATAGCTTAAGTAACAAACATCTTATTGCGTAAATATTAAGTAAGTTTCTTTATCTTTTAAGTAAAACTTTCGATATTAATTAATTGAATTCGAGCTTAAATTGTAAAATTGAACAACAAGAGTTTTAAAGACTTAAAGTTTAAATATAGATTCTAGCTCAAATTAATCAAAAAAAGCGAGACAAAAATTGTAAACAAAGAAGTCTTATTAACGACAAACTCGACGTTTGAAAGTTATTTAATTTAGTTGTCTTGTATATAGTTGACGAAGATACGAAGATAATATTTTATAATAACGTTAACTTGTTCGATTTGATTGTTAGTCTCGAGATAATACACAATAGATAACTTGACGTCAATCTTTAATATTTGATAGAGATATTTTTAAACATTAAAGATAAATTGTGTGTCTCGATTAAATACGAAGAACTTAGATAACTTGTAATGTTTTCAAACGTAAGCGTAAAAGCAATTGATTGCTTTCTCTACTTTTATAGAAGTAATTAAAACTAGATATCTTATTTTGATAAAATAATTAACGAAAATAAGAACGTATTTATACGTAATACTTATAAAGATACTAGACGATAAAAAATCTACGTAGTTTATAAAGATATTACGTTAACGACGTTTAAAAACAAAAAAAAAACACAATTATTTTTGCGTTTTTTGTCTAGAAGATTTAAAACAAGTATATATATAATAATTTTGTACAAAGCGCTAGATATATTTATAGATATTAGACTACTAATAAGTTCGATTAATTAGTTTGTAGCATTTTGTTCTTTTTAAATAATTATTGACAATACTATTATAAGCAAGCTAGATTACGCGAAGACAAAGACAATTCGAATTAAAAATATTTTTTTTCTCTTAAAAATACAAAAAGTTAAAACGTTCTTTATATTTGATTAAAGAAATTCTATTGTAATAATATATTTTATTGCAAAGCGCTTCGAATACTTAAAATGCAAATTAATTGCTAATTTTAACTTGATTTTACAAAGTTTAAAAAAAAATGTCTTCTAAATTTTTGTTAAAATCTAGAATTTCTTAATTTAACTAGAATTTAATATTATTAACGTCGAGTTCTTTTATATTTAGCTTTATCGAAATTAATGTAACAAAAAAAATGAAAAAAATTGAAAAAAAATATAACTAAATAAGATTTAGAGTAATAGCTTAATATTAAAGATCTTTAACAATTTTAAGATCTAGAATGTAAGTTTTTAAGATTATTTAATATTAATATAGATATTAAGAATTAAAAGTATTTCTTTTTTTAAACCCACCACTTAAGCAACATATAAAAGCGTTTAGTTTTTTGTTAATTTTGCTAGAACAATACGTAATTCAATAGTCGAATTAAAATAAGAATTTGCTTTATTAAGCTTAACAACAATTTAGTTGCTTAATTAATATAAAATACTTAAAATTTTTATAATCTATAATTACTTTAATTAAATAAATTAAGTTTTGAAGTTCGAGACGTTATTCTTCGAATACGCAAACAATAATTATAAGTTTTTTATTATAGATCTTATAATTATATTCGACTAAATTGTGCTTCTTAAAAAAGTAAACAACTAAATAAAGAACTTTCTTTTTATTGTACTAAGAAAAAATATCTTCGAATATATAATTTGAAGCATCGATTTCTATTATAATTTTGTAATCTAAATTGTAGTAACAAAGCACTACATCAAAGATAAAGACTTTCTTTAAAATAATAAATATTAATTAGCATTTCTTAGATTAGACAAAGAATTAATTCTTTCTAGTTAAATAAATTAACAAGACAACTATCTTACTATAGTTGTAAATAAATTTTCTATAGAAGTTCGCAAATTCTAAAAAACTTTAAATATTTTTGACATTAATTAGAGTAAATTAATTGACAATAATATCTATCTTTGCTAAATTTATTTTGATTTCTTCGATAATAATTATTAATTTTAAATACGAGACTTAAGTAACGGAAAATTTATATTTGATTATATTTGTTTATAAGCTTGCTTTGCGCAACTTTTAAAGAATAAATTTAACATAAACTTTGTATTTTAGTTTATTATTATTATAGATTAGAATGTTATTTAGATAAGCAATACAAAATTTATCTAGAAACTTTCGAAAAATTTCGTTAATATATTTTTGAAACAAAATAGATTTATTATATAGATCGAAAAATATAACAAAATATTTAAAGAGTTTAAAACGAATGCAAAAAACAATAAAAGCTTTATCTGCTTTTCAAATACATAATCGATTAAACACTAAAATAATATTTAGCTTAATAAAGATTTTAATTCAATTAAAACAATTTAGCGTCTTAAAGATTAAAAGCAAAAAATATTTGTTTTTGATTATAATAGCATTTAGATCTTTGTAATTTATATAGAATCTAAGTTTATTTTTGAATTTTTTGACAAAAAGAATAGAGATTGTTGTCTAGAAGCAACTAACTCGAATAAATTTTTTGCTAAAATTTTTATTTAGATAGCAACAAAGTTCTAGAGTTTTATTACAACTTATATTGTATAAAATAAAGACTAAAGACTAGATATCTTCTTTAAAATAAATAACGTAATTGTAAGAACAATAAGAAGACAAAATATTTGTCTCTTTCTTAAAGAAAATATTAAGAAACTCGAAATATTTAAAAAGTAAAATTGTAATTAAATTGATATTCTTGCTTTGTTAATAATATTCTAGATTTTCTTAAGTAGTAAAAGCTATTAAATAAAGTTTCTTTTTTATTTAATAAAGTGCTAGACAATAATCTTAATTATAAGTGTTGATTTTAAAATCTCTATAAAACAACAATAATTTTAAAAAATTTAATAAATTAGAAATTTAGACAAAATTTAACTTAAATCTAGACAAGTTTTCGACTAGATTTAGAAAAATATCTATTTTTCGAAAAGTAATATTAAAAATTTTAATATTCTTTGCGCAAACAATGCGATTAAATTCACGAGTTCTTAACTTAACTATATTAAGTTATATAAAAGATTGCTCAACTTGTTTTGCACGTTGTTTAATAAAAAATTTAAACAACAAAGAACTTCGATATTTAATTTTTGAGAAATATCTCTTCTAGATAGCTTAAAAAATACAATTAGAAGTTTCCTGCTCTAGATAAGACAAGACAAAACAAGATTTAAAATCGAAATAAATAGATTGTTTTTTATAAACAAAATTAGATTGCTTTTGAAGAGCAAGATTAAGTTGCTTTTTATAAGCGAATTGCTTTTTAAAAGCGAAACTAAATCATTTTTAAAAAGCAAAATTAAGTTGCTTCTTGCAAGCGAATTGCTTCTTGTAAAAGACTAAAATACTAAATATCTTCTAACAAGACGAACTTGAACTAGACGAAAAAATTTGATTGTTAAGAATAATAACAAGAACATTTTGATTTTGAAGCTCTTATATGCTTTGGAACTTTTTAGAAGACAAGAATTTTTTTTCTTTTCGAATAATATTATAGATTTTAACAAACAATTAACAACAATATTTAAGATAAAAGAAAAAAATAATAATAAAAGTATTATAATTAAAGTTTGTATTAATAGAATAACGACAAAGTTACAATAGACTTATAACAATAAAATACTAGTTGAGTTCAATAATATAAAAAAATAGTTTTTCGATATAATTGTTAAGAGTTATAATAATTTCGACAATATAAATAATGTCGCTTGTTAAGATTGCTTAATTATTAAAATCTCGAAGTCTACAAAGATAAATTAATTGATAAAAAAGAATTATGTTGTTGCGCAAAAGATTTATTAATAAAGATATAAGTTAAAACTTTATTATTAATTAAAATTATAGCAAAAATTCGAGATTAAGCTTAACGTAAAAAAAAGAAAACTATTATATAATTATCTTTAAATATAGAATTAAATTTAAAAAGCTTTAAAGTTATTTTAATTAAGAATCTTTTATAAGATTAAAAAGAAAATAAAAACAAAGAAACTAAAAGACAAAAAAATATATAAATTGATTTTCGAACGCAATTTTGTTTAAAAACTAGACTTTTCTTATTAATAGCAAAATATCTTTGTGAATACTAGAAATATTATTTAGATCGACATAGCAAAGAAAAAAAAAAAATTTATTAAATTTTTTTTTTGCAATTTTGTTCGAATATTGCAACTTGTAGTAGTAGTATAGCTTTTACTTATTGCAAATTTCTTTAATTTCTAGAATAACGAAGAATTTGTTTTAAACAATAACAATAACAAAGCTTAAATTTATTAACTCGTTAAATATTATAAAGATTGTTAACACAAATAAAATAACAAAAACAAAGAGAATAACGCAAAATTCTAATAAATTGTTGATTAAAATAAAATTGTCTTTTAATTTAATAAGAGCAACAACAATTGTAGCAATGCGAAATTGACAATATTTAAATTATTGAAGCTTCTTGTTAATCTCGATAAAAGCTTAAACTTATTGTTAAAAGATAAATAATTGTTTGCTATTAAGAGTTCGTTAAGATATAGCAACAACTTAGATAAAATAATTGACGTTACACTTTATACAATTAATTAATAAAGCGTTCTTTATTTGAGAACGTTCTTTTTTTTAATAAAAAAGATTGTAATACTTAACAAAGCTAATAAAGCTTTGCTTTAGAATTTTGCGAAAATACAAATATATATCTTTTAATTTAAAGAAATTGCTATAGTAGTAACGCAAATTTCGATATTATTTGTTAAAGAAAACAATAATACAAAGATTATTAATTTAATATTAACTTATAAGATTATAGATCTTTTTATTTATAATAAGTTGTAACTTCGCATAGACAATTTTGATTTAATTGATAAAATATTGATTATAATTTATATTTATACATTGTATAAGATTTTGTTTCTATATATTTAATTAATTTTTGTTTTTTTTGTATTGTAATATATTGGAAAGTTTCTTAAATTTAAAGATAATAAAAGCAATAATATTTGTAGAAAGCAATAAAAATTGTATAATTAAGATAGATTAATTGCTTATAGCTTGAGCGACGATTTGCGCAATTGTAGTTATAGATATTGAGTCTAATTTTGCAAAAGAAAAACTTAAAGCAAACAAAATAAAAGTAATATTAATATTGAATTGTACTTAATTTTAAAGCTCTCGAAATTGACGTAAAGTTTCGATTAAATTTTAAATAACTTGTCGAACAAACTTCTTTATAATAAGCTCGATCTTTAGTAAGAGTTCGAAGTGCTTTATCGAGTTAATAGTTAAATAAGTATTGATATATTCGAGAAAATTAGATTTTAATATATAAAAGCGTTGCAAGAAGTGTAGATCTTTCGTAATATTAAAAACTAGACTCGAAATCTTTATTAAAGAGATATTTGAATTAGTAACTAAATAAAACTTAGATCTATACTAAATTTAATATACAAAACAAAAGACAAAAGAGAAAAGAGAAAAATAAAATAACATTAACTATATAAGATTGCAAGCTTTATGCTTAGCAACAATTAACTTAAATTTAATCTAGTTTGATCTAGATTTAATCAAGATTAAGTTTAGAAAATTAAGCGAGATTAAAACAAAGAATTGTTTAATCGACAAACGTAGTTGGCGAATTGCTAACCTAATATTATAACAATAAACAATAATTACTAAAGTAAACAAAGCAATAGCAAAGAATTATATTGTTAAATTTTTTATAACAAGCGTTATCTACAAACAATGCAACTATCGAACGCAATATAAGATACAAATACTAGATCTACAATAACTTTTGCAATATAATATCATATTAAGTTATTGCAAGCTCTAAAAATAGCGTTTATTAATTTCTATTATTTAATTAAATATCAAATAATTAAAATAGTAGATATATAGATAGATGCAAATGCAAGATATTTATCGATTTTAAAGTTCAATTACGTAAAATAACAATCTTAATAATATACGATAATTAATTAAATTGATCTTAACAATAAGCGAAAATCAATTTGTTATTAGCTTATTAAAGCTATATTAGTAATTTAGATTCTACGTCTTTGGACAAATCTACTATTATGCTCGACACGCTCAATAAACAAGCATTCTAAGCATAATATTTAATATGTTTGACAAGCAAGTATTGCAAGCAACTATGTTTGCTATATTTAACAAAGAAACAAAGCAAGCAATTAGTATTTTCTTAGTATATAGAAACTAGAATACGATTCTCTTATAAATTGTGTTTAACTTATTATAGATTTTTACTTATTGTTACTCTAATTTATCGAATCTCTTAAAATTTATTAAATATAGAAACTATCTATAGTTGCAACTCTTGTTATTAAGTAATTATTTATATTGTTTAAAAACATCTATAGATCTTTTTAATAATACAATCTATTCTAATATTTTTGTAAAAAGTATTAGTATAACACTTTGAATACTTTAAGAATATCTATATTAGATTAACGCGTTTCTATTTCGAATACTAGTTTATCAATATTATGTTAATTATCGATTATAGAAGACAAGAAAATTAGAATTAATAAATTCGATCTCTATTATAAAGATTGTATCGATCTAAAAAATTAACTTATACAAATAGATATTTATTTTATCTTCTATTCTATTTTAGCAAATTAGAAAACAATTTTTGTATTAATATTTCTTAGAAAAAGAGTTCAATATTAACTTAAGTCAAATTTACAAAAATATCTAAAAAATAATAGTAAAAATTCTTGTTCAATATTTATAGACTTCAATAACTTTAAAAAAGAATTTCAATAAATCTTTAAAATATTTAACAAAAAATAAATTGTAAAAAGAATAGTTTAGTATCTAATTTAACAAAATTCTATAGCAGATTATATAGTTAGATTTTAGAAATATATTAATTTAATTAAATAGAACAATATTATATTTATAACAATATTTCGACAAAATTTTAAAAACAATTTAAAAGACAAAATTATATATAACAAAAGAACTTTTAACAATATATTTAATTTCATTAAAGTAATTATCGATTTCGACAACAAACTATATAAAAAAACTATAAAAAAAAATACAATTAATTTCGAGAAAAAATAGAAATCTTTTTTAAATTAGCAATTAAATATTAGCAAAAAGAATCTTGTTCTAATTAAAAATACAATAATCTCGATTATTATAAATCTATATCTATAAAATTAAATTTTATTTAACAATATAAAAAAAAGAATTTTAGAAAAAAGCAAGATAACAAATTTCAAAAAATGTGCTATTTATATAATAAATCGAGTTACTTTGCAAGAAATTATCAATTATAGAACTTAATAAATTGTCAATAGATTAATACTATATTAAGAGAGATACTTAATAGTTAAAATAATATCAAAAAGAAAATCGATACAAAAACAAATATTTTCAAGACTAAATCGAACAACAACTACTATTTAATAAAAAATTCAAATTAGTTATAGAAAATTCTAGATAGAATATTATTAGACAAAATATTTGTATCTATATAAAAAATCAATTAAATACTTAATAAAACTATAAAACAAAACAATCAAAAATATTATATTTTTATTTAGCAACAAATTTAGACAACAAGTATAGCTAAAAAAACTTTTATAAATATCTAAACAATATTATAAAATATCTTGACGTTTTAGCTAGTTTATTAAGAGAGAGAAAGATAAATTAAATTGTAAATAAATACAAGAAAGCGCTAGAAAGCAACGCTACTATAGAAAAAGAAATTCTTAATAAAATCGAACAACAACTAAGCAATATAAATCTATTCTAAAAGAAAATAAAAAAAGCAAAAAAATACGCAATACTTAGTTAAACAAAATACTATAACAACTTATACTAAACTTATCTAGAAAACAAAGAAAAAATTAATTAATTTTTTAGAAAATCAAAATTATTAATTTAATATAGAAAGAAAGCTTAGCGCAAACAAACGCTTAAAACAGAAATTATAGTACAAGAACAAAAAAAAAATTAAATTTCTTAATAAAAAGTATATTAGAGAAATACAATATATTAGTTTAATAGTAGCAACTAAATTTAACAATATATATACAATATTTTATTATATTAGTTAAAATTAATAGATAACAACTTATTGCAATAGTTAATTTTAATATAACAAATAATTTTATAATCAAAGCTCTTGTTAAAAAAGAAGAATATTCTATTTAAAAGAAATCTAATATATACAATCTAATAGTTGTAAATAGAAATCTATTATTCGACAAGAATAAAAAAGTAAATAAAGAAACAAAACTACTATCGATAGCTATTTAACAATATTACAAAAAACTAATTTTTAATATAATAAAAATAGCTATTTACAATATTGTTCTAGAAATATCTTAATTAAAATAGCACAATTTAGAAATTGACTAAAATATACAAGTACTTAGATTTGCGCAATATAATTATATAATTTATATTTAATCTATATATTAACAACGTTCGATAGTAGATAAAAGATTAAGTCGAAAATTAATTGCAAGCAACAAACTTGTATTTTTGCAAAAAAACAATTTAACAAAGTTCGACTCAATAGATACTAACAAAAATTAGTCGAATTATAAAATCAAAATAAATAAATAAAATTACAAATTTTTTAAAAATCTTGAACTATCTAATATAGCGAAAAAATTGCTAAAATATATATTATAAATATACAACAATTAAAAGTATCTATTTTAAGAAAATAAAACAATAGAGACTCTTTCTAAATATTAATTGTAAAATTACAAAATCAAACTTAAATTAGACAAATAGCTTATATTTAAATTTATATATATTTTATTCAAGAAAAAACTCGAAATACTTTGCGAATATCTAACAAAAAACAAAAAGAAAAAATTTATTAAAAATTTTTAATTACAAACAAAATACTCAATTCTTTTTGTATTAAAAAAAAATAAAATTCTTTATCTATATATTGATTATCGAAAGCTAAATAATATTATAATTAAGAATCGATACTTACTATTTAATATTAATAAACTTCAAAATTAACTATTTGAAGCAAAGTACTTTATTAAACTAAATTTACAAAAAACATACAATCAAATTAGAATAAAGACAAAAAAAATAAAAAATAGTTTTCTATATACAATATAGATTATACAAATATATAATAATATTATTTGAGTTTACAAATATTTCGACAATATATTAAAAAATAATCAATAATATATTACAACAATATCTAAATCGATTTATTATAATATACTTAAACAATATTATAATTTATTTAAAAATTTTAAAAAAGTATATTAGCTATATTTTCAAAGTATTAAAATATCTAAATCTAAAAAACTTATATTTTAAATTAAAGAAATACAAATTCTATTAAAAAAAATTGATTTTCTCGAATTTATTGTTAAACAATATAAAATATATATAAATTTCGAAAAACTACAAGCAATTAAAGAATAAAAATTATCGACAAATATTAAGAAAGTACAATTCTTTCTAAGTTTTATAAATTACAACAAGAAATTTATTAAAAACTATTTAGCAAACGCAATACTATTGACAAATTTTATAAAAAAGAATACGCTATAATTATAGAAATCTATAGAAGAGAAATTATTTCAAAATTTTAAATTAGAATATTTGAAAAAATTAATATTAAAAATATACAATCTACAATTGTTAAACAAAATTAAAACTAATATATTAAATCTAGTTATCAATATATACTTTAGTTAGAAACATAAAAATATATAGTATTTAAATTTTAATAATATATTTTTCGAGAAAACTTTTGTTAGTCGAACAAAACTATAATATTTACAATAAAAAACTATTTACTATAGTAGTTTTTTTGAAGTTATAAAGAGTATACACAAAAAAATTATCAAAACTTACAATTTTTATAGACTACAAGAATTTTGTATACTTTACTATTACAAAGCAACTAAACAAAAAACAAATATAATAATTAGAAAAACTTAAACAATACAAATTTAAAATACAATATATTTTAAATAAAGATAATAGCAAAACAAATATACTTAACAAAAAAAGTAATTATATAGAAACAAAAAAATTGTTTAACTACAATATATTTAAAATTAACAAAAACAAATTACTATTAGCAAATAAATACAAGCTAAATACTATATTACAAATATTTTAAAATAATACAAAAAAAAATTCTATAGAAAAAAAAAACTTTAGATATCTATCAATAAAATCGACAAATATATAAAAGAGCACTATAATAAATTATTGCAAAAGTATTTAAAAGTAACAAAAACTTTTTAGCTTTTATATTAGTATTGTTAGTTTTTACAAATAAAACAAGTTGTCAAGATATATATTAAATAATATTTTAACTATTAGTAGAACAAATATAATATATATGCAAGCTATAGCAAAATTTAATATTAAAAACTATCTAAATTGTTATAGAATAAAATTACAATAAATTTTATTATTAAGTTGTCGAAGTTAACAAACTTAGCAACTAAAAACAAATATAATTTAATACTAATAATAGTTGATAAATTTATTAAATACTTATATATTATTGTATACAAAGAGAAGTTTATTGCGAAACAACTAAAATATATTATATTAAATCGACTTATACAATATTACAATATATTTAAGAGACTAATTAATAATAGAGACAAGCTCTTTATATATAACTATTAAAAGATATTTCTCTTAATATTAGATGTAAAACTTCGAATATCTATTGTCTATTTATTATTTAGTTACAAATAGTTAGATAGAACAAACAAATTAAAGTTTTAAACAATATCTAAAATACTATATTAACAATATTTATAGCAATTGAATATTACTTCTATCTATAGTACAACTAGCACTTAATACAAAAATTTCAAATATTACTAAAATAACTCTATTTTTTGTCAACTATAGCAAGAAATTAAATTTTTTTAAAAAAGAGCATATGCATTTGTCTACGTAATTAGCTATCGAAAGAATAGCAATACTAAAAAAGATATACAACAATATTTTAAAAATATAGAAAAAGTTAATTAAATATTAAAATAGAAAACAAAAAACAACATCTTAGCTAAAAAAGAGAGATAAAATATATTTTCTTACAAAAAATCTTAAAACAAGAAAATTAAACAAAAAATTAAATTATATTAAAATTGAACTATTTTTTGTCAAAAAAATTAAAAAATCAATTAATTATAAACTCGATTTATTTAAAAATATTAAAATATTTTTAGTATTTTATATTTTATTGTTAAAGTTAGCAAACTAAATTATATTTTTACAAAATATATTTTATTTTTATTTGCAAAAAAAGAATTAGTTCGAAATTAAAAAAATTCTATAACAAAAAAATCAAAAATATTTTATTAAATAAAAAAAATACTCTATCTTAGAGAATACATAGAAATCAAAGAAAACCTTAATTGTTATCGAAATTTTCTAAAAAAGTTTTATTAAGACAAGATATAAAAATAGTATTTTAATTTTAATTAATCGTAAATTAAAACTATTCGAACAATATATTAAATAGCAACTTGGAAATTTTTGTAACAAATTTAACAAAATATACTTTATCTATTTTCAAATTGTTAATATTTTTCTATTTTGTTACAATTTTTTTTTTTCTTATTTTTCAGAAAATTTAACTGTTTTTTTAGTCGACTTAATTTTGTACACGTATTGCGCATTTCTTTTTTTAAACATATTTGCTTTTTATAAATTTGTTTAATCGATATAGAAAAAATTGTTAAATTATAGCTACAATTAGATTGCATACATTCTATATACTTTTTAGAACTATTATTTATACAATAGATCTTATTAGATATTGTATATTTACAACAAGAATATATTGCTAGAAATATCGAATTTAAAGCGTTAAAAAAATCTTTTTTTCGAGAGAAGAAATTTCTAATATTAATTTTTCTTAAAAATATAATAAAAAGATATTGAATTTCGAAACAAAAACTTTGAAAAAAAAGAATAGTATTACAAGCTTATTAAAGTTGTATTAATAATTTAGATTCTACGTTTTTAAGCAAATTTGCTATTATATTTGACACGCTTAATAAGCAAGCATTCTAAGCATAATATTTGATATGTTCGACAAGCAAGTATTGCAAGCAATTATGCTTGCTATACTCGACAAGCAACCAAGATAAACAATCAATGTTTTTTTAGTATATAGAAACTAGAACACAACTCTTTTATAAATTGTATTTAACTTATTATAGATTTTTACTTATTGTTACTCTAATTTATCGAATCTCTCAAGATTTATTAAATATAGAAACTGTTTATAATTGCAACTCTTGTTATCAAGTAATTGCTTATATTGTCTAAAAACGTCTACAAATCTCTTCAACAACACAATCTACTCTAATATCTTCGTAAGAAGTATTAGTGTAACACAATTAAATCGACTAGAAAGAGAGATGTTTCAATATAATATAGACTAGAAGGGTCGTCAGCTCGGTCCAAGCTAAAATTATTGCGCTAGTCTACTTTTAATATAAACTATAGAATGCACATAATTTATATTATGTAGATAGTCGGGAATAGAAGAGAAAAGATATATGTTTTAGATAATAGACGCGTTATTTTAAATATATCTTTTCTGTCTCTATCTCTATTAGCAAATGTAGTAGATATGCAATAATTACTAACTTAATAGAGATAGTAGATAGACAATGCAAATAGTTTGTAAAGATATTTAATAATAGAGAAGAAAAGATATGCGTTTTAAATAGTAGACGCGTTATTTCGACGTATCTTTTTCGCCTCTATCTTTGTTAGCAAATGCAATAGATATACGATAATTACTAACTTAATAGAGACAATAGATAGACGATGCAAATAGTTTGTAAAGACATCTAAGAATAGAAAAGAAAAGATATATGTTTTAGATAGTAGACGCGCTATTTCGATATATCTTTTTTGTCTCTATTTCTATTAGCAAATGCAATAGATATGCAACAATTACTAACTTAATAGAGACAATAGATAGACGATACAAGTAATTTATATAGATAGTCGAGAATAAAAGAGAAATAATCTAATTTTTTGTCTATAGAGATGTTGTCTTAATGTGCGTTTTCGTCTCTATTCTTGTTAGTAGATACAATAGATATACAATAATTATTAACTTAATAGAGATAATAGATAGACAATACAAATAGTTTGTAAAGACACTTAAGAATAAGAAAGAAAAGATATATGCATATTATATAGTAGACGCATTGTTTCGATGTGTCTTTTTGTCTCTATTCTTGTCAATTAGCAAATGCAATAGATATGCAATAATTACTAATCTAATAGAGGCATTAGATTGATTTGCAAAGATAGCTAGAAATAAGAGAGAAAAAACATGCAATTTAGATAATAGACGTATTATTTCGACGTATCTTTTTGTCTCTATTCTTGTTAGTAGATGCAATAGATATACAATAATTAATAATCTAATTAAGATAGTAGATAGACGATGCAAATAATTTGTAAAGATAGTTAAAAATAAGAAAGAAAAGATATGCGATTTAGATAGTAGATGCGTTATTTCGATATATCTTTTTATCTTTATTCTTGTTAATAGATACAATAGATATACGATAATTACTAATTTAATTAAGACAATAGATAGACAATGCAAATAATCGCTTAATATAATAGATAAACAATAATTATTAAAGTAACTAAAGCGATAGCAAAGAATTATGTTGTCAAATTTCTTATAACAAACGTTATTTACAAACAATACAACTATCAAACGCAATATAAAATGCAAATGTTAGATCTACAATAACTTTTATAATATAATATAATATTAAGTTATTGCGAGCTCTAAAAATGGCGCTTATTGATTTCTATTATTTGATTAAATATCAAATAATTAAAATAATAAATGCATAGATAGATGCAAGTGCAAGATGCTTATCGATTTTGAAGTTTAATTACGTAAGATAACAATCTTGGCAACACACAACAATTAATCAAATTGATCTTGGCGATAAGCGATAGCCAATTAAATCGACTAGAAAGAGAGATGTTTCAATATAATATAGATACTACTAGGCTTACGCAAAAGCTCTTGGATAGTGCTGTGTTATTTGGGTCTTAATGGAAACTTCTCCAGGCCAATTTGTAGAGATATTTCCTGATAGAGGCTGTCCTGATAGAGACTGTACTGGTAGAATTGGTGGGTGCCAGAAATGGTGGGGGGTGCCAAAATGGGAGGGTGATGCCAGAATTGGGGGGGGGGAATGCCAGAATGGGAGAGGATACTGTGAGAATCCGGGATGTATTTTGTTTAGTAGAAATAGACTTCATCTGATAATGCAGAAGTCAAACATTCGCTCGACTTTCACAATTCGCCTGCCTTAGTAAAATCCAAGATCCACGATTTCTTTGGCGTATGAAAAACGCTGACCAAATAACTACACTCCGGTCAAGTAACTTAGACGCGCGGCTTATAGAAAAAAGTGTCGCCAAAAACTATCTAAGTATATTTGTAAGATCTGATCTTTCAGTGCTGCGAGAAGAAAATTACTCGAGGAGAGATTAAAGACTAGAATATGCGTACTTTCTATCGCTTGGTTATTACTAACAGAATAAATAGAATATCTCTAGTCCCGAAATCAGCTTTATTATAGTTATCGAACAGTCAAGAACAAATAAGTGCAAGCTGATTGCTAAGCTGAACAAGTCAAATAATTAGACTATAAAGACGATAGAATTGAAGAAACTAGTCGAAGAAAAAGAGATTTACTTAATATCGATAATACAAGTAACTAAGATAGACAAGCAAATATTACAGCAACAAGTACAAAATCTAACAAATATAATAGAATACTTTAGAAAAACAATAGTATAGTTTGTAGATAAGTTTATAAAGAGACTTAAGCTTAATCCAAATCTTTCTATAAAAGAATAGTATATTAGTAGAAGAGTTTCGCTATATAAGCTAGAAGTTAGCTTTGTTAAGTTTTAATCTAAATTACTTACAAAGTAGACTATATAAAAAGAAAAAATATTCTGCTATATTAAAGAACGCTTAAAGTATAATTCTAGAAATTAAGACTTTATATTAAGAAAGCGTTGTAATAGTATATATAGTATATCTAACAATAACTAATAGAGAATAAAACTTCTTAGAATCTAGTTTGTTTCTCTTTAAAGACAATTAATAAAATTAAACAAATATTAATATAGATATAAGAAATAGATATATAGAAATTATAAGCAAGCAATTTACGTAAATCGAAATACTTATATACAATCTAAATTTTTAAAGTTAACTAATTTTTTTCTATCTAAACAACAAAAGCAAAAAGAAATAAAAAAACAAATTAAAAATGTTAAATACAATAAAAAGAAAAAGAAAAAAAAGAAGTACAATAAACAATTGCTATATTAAATAGTATAGTAAACAATTAAGTATTATCTTTTTAATCTTTTTTATTTTTAATACTAGTCTTTCTATTTTGCAAAACTTTGCTACTATTTTCGAAACTCAAAATAGACAAAAAAATCTAACAAAGAGTTAGAAAATATAACAAAAATATTATTTCTATATATAAGATACTTAAATATCAATTGTCTCGAAAAACATTTTACTATCGCTCTAAAAATATACAAAAGAGATTGTTAATAATATAAAACTATTAGTAGAATTATTAGAATTGCTTTAAAGTCGATTAATTTTTTTTAAATTTTTAAACAATATTGTTAGAACAAAAGCAATAAAAACTAGTAACTCTAATAACAATATAAAGTTTGCAAAATTAAATCAAAATTAATCTTAATATAATATAGATAAATATTAGATTTTTAATAATCTAAAAATATAATTATAGTTTCTAATATATTAGAATTGCGTATTTTAGTAATTGTATTGCAACAAAAAAAATAACTAATATAGTAATTATTGTATTCTAAAAAGCAAAACTTTTAACAAAGAATATTAATAATTTTTTTTCTATTAAAAATATCTTTATTAATATTAAATAAAAAATCGACAAAACAATTAGACTAATTGTTCGGGTCGGTTTTTCCCCGAAATCTATAACTCGACCCGAAAGTGATACCTAATTAGGTCAAGTTTTAACCTAATATAGTTAGTGTTTTTATAATTTATGCAATTCGGTTCCAACTGTTAGAATCGAACGATCAGTCTAAAAACAATTAAATACTATAAAAAGTATTTTTTTTAAAAAAACAATTGTATTATTAATATTGTTAACAATAACAATTCTAAAAGTAATACTTTTGCAAAAAGAATTTGTTTTAAAAACAAAAATATTTAGTTTAAGTCTATCTATAAGAACTTTAATAAATATTCTAATAATATATTAATTAACAAAGTTTATATTGTTTAAATTGTATATATTCTATATAAATTTGTCTATTTGTAGAAAATCTACAAAAACAAAACAAAAAACAATATAAAAAGTAGTATCTAATTATATAATTGTATTAAAAGTAGATAGAATATTTAATAGAATATTTTGTATAATAGTTTTATATTTATATAAAATACTATTGCTTTAATAATATTTAATATTATATATAACGCAAAAAAGAAATAGACTACTAAAGATTATATAATCGAAATAGTTTTTATTAATATAAGTAGAGCAAAAATTATAAATATAATTTTTAATAGTTTTTGTTTTAATATAATCGAGATTTAAATAAGCAATTTAATTATCGAAACTTTAAATAATAATAGACAAAATACTACAATTAAAATAAAAACAATAATATTATATATAGTTTTTAAAAATTGTTAAATATAAATTTTTTATAAAAATAGCAAACTTTTATTATAGAAAAAAGATTGTATTTTAATTTAAAAATATTTTTATATATTAGAAGTTAAGAAAATTGCAAGAATCTAGATAGCAAAATATATTAACTATAGATATTTGTTAACAATAGTTTTATATTTATTTTATAAAAATAGATTTGTAAAATTATTTAATTTAGAGTTGATTTAAATTAATTCTATTAGTATATTGTTAAAAGCAAAAATTGTAGCAATATTTTCCAAAAAATTTATAGAGTTATTGCAAATAAATTCTTTATTAAAATTAATAACAATAATATTATTATTATTATAGATAATAATTCTATTATTGCAAAAACAAAATAGTTAAAGACAAAAAATATAGAATGTTGCTTTTATTTTATAAGTATTAAAATACAAAGTTTTGTTATTAATACAAGTAAAATAGTATTTAAAAAAAATATTAATAAATATATTGTTTTTATAAAATATTTAGTAACTATTAATATTTTAGAAACTAAATATATTTGTCTATATATAAAAGATTAATTAAGAGATTTGTTACAAGCTTATTTAAACTATATTAGTAGTTTAGATTCTATATTTTTAAAACAAATCTACTATTATACTTAATATATTTAAAAAGCAAGTATTCTAAATATAATATTTAATATATTTGATAAGCAGATATTGCAAGCAATTATACTTGCTATACTCGATAAGCAGATATTGCAAGCAATTATACTTGCTATACTCGATAAACAAACAAAACAAACAATTAGTATTTTTTTAATAGATAGAAATTCGAATACAACTTTCTTATAAATTGTGTTCAATTTATTTTAAATTTTAATTTATTGTTACAACTACTTAAGTTGCAAACTTTTGTTATTAAATAATTGCTAGTATTATTTAAAGATATCTATAGATCTCTTTAATAGTATAACTATTTTTCATATTTTTGTAAAAAATATCAATATAATACTTTAAATACTCTAAAAATATTTATATTAGATTAATATATTTTTATCTTAAATACTAGTTTATTAATATTATATTAACTATCAATTATAGAAAACAATAAAATTAGAATTAACAAATTCAATATCTATTATAAAGATTGTATCGATTTAAAGAATTAATTTATACAAATAGATATCTATTTTATTTTCTATTCTATTTTAGCAAATTAGAAGACAATTTTTGTATTAATATTTTTTAGAAAAAAAACTTAATATTAATTTAAATCAAATTTACAAAAATATCTGAAAAATAATAGCAAAAATTCTCATATAATATATATAGACTTTAACAACTTTAAAAAAAAATTAAATTTTTTTTAAATATTTAATAAAAAACAAATTGCAAAAAAAGTAATTTAATACTTAATTTAACAAATTTTTGCAACAGATTATATAATTAAATTTTAGAAATATATTATTTTAATAGAATAAAACAATATTGTATTTATAATAATATTTCAACAAGATTTAAAAAACAAGTTAAAAAACAAAATTATATATAATAAAAGAATTCTTAGCAATATATTTAATTTTATTGAAATAGTTATCAATTTCGACAATAAACTATATAAAAGAACTATAAAAAAAAATTGTAAAGTAGCTACTATCTCTTTAGTTAGAGTTGCGTAGTTAAGCGAGTTAAATTAGATAATATATATAATAATAATAATAGTATTTGTAGTAAAACTAATTGCTAAGAAACGCAAGTACCAAAAAATCTTATTTTCTATAAAATACTTTTTTGCTTGCTATTAAAAGAGAGCAATATACAAACAATATTTGTTAATTTAATACTAGTTTTGTTTAAATCTAGTTTGTGCAATTCTTTGTTAAATATATATTAATATATATTAAATATACTATTGCAAAGAAGATCTAATATTGCAAGATATATTTTACAATTATATTTTCTTTTAAAGTTTTAATTTCTAAGATTTATATTATTAGTTCTAGTTGCAATATAATCTTTAAATTGTTATTATAATAATATTTACAAAGTTGCGTATATTGCAATGTAAATACGCAAAGTTTTACTTCGCAATTACTTATCTCTTAATAGCAATAGATAGAAGCAAATATTTAAAATAACTTCTTGTATTCTATAGATAATAAGAAAGCAATAAATATTTGCAATAATATATTTACAATTACTATTTTTGTCTATTTTGGTAATTGTAGATTTATCTTCTTAGTAGAACTACTTTTGACATATATTAGATAGACAGCAATAATTTATTCTCTCTTGTAATATATAGATGCGTTGCTATTGTTCTTAGACGCAATATAGTAATATAGATATTATTATTACTATCTTGCTTTCTTGCTTCTTATATTACTTTGCAAAACAATCTTATAAATATAATTATTTTTATTTCTATATCTATCTGCAAGCTATAAAGATATTTAATTATTGCAAGATTTAATTTAAATTAATATAATTAATACTGCAATCTTTAAGTTTGTCTTATAATAATAATAATAATCTTTATCTTTTTTGCAAACAAATATTGCAACTTTATAAATACAATTGTAAATATTTACTTTTTAATATTCTATTTACTTAACGCAATTAATATACAAGTATTAAGATTGTTTGTATATTATATAAAAAACAACTCTATTTTAATTCTAATTGCAATAGAAATAATTGCAAAATTAATTTAAGAGTTTAACTAACTTTTAATTATATAAAGTATTACTAGTATTTTTACAAATTATTAAACAATAATAAATAGCTTAATAGTATTGATATTGTTTTAAGAATAAAACTAATATATATGCAAATAAATTATTTGCGCAATTTTAATAAATATTTCTTATTTGTTCTTGTTATTGCTATTGTTACTACTATTTTTGCACTTGCTTTTATATCTACTTCTACATTTGTTTTTGTTATTTTTATTTTAACTCTTATTTCTCTTGTTTCGACTTTAATTTCTCTTGCTTTTTTTGCTTCTTTTTTATTTATTATAATTTTGTTTGCATTTTTTGCTCTTTTTAATTTGTGTTTTAATTGCAATATAAAATATATTTGCAAATTAAAAAAAATAAAAACAAAACTAACAATATATAATAGTTGTTTAATACTATTGCTATATATTTGTTTTTAAACAAAATCTCTTTGTTATATATTTCTTAATAGCAAATTGTATTATTAAATATTTTTGTTGCTCTATAATAAAATATCTTTGCAAACTAAATTTTATTATTGCTATTATATTTTTTCTTGCTTTGCGCGTATGTTTTGTTTCTATTATAATAATAATTTTTCTTATTGCGGTTAATACTCTTTAATTAAGAATAGACTATTATATATAATATAATAAATACAATATACAAACTTCAAAAAAGATATTAGATTAATTTGTATAATTATAGTTATTGTTGTTAGCAACTTTTTTTGCTTTCTTTAAATTGTTTATTATTATATTATAATTCTTAATTCTAATTCTTTGCTTTTTAATAAAGATTTTTGTGCTAAAATTTGCAAATTGTTTTGCTATAATAAGTTGTATTGCGAAGTTTATAGCATATAAAATTGATATATATTTGCTTAATTTATAATAATAGTAATTTTATTTGTAACAATTGCAATTAAGATACGTCTTGTTTACTATTTTTGAAATAGCAAAAAATAATTTGTATAAATATGTATATATAATTATATTTCTATATATTTAAGTCTATTTCTAGATCTTTGTACTATTATAGAAGTTTTTGTAGTTTTTAGAAATATAATCTTTAAGCTTTAATTTAACTCTTTGCTTTATTTGTTTTTGTATAGTTGTTTTTGTTTTCTTAATTTGCTAATTATTTGTTTCTTTTATTTAGACTGATCGTCGGGTCGGGTTTCGGTTCCAAATACTAGAATCGATCTAACTTGTCGATTTCAATTTTAGGAATCGATCTAAAACCCGAGTCGATTTCTAATATTTTGGACACGAATCGACACAATCCGACTCGATTTTCGATTTCAATATTAGAAATCGAATCGAATCGCCAAGAAATCGAAAATTACGTTATTTTGCCAAGAATTTCTATTTTTGGATTTAAATTTTAAATTTTTCAAATAAATTCTATAGATATTGTTTAATTATTAATTTATTGTAGAGAACATAAATGCATTACTATAATGCATTATCTATATCTATAAGTGTATAGATATTATTCGAAATTTTAAATATTAAAAAATCAATATTAATGCATAATTTGCATCCATAGATCTATAGATGCTATTTAAATTTTTAAATATTAAAAAATAGATATTAATGTATAATTTGCATCTATAGATCTATAGATACTATTTATTAATCAAATATTAAATAAATAATATTAATACGTAATTTGTATCTATAGATGTTATAGATACTATTTATTAATTAATTATTTATTTGTTAAAAGTCTTGGCGATTTGGATCGATTTTTTTGGATCGAGTTTCGATTTCAATCTTAGGAATCGATTCGAATTGTCGATTTCGACTCTAGAAATCGAATCAACTTTTCGATTCCAACTTTTGGAACTAACTCGATCTAATTCGGATCAAATATTCGACTCGAACTCGATAACCCGACCCGACGCGATTAGTCTACTTTAATTTCTTTTTCTTTAATATCTTTGCAACTACGTTATATTTCTTTTGCTTTCTCTTAAATTTCTAAATTTCATTTATTGCGTTTTCGAGATACTTTAAAGACTTTTACGTATTTTTTTACAAAATTGCGTTAAGTTACTTAATTAAATATTTAAATATATTATTTATAATTTGTTTATTTAGTACTTTATTTATTTTTTATTTATTTTTATTATTAATAAGAATTGATTTCGATTTTAAATCTTTGTTTCGCAAATATTAAGATTTAAGTAGCAAAATATAAAAAATAATATAAATTGCTTTGTACTTTGCAAATAGATTTAATTAATATATTTGTTTATTTTTCTTAATTAAAATAGGAAAGAATTTTAGTTAATAATAATTAATTTTTTTTTTAAATTACAATATATATATATTAACGCTTTGCAATAATACTTTGTTATCTATTTAAAAGTTTATTAATTTGTAATTTTTATTATAGTTTTTTATTTGTTGTTTCGAAATTGCTATTTATAACTTTTTTAAATATTTTCTAGTACTTTGCAATTATTTTGCTTGTTTTATAGTTAGAAATATCTCTTTTATTAAGAGTTTACTTATATATATATTTGCAAAGTTTACAATACAATCTATTAATAATTTGTAAAAAGCTTTTTTAATACTTAAGTAAATACTATTATTATATATAAACGCAATTATAGATAGCAACTTTAATTAATTATCTTATCTATAATTATAATAAATATACAAATAATATTTTAAAATCTAGTTTTATCTTTTTGTTTAATTATTGATTTGCAAATGAAATACAATATTAACTTAATACTTTACACTTAAATATTAACACAATATTAATTAAAAATAGCTTGTAAAAAGTAAATTTTAATTAAAAATAATATTGTATATTATTTTATAATAGTATATAAACTCTCTTTATAAAAGTTTTGCAAAATCTTTTGTATTAAATTTTTTAATAATTGCAATATAAATTGCGTATTTAATTAATTTGTTAATTAATATTAAAATTGTATTATTAGTCTTTTTAGTATATAAATTTCTTGTAGACAATATATTTGTAATAAAATTTATTGTTATTATTTTAAAAAATTACAAATTTCTAGAAAATATTAAGCTAAGTTTTTTATATAGTTTATAATAATAAATATATATATATATTAACAATTAGAACAAATACAAATGTATTTATTAATTTTCTTAATTATATTAGATTAATAATACTTTTGTTATATTTTATTTTTAATTTATTAATATATAAAATACTCGAATATAGAATTATTATAATATATGCAAAGAATTTTATTTTTTGTTGTTATATTTTTTAAAATATAAATTGCAAGATCTTAATATAGTAATCTATCTTTTTCGATATTTTATTTCAAAATTTTATTTTATTTATTTGCAAATCTTTAATACTATTGTTTCTTTATAACAAAAGTATTTTTCTATTGTAGTTTTTGCAATTATATTGCTATCGATTCTTTTAAATTAACAAAGAACTTTTTTAATTCTATAACTTATTATATTAAAAGTTAAAATAATATAAGATCTAGAATATTATATAATCTTTCGAAAACCTTTTTATTTAAATTTATAATTTAACTATTTGCAATAATAGTACTATTTAGTTGCGCTATTAAAGTTGCAAGTTTAACTATAATAGAAATATCTTTATTTTTTTGCAATTTTAATTAATATTTTGAGTTGCAAAACTTATTTTGCAAAATAGATAAAAAATTATTATTATTATTTTTATTATTATTAAGTTTTATAATATTAAATCTTCTTAACAATATATTTACAAAATTAAGCTTTCTTTTGCAATATTCTATATTAAAGTTAAATACAATTAATTTCTTAATTTAGCAAACTTATTTAATTGAAAGCTTTTTTTGTAATTATAAAGCAATAAAGATTGTTATAATTTATAATTATACAAATAATATATTTGCTATTTTGTAAATAATATTTTTAAAGTTTAAAAACTAATACAATAGTATAAAGTTTTTTGTTATATATATTTTAATAAATTTTAGATTCTTTAAATTTGTAACTAATAAATATAATAAAATATTATTGTATATTTTTATTAAACTAATTAAGTATATTTTTTATTTTACAATTTAATATATTAATTTTTATATAAAAAGAAATATTTTAATTATAGTATTCTAGAATAGAATCAATAATAAAAACAATTTTAAATAATTCGAAAACTTTTTCTACTTTTTTAATATATATAAATTGCAAATATATTTTGTTTTTCTTTATATTTATTGTTAGATTAATTAAAAATACTAAAATTTAAAAAAATTTACAAAAAAAATATTAATAAAATTTTGCAAATTTAAAAAATACAAAAATATTTTTTGTTAATTTTAATTTAGATTATTCTTAAATAGTTTTAATACAAATTTATTTTATTTAAATATTTTGCTTTTTAATTATAAAGTTTAAAAAAATTATTTTATTATAATTAAATATATATTTTGATAGTTTTATAGATAATTAATGTTCGAACAATATATAAAGTATTTTGCAAATATTTTTCTAATACTACTTTTTAAGTTCGAATAAATAAGTATATTATTTAAATATATTACGCAATAAATATTAATATACAACTTTAATATACAATTTATATAAGATTAAAAGATAGTAGAAGTATTAATAGAATTAAAGAGTATAACTTAATACTTAAATTGCTTGTATTAAATATAAAAAACTATTTTTTATTTATTGTTTTAACAAATTCGAATACAATAATATATATTGTATATATTAATTTTAATAAAACGCTTTGTATTTGCAAAACATTTAAATATCTCTAAAAAAAGAAAAAGAAAATATTTATTTTTAATAGTAATTTTATTAAGTTTACAATAGTCTATACAAAGATATAAGCTATTTTTAAACTTCTTTACAAATAATATTAAAAATTCGATAATATTATTAAAAAAATATATTTAAATTTTCTTTAATATATTTGTAAAATATTCTTGTATTCTAATTAATTTATTTTGCAATATATTATATATATATTCTATATACAATATTTTGCTTTTTATAAAATTAATTAAATACTTTATCTAATTATATATATTAAATATATTTAAAAAAAAATTTAAAAAAATTTTCATAATTTTTTTAATTTAGTTTAAAACAACTAGCTCTTTAATCTAAAATATATTGTATTTTGCAATTTTTTTTCTTATATATTTTAAAAACTTTTCTAGAGATAGTATTTAATATAAAAGTGCAATATAAATTTTGTTATAATTCTTAAAAACAAATTATACAAATTATATAAACTTTTTAAAATTAATTATCTAAATTTTTTTTCTAATTACTTAGTAAGATTATCTTAATAAATTTAAATACAATTCGATTATTATACATTTAAATTAACTTTCTCGAATTAAAATTATTTAAAAATTATTTTATAATTTTATATATTAATAATATAGAATTTAGAGTAATTGTTTTTGTATATACTTTTACTATTTATAATAACAATAGAAAGTTTTTGTATTTTATACAAAATAATAATACAATTATTAACAATTTGTATCTATAATAATAAAGAGATATCTTTAAATAATTATATATCTTTAACAAAGAATTGCAAAATAAAATTCTTTTTAACTTTTAAATTAATAAAATACTTAACTTTATATATATTACGCAATATATTAACAAATACTATTTAGATTAATATTCTAATTTGTTGTTTTTAACTTTTTATATCTAATATTATAGCAACAAATATTAAGTTTTAACTTCTCTTAAAAATATATTATTTTTGTTTTGCTTTTCTATTTACTTTTAATATTGCAAATATATAGAATTACTTAATTTGTAATTTATTTAATTGTATATATAGTATTTATAATTAACAGATATAATATATTTTTTTAATAGATATTTAGCAATTGTTTTTGTTTTGTTAATTATTGTTAATACTATTTTTGATTTATATAGTTATAGTAATTTTAGTAATTAATATAATAGAATTGTTTGTATTGTTAATTGCGCTAAACAAATTATTTTATTTATACAAAGATCGATTGTTTTTATTATATCTTTTAGAGTTTCTTGTAATATAAAAGATATTGCTTAATCTTAATAGTTTCTTAATTAATTGCAAATATTGTTTAATTTCGATAAATCTATTATATATTTATATAATATTAATATAGCTATATTGTTAACAAAGTATTTCTTAGGGTTAGGGTTAAAAAAGAACAATGCGCAAACAATATTTATTAATTCGATACTAGTTTTGCTTAAATCTAGTTCGCGCAACTCTTTGTTAAACACGCATTAACGTACGTTAGACACATTATTGCGAAGCAAATCTAGTATTGCAAAATACGTTTTACAATTATATATTTTTTTAAAATTTTAGTTTTTAAAATCTATATTATTAGTATTAGTTGCAATATAATTTTCAAATTGTTATTGTAATAATATCTACAAAGCTACATATATTGCGATATAGACGCGCAAAATTCTATTTTGCAATTACTTGTTTTTTAACAACAATAGATAGAAGCAAATATTTAAAGTAATTTCTCGCACTCTATAGACAATAATAAAAAAAACATTGATATTTGCAACAATATATTTACAAGATTAATATGTAGTTTTGTAGATACGCGAAATTCTATTTCGCAATTATTTCTTGACAACAACAAGATAGAAACAAATATTTAGAATAATTTTCGTATTTTATAGATAATAAAAAAGCAATAAATATTTGCGATAATATATCTACAATTACTACTTTTGTTTATTTTGATAATCGTAGATTTATCTTTTTAATAAAATTGCTTTTGACAAATATTAAATAGATAACAATAATTTACTCTTTTCTATAATATATAGATGCGTTGCTATTGTTTTTAGATACAACATAGTAATATAGATATTATTATTACTATTTTGCTTTTTTGTTTTTTATATTATTTTGCAAAACAATTTTGTAAATACAATTGCTTCTATTTTTGCGTTTGTTTGCAAACTATAAAGATACTTAATTATTGCAATACTTAATTTAAATTAGCGCAATCAATATTGCGATTTTTAAGCTTGTCTCGCAATAATAATAATAATTTTTATTTTTTTTGTAGATAAATATCGCGACTTTGTAGATACAATTGTAGACATTTGTTTTTTAGCATTTTATTTGTTTATTGCGATTAATATGCAAGTATTAAGATTGTTTGCGTGCTACGCAAGAAACAACTTTGTTTTAATTTTAATTGCAACAAAAATAATTGCGAGATTAATTCGAGAGTTTAATTAACTTTTTGTTATATAGAGTATTATTAGCACTCTTATAGATTATTGAACAATAGTAAACAACTTAATAGTATTGACCCTATTTTGGGGACAAGACTAACATATATGCAAACAAATTGTTCGCGCGACTTCAACAAGTATTTTCTGTTCGTCGCCATTGTTGTTGCTGTTGCTGCTGCTATTGCGTCCGCTTTTGCGTCTGCTTCTATGCTTGTCTCTATTGTTGTGTGTCTTTCGATAACGAGTCGCGCTATTAAGTGCTCTTGTTGTTCTATAGCGAAGTATCTTTGCGAATCGAATTTTATTGTCGCTATTGTATCTTTTTTTGCTTTGCGCATTTGCTTTGTTGTTGTTATTGTAATAATCTTTTTTATTGTTGTTAACATTCTTCAATTGAGAGCAGACTATTATGCATAATATAATAAGTACAACGTATAAACTTCAAAAAAAATTTAAATTAACTTGCACAATTACAATTGTTATTGTTAACAATCTCTTTTACTTTTTTTAAATTGTATATTATTATATTGTAATTCTTAATTCTAATTGTTTGCTTTTTGATAAGAGTTTTTATACTAAAGTTTGCGAATTGTTTTGTTGTAATAAATTGTATTGCAAAGCTTATAATATATAAAACTAATATATATTAGCTTTGCTTATAATAATAGTTGTTTTGTTTATAACAATTGCAATTAAAATATATTTTGTTTGCTATTTTTAAAATAGCAAAAACTAATTTGTATAAATATATATATATAATTGTATTTTTGTATATTTAGATCTATTTCTAGATCTTTGTATTATTATAGAAGTTTTTGTAGTTTTTAAAAATATAATCTTCGAGCTTGAATCTAGCTTTTTGTTTTACTTGTTTTTGCGTAATTGTTTTTGCTTTTTTGATTTGCTAGCTATTTGTTTTTTTTATCTCTTTTTTTTTAATATTTTTGTAGTTACGTTGTGCTACTTTTGCTCTCTCTTAAACTTCTAAATCTTGTTTATTGCGTTTTCGAGATATTTCAAAAACTTTTATGTATTTTTCTACAAGATTGCGTCAAACTATTTAATTAAATATTTAAATATATTATTTTTGATTTGTTTGTTTAATACATTATTTATATTTTATTTCTTTTTATTTTTGATAGGAATTGATTTCGATTTTGAATTTTTGTTTCGCAAATATTAAGATTTAAATAGCAAAACATAAAAGATAGTATAAATAGCTTTGTACTTTGTAGATAAATTTAATTAATATATTTGTTTGTTTTTTTTAATTAAAATAATAAAGAGTTTTAGTTAATAATAATTAATCTTTTTCTTAAATCGCAATATATATATATTAACGTTTCGCAATAGCATTTTGTTATCTATTTAAAAATTTATTGATTTGTAATTGTTGTTGTAGTTTTTTATTTGTTGCTTTGAAACTATTATCTATAGCTCTCTTAAATACTTTCTAGTATTTCGCAATTATTTTGCTTGTTTTGTAGCTAAAGATATCTCTTTTGTTAAGAGTTTACTTATAGATATATTTGCAAAGTTTACAATATAGTTTGTTAACAATTTGTAAAAAGTTTTTTTAGTATTTAAATAAATACTATTATTATATGCGAACGCAACTATAGATAGTAGCTTTAATCAATTATTCTATCTATAATTATAGTAAATACGCAAATAATATTTTAAAATCTAGTTTTGTTTTTCTATTTAACTATCAATTTGCAAATAAAACGCAATACTAAATTAATATTTTGTATCTAGATACTAGTACAACGTCGATTAAAAATAACTTATAAAAAGCGAATTTTTGTTAAAAATAATATTATATATTATTCTATTGTAGCCAGGTGACCAGGTGATATTAGGCTATGGACTTGGGGATGCCTGCCACCAATACTAGCGACCTATCTACCACTAGTACTAGCGATCTATCTGCAATACATATGCGATCTCTTCCACTTAGATCTTAGAATCTTAGCTACTCAATACACTATTAGATTATATAGTGCGATTGATGCATACATCGCGATAAGTTTGTGTTGTTATAGTTGTCTATTAACTAGAATTCTATCTTTATCTTGTTACATTAAAATTTAACGCAAAAATTTAATTATAACAACAAATATTAGAACAATAAATTATCGACGTATCTTTAAAAACAATTTTAGAAATTTAGAAATTCAAAAACTCAAAAACACAAAAAAAAGAATATAAAAGACAAATTAATTTTAACAAATTATTAAAATCAAGAATTTTAAAAATCAAGAACACAAAATTAACAACTTAAAAATTAAGATATTATTAAATTAAAAAGCAAAAAAAAAAAAGACAAAATTAAAGTATTTAAAATAACAATAAGAGTTATAAATTTAAAGATTAAAATGTTTTATTAAAATTGCAACTAGGGTCTATTGTTAAAACAATAAATTGTTTGCTAACTATAGTAACGTTATTAAAAGAAACTTCTTAGCAATATAATTAATTTATTTGCTTAAAAGCGAAAACGCTATTTAAACTCTTTTTTTGATAAAAATTGAAACAAATCTTTAACGCAAAGATATTTGTTAATAGTAAATTGACAACTAACTAAAAGAAACAATAGATCAAAAACGTCTATTTATAAATAATTAAAAAAATAAAGAAACAATAAACGAGAAAACAACGCAAAGTTAAAAAAAAAAATCTTTTCTCAATATTTTTGCAAAAAAAAGAAAAAGATTTGCAAAGCGAAGTCGAATAATATTTGTAAATATAATTAATAATTCAAAGTTATTTTTTCGAAGCTTATTAGACTTAATTAAGTCGATAAATACATTAAATTCTTGTAATATTTAAAGAGTCTGTTTTGTAGTATTTGCACTAAGATAATGCGAAAGCATAAAGTTAATTTAAACAACGCAATTATTATAATATTTAAATTGTTATACAAGACAATTATAAAATTGATCAAAAATAAGACAATTATGCGAGAAATAAACATTAATAGCGATTAGATTGCTTAGCAAGTTGCAAATATTAATATAAATAAATTAATAAATAGAGTAAGTAAAAAGCAAGATTTTGTAAAGAAGAAAGTTATATTAAAGATAGTTTTTGCTTCTTTAGTATTATTAGCAATTGCAATCAAAAATACAAAAATTAACAAAACGCTAAATATTTTAATTTGAGCTTTTAAAAATCTTAAGATTAATAATGTTCGCAAAATAATAAAAAGCAAAATTTATTAAATAATTCAACAAGTAATAATAACATAGTTATAAGAAATATTGCATATCGCATTTTCTTAAATTTAAATAATAATTTAAAATCTATTTTAAAAAACAATTTATATTTATTAAAAATTTGCTTTTATTTTTGAATACAATTAATCTTAACTAAAATTAAATAAGTGCTTGTTTTGTTACAATTTGCATAAATAATAAATTTGTCTAAAGTTAGCAATCTTAATAGCGAATAGAAAGATTTATATAAACGAAAAAAACAAAATTTGCTATAGATTTAACGATTCTAAAGATAAAGAAATAAAATTTTCTCTTAATAATATAAAAATCAAGAAAAAGATTGTAAGAATTTGTCTTCAATAAAGAGCGCAAAATTGTATTCGAAATTTTGTAATTACAATAATAGCAAAAAGATTAAATACTAGTTTTTTGTCGAAAAATAAAAAGAATAATAAATCGAATTAAGCAATAGTAAAGATTTGAAAAATTTAATTAAAACAAAATTCTTTTAAACAACAAACGCTCTAGAAGCTTCTAATAGAACAATTGATCAAAATAATTAAAAAAAAAATTAAAAAGAAAGAGAAATTTCTAAAGATCAAAAACATTAAACTTAGAAATTATTCAAAAATAACAAAAGTCTTAGACAAAAAAATATACGTAAAAAAAAAAAAAATAAAAACAAAAGTAAAAAATATTACAATAAAAAATATTTCCGCGATAATTAATTTTAATTCAAGAGTTATTAAGTATCAAAAAAGTAAATCTAAGAAAAAGCAAAAGATTTTTGTAAACTATATATAGCGAACAAAATATTTAAAGAGAATACTACAAATTGTAAAGAATTAAATCAATTTTAAAACTTTAATTCAAAATATTTTTATTTCGAAAATAAAGATAAAATTGATAAATCTTTTAAATTTTTGTTTTAATTTAAGTTGCTTTTTTTTTGTTTTTTTTTTAATAAAAAGTTTAATACTATAGTAACGAAAAAAAAATCTTAGAAACTTACAAGAAAAGAGAAAGAAACAATTGTTATTATAAAATTAATTAGCGTTAAATTTATTAAAATTGTTTATTTTAAAAATATTGTTGCAAGAGTAAAATCTTTTAAAACTTTATATTTTGTTGTTTGTTCAATTGTGTAAATGCAATTAAAAAATATAAAAGTTAAAACAATATTTAATAGTAGTACAAAAATCAATTGTATTAGCAAGAGTTTTGCAAACAAAATTAATTTAGCTATTTAACAAAATATTTTTATCTTATTAGTAGAAGTTACAAAAGTACGTATTTGTTTCGAAAAAATAATCAAAAATACAAAAATATTAATTAAAAAAATAATAATTTATATTTTTATCTTTGTTGTTTCTTAACTTGATTACAAAATTCTATTAAATTGATTTTTTTAACAAAGTATTTGTATAAGTTTTGTAAATATAGATAACAACTCTTTAAAATTAATAATTTATTTTAGAAACAAAACAAAGCATATTAGTATTTTAAGAATGTTTATTAATTATCTTAGCAACAAGAATAAGAATGTTTTTTTTTAAAGAAATCTTTAAATCTTTAAGTAATTGTTTAGTTAATATAGTTGTTCAACTTCGCAAATTTAATTGCAAAAAAATTTCGAAAATAAAAATAAAAATTATTAAAATAACAATATTGCAAAATAGAATTGCAAAAAAGAATTAACAAAATTCTAATTAATTAAAGTAGATAAACAATACTAGTGTTTGCTTGTTTGTTAATATAATTAATTAGAATCGAATAAATATTTAAATTGATACTATATTTCGAATATCTTTAAAATTATTAATAATTCGAACTTTTTAATTATATATTATAAAAGAGACTTTTACTATTCGATTATCTCAAAAATTTAATATTCTTTGTTAATCTTTTATTGCGTTGCGTTTGTTTGTTCGAATAAATACAATATATAAGCAAAAAATCTAGAAAACAAATCTAGTAAATATAAGCAATTTAGATAATTTTATTTTAAACAAGTATTTAATTTGAAAAGAAATATTAAAGTTATTAATTACAAAGAATTTTTGAAAAAAACTTAACAAAAAATACAATTTCTTTCTAATATTTAAGTTCTTAAACATTAAATGCGACTTTTATCTTATTAAAAAACATATTTAGAAGTTAATTGTAAAATTTGAACTCTTTTTGCAAAAATAAAATTTTTTGATTACAATATTTTTTAATTGTAAAATTGTCTTAATATAAAGCTTTGCTAAAATAGACAAAATTAAATTATAGATTGTATTTAATCAAGAAATTTGTATTATAAAATACAAAATATAACAAATTTTAAAATTTAAATTTTTTAAATATTAAATTTTATTATAATCAAAATGTTAAAGAAGCGTTTTTAGACAAATTTGCTAAAATATTGTTATAATTTTTATCGAAATTCTTGATTTTTAATAAATAAAAAGAAAAAAAACAAGTATCGCATAATTAATACAACTATAAAAATAAATAAAATAATTGTTCGAAATATTAATATATTTTCTAATATCGAAAAGTTTGCGAAAGAGTTTGTCAAAATAATAATTGTATTATTTATTAATTTCTTTTTAGAATATAATTAAATAAATTTTGTATTAAAGAGTTGCAATCTTATTGTTTTTATAATTTTTTTTAAACTACTTAGAATAACTTGCTTATCGCAAGATACTATTAATTTAATTGCTTAATTTGTAAAAATTGTAATACGTATTTTTAAAAATCTTCTTAACAATTATTGCTTATTTGTAAACAATATAAATATAAAAGAATTTAAATTAAATTACAACAACAAAATAACAATTTTAAAGATTGAACTATTTGTTTTAAAATATATTTAATAATTAGATATAATATTAATAAACGTAAAATTGTTTAAATATATTATATTTAACAAAAAATCTTAATTTTGCAAGTTAGAAATTAAAATTGTCCATTTTGTATATAATTTTAATAAACAATCTCTTAATAGTATCAAGATTATTAAGATTATTAAGTAATTATTGTATAGAAACGTTTTAAAAGTTAGAGTTTTTATAGAAGTATATATTTATTATCGAATTTAAATACTAAAGTTTGTAATTGTTGCAAAATCGATCTATTGTTTGTTTAAAACAAGATATATTTTTGTTTAAAATTTTAAACAACAAAATATTATAAATAAACTAAAGATTGCTTTAACAAATATATTAATAATATATATTTTAAACTATTCTATTTTAATTGACAAAATTATTTTAATTGTAAATTTTAATTTAAAGAGTTAAAAAATTATATTAATGCAAATTAATATGATAACAAAGAAAAAACATTTTTTACAATATAAGAGTAGACTCTAAAGCGAACAAAAATCTTAATACAACGTCGAAAAGAAAGAATGTCAAAAACTTATAAAAATTTTAAAAAAAATACAATTCTAATTGTATAAAATTCGATTTACAATTAAGATTAATACAAATAATTTAATAATTTAATTTAATTGCTTTGCGACAAATCTATTTAATACTTTAATAATTTGTTAGTTAATTTAGATTTGTTTTTTCGACTTTAATATGCAATATATATTTAATCGAAAATATATAACAATTAATAAACTTTTAAAAAAATTAAAAGAGTTGTTCGACAATATCGACAAAATTAATAAGAAAAATATTGATAATTTTATTAATAATTAGTTGAATTGTATTTGCGTTTGCTTTGCACAAATAACAATATTAAAAAAGAACAAAAATATTTTCAAAAACAAATATTTTAATAAATTTGAACAAATTGTTTAATATCTAATTTTGTTGCGAAAATCAAATATAAATTAAAAGAATTTTCGCAAATTTAAGAATTATACTCTCTATTTTTTAATAAAAGAAGAACAATTATTTTGAAAAGTAAACAAAAATATATTTTTGCGTAAAATAGTAAATTAAACAAAAGACAAAAATCGAATTATAAAAAGCTTGCATAACAAAAGTAACTATAAAGAAAAAAATTTTTATTAATATGTTGCAAATTAATATTAATAACAAAATCTATTTAATTTTTGCAAAAAATATATTGCAAATTGCAATAAATATTAACAAAAAGCTTTTAACAAACAAAAGAAAATTATATATTCGATTTATATTTTCGATTTGTAAAAAAAAATTGTTGTAAATTGCATTTATATATTAATTGCATATATATTTGTTAAAATAAATTTAATAATTGTTCGAAACAATTTAACAAAATAAGTAAAAATTAAAGCAATTTTAAATTTTAAAGCACTTGTTATAATAAAGTTTCTATAAGAGAACATTTTTTATTAATATAAATATGTTAAGAAAATAATTATAAACAACAAATTTAAAAATAAAGTTAATATAACAACTAAACTTTTAAAAAAATATAGCGTTAAAAAAGTAACAACGTCGACTTATTATTTATAAACAAATAAAATAATAAAAAAGAAGTACAAATTTATTGTTAATATTTTGTTCAAACTAATAAAAAGAGTTTTTACAAATTAGTTACAACATCTGTATACAATCTTATAAGCAAATAGAACAACAATTCGAAAATTTATTAAAAAAATATTGTTTTGCTTTAAGTTCAAATACGAAACTATATTATTAATCGAAATAGAGTATTTAATCTAGCATATTATAGATTAAGAAAAAGCTTGTTTAACAACAAATCTACTAACGCTACAAACAAAACAACTAGAAAGAAGAGATAAAAATATCTAAAAAGCAATTTTGCGTCTTTGTTGTTTTAAAGAAGCGAACAAATTTTTTTTCAATAATAATTATTAATTGTTGACGCGTTTATTTTAAACTAAAGATTTGATTTTATTTTATAATATTAAACTTAATAAAAAATATAATATAAAATTATTCTTTTAATAGTTAAATCTCTTTAAAATAAAAAAATAAAATAAAATTAAAGACTTTTATATTTTGAAAAAAGTTAATAATACAAGACTTAAAAATATTTATTTAGAAAATCGACTAAAAAAATACATAAAAAGAAATCAAAATTTTTAGATTTTCGCAAAATTAAAAGACAAAAATAAGAAGATAAAAGATAGTTTTATACAAAAGACAAAAAATTAGTTTAGCTAAAACAATAGAAAATTGTTTGCGATTATTATATTATTGCTATCTTATTACGATTATTTAAATTATATAGAAGTGTAAAAAAAAATTTGAGAAGAAAGAAAAATTGCGATCTTTATACTCGTTTTATTTGCAAGAGTTTTAATATAGAGTTTATCAATTTATAAGTATTAAAAAGAAATCTAATTACGTAAAGTAATTTACAAAATATTATAATTTCGAATACTTAAAAAACAACAAGTAAAAGACAAGAAAATCGAAAAGTCGAAATATTAACAATTTCGATCAATTAAAAGCAAACAAGCAATACTAGTATTTATTTGTCTACTTTGATTGATTAAAATCAACAACTAAAAAGCGATCTAAAAGCATTAATAGCAAATTTTGATTTAAAATTTTAGAATTTTAAGAATTTTTTTAAATTATAGAGAACAAATTTTAATTATTTTTTACAAAATATTTCTTAACAATAAAGATAACAAAATTATATATTAATTATATTAACTTTATATTTGTTGGCAAGTTAATATACAAATAAATGCTAACACAATTTTTTTGCGTAATTGATAATATAAATGCTACAAACAACAATCAAGTCTATAAGTAAAGATTCTCTATATTTGAAGCTTTATATTTGTTAGATATTTAAAACAAGTTATTGCTTTATTTATTAAGATATAGTAACTTAATAACTTGATTCTTTGTTTATAGAATTATTTTTTTCGATTTATTATTTTTGCATAAATTTTCTTTTATTAAGCTTGTATTATAATAGATCTAAAACAACAATTATAAAATATTAAACGTAAATAATTTTTTGCGAAAGAAACTTCTTAATTTTTACTAAAAAATTAAAATTAAAAACAAGAGTTATTATTTATGTTAACAAAAAAAATTTGTAAAAAGCAACAACTTGCATTTGCTAAACAAAATACAAATTAAATTTCGATAATATTAACATATTTTTTTTGTAGTTAAAAATTTATTCTTTTGATTAAATTATTTTAAGTACAAAATTAACAAATATTATTTTAACAATTACAAATGTTGTAGTGTTAAACTTTTTAAGTTTAAACTTAAATTAAATTGCGAAAAATAATTATTCGATCTATAGAAAACAATTTGACTATTAAAAATTGCATTTATATTCAAGTAATTAATATTTTGCTTTAATATAATAAAACTATTAACAATAAAAGAAGAGAATGTTTTAAAAAAATTCAAAACACAATTTTAAATATTTTAAAAATAATTAAGAATTGAACGCAAGATTTGTAACAAACAATTAATAAGAACGCTCAAGTACTAATAGATAATTTATTATAACAAGAATTAAAAAACGCAATACAAAAGATTAATTAAAACAAAAAACTAAGAATTTAAAATAATTAAGTTTAATTTCGCAAACTATAATTATTAAAGATTGCGAATATGTTGTTTAGAAATATAAATTAGTTAATTATTAAAACAATATTGCGAATAGCAAAGAAGCGCTAGAATTTGCAAAAAAATTTAAAAAAATTGAATCGAACTATATGCGATCGACTTAAATTTCGTACTATAAAATCGAAACGTATTGCTAACTATATAATCGACAACTACAACAAAATAAATATTAAAAAGTTTAAAAACACAATAGTATTTATGGAACAAAAGCTTTTGAAAGTTAAAATAAAAGATTATTTTTAAAAATTTAATTTGATAAGAATTCTAGACGCGAAGCTAAAAAGAACTCGTTAAACAAAAGTTTAAACAATTTTGTTTTTTTTTTGTAAAAAATACAAAAAGAGTGTAAACTCAAAATAACAAATAAAAAGAACTTAAATTGTTAGTTTTAAAATCAAAATTAAAGTCAAAATTTAAAGATAACAAAATTTATAAAAAATAAAGTAAAAGAAAAGCGAGTTAGAATTTAGATTCTTTTAAAAAAGTTTTTTCTTTGCTATTACAATTGCGAGATTTGATATTAAGATTGTCTTTGTTAGATCTTAAATTACTTAAAGTTATTAACACAACAAAATTACGTATTTTAATTATTAAAATCGCAAGAATCTTTTCAAAAGCAATAACTATTTTTATTTCGACAAACAAGAAAAACGACGCAAAGAACTATTTATATATAAAAGTAAATATAAACTTGCAATATCGAATTAACTATTGTTTAATAATATTGATTAAAGTCTTTCAATTAGTTAAACTAGCTATGTTGATAAAGAAGCAAAAAGAAGATCTAATTACAATTATATTAAAATTAATTGTCTATATAGCTTATTAAAGAAAGCTAAAATTTTGATTAAAAATAAATCGAATTTTTAATAATTAAATTAAGAGACAAATAATTTAGTGTTATAAGAAACAAAACAATTTTCTAGCGTTTATAAAACAAAATAAATTAAACTTTAAGTCTAATATTTGTCTACTTGTTTTTAAAGATTTTTTAAAATAATACACTTATAAGAGAGAAAAGCTAATCTTTTTATTTAACAATTTTTAGTAAATTAATATTTAATTTCGAGTAATAAACAATATTGATTTAGCGAAATAAAATTAGCATAAAATAATTGTTTGTCAAAATTAATTTGTTTATTTAATTGTTGACTTAAAGTATCAAATATAATTGCAACTTCAAAACAAATTGCAAATAATATTATATTATTAGCAAAAAAACAATAATTAACAAAAAGAATAACTTCTTAATTGTTTGTTCTCTCTATTGCAAATAATAATGCAAATAAATTTAGATTCTTATATAATATACGTACTTCTACAAAACAATTACAAATATAGATTGTTAGCAATATTATATTTATTAATCTTTAAAAAGCATAAAAATTAAATATCGAAATGTTACTTTAATTTTAATATAAATTAAAACGTTTATCAAAAGTCTTAACAATTGCAATCGATTGTTTTTTTTGTCGCACAAAATAATTTGTTTTGCAAAAAGTATTTGTTAGATAATTTTTATATTTAGATCGATATATAGTTGCAAAAAACAATAAAAAAAGAATAGCAAAACAAGAAAATACTAAAAACTAAATTAACAAAGAAGAATTTAGTAGAATAGAAATTGTATTAAATGAATATATCTTATTAATTTAAAGATACGCAAATTGCGCAATTTTAAATTTTTTATTGCAAACTAGAAATTAAAATTAATATAAAAATTAAGATGTTTTTTGTCTACGTAACTCTATTAAAATAAAAAGAAACTTTAAAAAATTCTTAAATAGATACAAGAAACAATATTATTGCAATTTATTAAAACTTGATTTTGTTAAATTTATTTTCAACTAGTATATCTTATTGTTTCAAAATTGCTATCGACTTCTCTTTTATATCTATTATTAAGAATATTACTATAAAATGTATATTCTAGAATTTAACAAAAGTAATAAAGAAATTAAGAATATTGTTCAAAAATGTAAAGAAATTTAATTGTTTAATAAAGCAAACTCGAGAACGTGCAACACGTTACGTAAAATCAATATAGAGAGAGATTCAAAAAATAAAGAATAAAGTATTTAAATTATATTTGTAAATGCAATTTATAACGTTTAAGAGCTTTAAAATACTTAATATTTATTAACTTAATATTTAAAACAATTTAGATTCTTATTTGATTAACTATAAAAAAATAATAAGATTTGAGTTTTTAATTGTTTGTTTTAACAAAGAAGAGAAGATTTTGCTATTTTAATTCGAAATTAGAAAGAAATATTATAAATCAAAACTAAATTAGCAATCTAAATCGAGTATCTTAAGACTAGAAATAACTTTTAAAATTATATATTTATCTTTTGTTTCAAAAAGTTTAACGCAAATATAATAACAACAATTTATTTTATTATTGTTACTATTCTTTTAAATTAATCTTTCAAATTTATATTAAAAAAACTTATTACTATTGTTATTGTCTTTAAAGAGTAGACAAGACTTATAACAATTAACTTTATTAAGTATTTAGTTTCGATCAAATAATTTTTTCGATTTTGAAAGAAACTTTATGTAAACTAATTTATTACGTTTTTTACGCAATCGATTCAAGTAACAAAAGAAACAAGAAATCTAATTTGACGATCTTAAAAAGATAAAAGCAATTTTTTTATTTTCTTACTACAACTTTTGTACAAACAAAAACAAAAGTTTTTTGATTCAATAATTAAGAAACGATTACTAAAAGAAAGAGAGTCGTATATAGTCGAATAACTAAATAATATTAGACTATAAACTTAAGAATGCTTGCTACCAATACTAGCAACTTGCTTGCCACCAATATTTCCAATCTATTTGCAATATATATGCGATCTCTTTTACTTAGATCTTAGAATCTTAGCTACTTAATATACTATTAGATTGTATAGTGCGATCTATGCATACATCGCGATAAGTCTCTATTGTTATAGTTGTCTACTAACTAGAATCCTATCCCTATCTCGTTACACTATAATAGTATATAAACTCTTTTTATAAAAGCTTTGCAAAAAAAATTGCGTTAAGTTTCTTAATAGTTGCAATATAGATTGCGTGCTTAATTAACCTATTAATTAATATTAAGATTACATTATTGATTTTTTTAATATATAGATTTCTTGTAGATAATATATTTGTAATAAAATGTATTGTTATTGTTTCGAAGAATTGCAAATCTTTAGAAAATATTGAGCTAAGTTTTCTATATAATTTATAATAATAAATATATATATACTAACAATTAAAATAGATACAAACATACTTATCAATTTTCTTGATTATATTAAACTAGTAATACTTTTGTTATATTGTGTTTTCGATTTATTAATATATAAAATGTCTAGATATAAAGTTATTGTAATATATGCAAAAAAAAAAATTTTTTGTTGTTGTATCTTCTAGAATATAGATTGCAAGATCTCGACGTAACAATTTATTTTTTCTAATATTCTATTTCGAAAATTTATTTTGCTTATTTGCAAATTTTTAATATTATTACTTTTTTATAATAAAAGTGTTCTTCTATTGTAGTTTTCGCAATTACGCTACTATTAATTCTTTTAAATTAGCAAAGAACTTCTTTAACTTTGCAATTTATTGTATTAAAAATTAAAACAACGCAAGATCTAAAATACTATATAATTTTTCGAAAATTTTCTTATTTAAGTTTATAATCTAGATATTTGTTATAGTAGTACTATTTAATTGCGTTATCAAAATTGCGAATTTAATTATAGCAAGGATATTTCTATTTTTTTGCAATTTTAATTAATATTTCGAATTGCAAAGCTTGTTTTGCAAGATAGACAAAAAATTGTTATTATTATTTTTGCTACTATTAAGTTTTATAATATTAAATCTTTTTGACAATATATTTGCGAAATTAAGTTTTTTTTTGCAATATTTTATATTAAAGTTAAATACAATTAATTTTTTAATTTAGCACACTTGTTTAATTGAAAGCTTCTTTATAATTATAAAGTAGCAAAAATTGTTATAATTTATAATTACGCAAATAATATATTTGCTATTTTGTAAATAATATTTTTAAAACTTAAAAACTAGCACAATAGTATAGAGTTTCTTGTTGTGCGTATTTTAGCAAACTTTAAATTTTTTAAACTTGTAGTTAATAAACGCAATAAAATACTATTGCGTATTTTTATTAAGCTAACTAAGTATATTTTTTACTTTATAGTTCGACGTATTAATTTTTACGCAAAAAGAAGCATTTTAATTGTAATATTTTAAAATAGAAACAATAATAAATACAATTTTAAGTATTTCGAAAAAAAAATCGCTTTTTTAATATATATAAATTGCAAACGTATTTTGCTCTTTTTTGTATTTATTGTTAAATCAATTAAAAATACTACAATTTAAGAAAATTTACAAATAAAATATTAATAGAATTTCGCAAATTTAAAAAATATAAAAATATCTTTTGCTAATTTTAATTTAGATTATTTTTAAATAGTCTTAATACAAGTTTGCTTTATTTAAATATTTTGCTTTTTAATTATAAATTTTAGAAAAATTATTTTGTCGCAATTAAATATATATTTTAATAGTTTTGTATACAATTAATATTCGAACAATATGCAAAATATTTTGCAAATATTCTTTTAATGCTACTTTTTTAAGTTCGAATAAATAAATACGTTATTTAAATATATTACTTAACAAATATTAATATACAATTTTAATACGCAATTTATATAGGATTGAAAGATAGCAAAAGTATTAACAAAATCAAAAAATATAATTTAATACTCGAAATACTTATATTAAATACAAAAAGTTATTTTTTATTTATTGTTTTAACAAATTCGAATACAATAATATATATTGTGTATATTAATTTTAATAAAATATTTTGCATTTGCAAAGCGCTTAGGCGTCTCTAAAAAAAAAAAAAAAAATTTTTAACAAAAATTTTATTGAGTTTGCAATAGTTTATATAAAAACGCAAACTACTATTTAGCTTCTTTATAAATAATACTAGAAATTCGATAAAATTACTTGAAAAACATATTTAATTTTTTTTAATTTTTTTGCAATATATTATATACGCATTTTGTACGCAATATTTTGTTTTTTACAAAATTAATTAAATAGTTTATTTAATTATGTGTGTTAAACACGTTTAAAAGCTTTTTCAAAAATATTTTAATAATTTTTTTAATTTAATTTAAAACAATTAACTTTTCAATCTAAAGCGCATTGCATTTTGCAATCTTTTTTTTTATATATTTTGAAATTTTTTTTCGAAGATACTATTTGATACAAAAGTGTAATATAGATTTTGTTATAATTTTTAAAAACAAATATAGCAAGTTGTACAAACTTTTTAGAATTAATTATTTAAATTTTTTTTTTCAATTGTTTAGCAAGATTATTTTGATAAATTTAAATACAATTTGACTATTATATATTTAAATTGATTTTCTCGAGTCAAAATAGTTTAAAAATTATTTTATAGTTTTGTATATTAATAACATAAAACTTAGAGCAATCGCTTTTGCGTATTTTTTTGTTATTAACAATAACAATAGAAAACTTTTGCGTTTTATACAAAACAATAATACAATTATTAACAATCTATATTTGCAATAACAAAGAAATATTTTCGAATAACTACGCGTCTTTAACAAAAAACTACAAAATAAAGTTTTTTTTAGTTTCTAAGTTAATAAAAGATTTGATTTCGTATATATTACACAATATATTAACAAATACTATTTAAATTAATATTCTAATTTGTTGTCTTTAACTTTTTATATCTAATATTGTAGCAACAAACATTAGACTTTAACTTTTTTCAAAAATATATTACTTTTGTTTTGCTTTTTTATTTACTTTTAATATTGCGAATATATAGAATTACTTAATTTATAATTTATTTGATCGTATATATAGTATTTGTAATTAATAGATATAATATGGTTCTTTTCGATAAATATCTAGCAATTATTTTTGTCTTGTTAGTTACTATTAATACTATCTTTAATCTATATAGTTACAATAATTTTAATAATTAATATAATAAAGTTGTTTACATTGCTAATTGCGCTAAACAAGTTATCTTATTTGCGCAAAAATCGATTTTTTTTACTACGTTTTCTAGAATTTTTTACAATATAAAAGATACTATTTAATCTTAGTAGCTTTTCAATTAATTGTAGACGTTGTTCGATTTCGATAAATCTATTATATATTTGTATAATATTAATATAACTATATTGTTAACAAAATATTTTTTAACAAATCTTGTCGACATATTTGTTTTTTAAATTTTGTATTTTTTTGTTATCAATAACTAGTTTCTCTAGTTGCAAATATAGATTGTCTAAATAAATAGCAAACTTCTTAATCTTTTAATAAAATTGTTGTTTTATATTTTTAAGTTTAAACTTAGTTTTTACGTTGCGAATCTCAAACGTATTAAGAAATTCTTTAATATATTGAAGAAAATAATTTTAAATAATTTCTTTTTTTTATTATATATTTCTTGTGCGTATTTGTGTTATTAATTATATTGTTTTTTTGTAAAATATAATACAATTTAAAGCATTTTCGACTTTTTATTAAAGTAGTCTACAAAATTATTTTAAATATAATTTTTGCAATTCTTGAATTTAATTTTTAAATTTGTGTAGTTAATACACTTTTGCATAGATAACTTTTTAATATAACTAATTTTTTTGCGTTAATTGAATCGATAGTAATTATTGTTATATTTGCGACAATAACTATTGATATATTGTGCGAACTAAAATTTTGCAATTGCAAGCTTAACTTCGAGTCTTAGAAGTTGCAATATATTTGTATTATTAATATATTGCGTAATAGTATCTATTAAGATAGACAATATAGATTTATTTTTAAAATTAAATATTTCAATATTTTTTTTGTTCTAATTAACAATTGTACTAGTATTAAGATAATTATTTTTGTCTAATTTTTAAGACGTGTTATTTGCGTAAATTTTTTTACGCAACTAATTATTAATAATATTTTAAGAGTCAATCGATCTCTCAATATGTTTGCGAAAGCAAATTACTAATAGTCTATTAATTATTGCTTTTAATTGGACAACTTTGTTTAGACAAAGCAATTAAAACTATAAAATAGCTACTATTTTTTTAAATAAGGTTGCGTAGTTAAGCGAGTTAAGTTAGATAGCACGTATAATAGTAATAATAGTATTTATAGTAGAACTAATTGCTAAAAAATACAAATACAAAAAAAATCTCGCTTTCTATAAAATGCTTTCTTGTTTGCTATTAAAAGAAAGCGATGCGCAAATAGTATTTGCTAACTCGATATTAGTTCTGCTTGAATCTAGTTCGCGCGACTCTTTGCTAAACACGCACTAGCGTACGCTGGGCACGCTATTGCGAAGCAGGTCTAGCATTGCGAGACATATTTTATATATTTAATTTTAAAAAAAAATAGAAATCTTTTTTAAATTAACAATTAAATATTAACAAAGATAATTTTGTTCTAATTAGAAATACAATAATTTAGATTATTAAATGTCTATATCTATAAAACTAAATTCTATTTAACAATATAAAAAAAAATCTAGAGAAAAGCAAAATAACAAATTTCAAAAAATATACTATTTATATAGTGAATCGAACTATTTGCAAGAAATTGTTAATTGTAAAACTTAATAGATTATCAATAAATTAATACTATATTAAAAAAGATATTTAATAGTTAAAACAATATTAGAAAGCAAATTAATACAAAAACAAATATTTTCGAAACTAAATTAAACAACAACTATTATTTAATAGAAAACTCAAATTAGTTATAGAAAGTTTCAAATAAAATATTATTAGATAAAATATTTGTATTTATATAGAAAATTAATTAAATATCTAATAAAACTATAAAAACAAAATAATCGAAAATACTATACTTTTATTTAGCAACAAATTTAAATAGCAAATATAACTAAAAAAACTTTTACAAATATCTAAACAATATTACAGAATATCTTAATACTTTAGCTAGTTTATCGAGAAAAAAAGAGATAAATTAAACTATAAATAGATGCAAAAAAGCGCTAGAAAATAATATTACTAAAAAAAAATTAACAAAATCGAACAATAATTAAACGATATTAGTCTATTTAGAAAAGCAATAGAATAAGCTAAAAAATATACAATATTTAGTTAAATAATTTGCTATAATAACTTGTACTAAACTTATCTAGACAACAAAAAAGAAATTAACCAATTTTCTAGAAAATTAAAATTATTAATTTAGTATAAAAAGAAAATTTAATATAGATAGATACTTAAAGCAAAAATCTTAAAATTAGAACAAAAAAAAATTAAAATTTCTTAATAAAAAATATATTATAGAAATGCAATATATTAGTTTAATAGCAGCAACTAAACTTAACAATATATATATAATATTTTATTATATTAATTAAAATTAACAACTATTAATTTACTATAATAGTTGATTCTAATACAATAGATAATTTTATAGTTAGAACTTTTATTAAAAGAGAAAAATATTGTATTTATAGACTAATTGTTAGATCGGATTTCGGTTCCAACTATTAAAATTAATTCGATTTGACAATTTCAATATTAGAAACTAACTTAAAATCCGATTCGATTTCTATTATTTTAAAATCGAATCGATTTAATTCGACTTAATTCTCGATTTCAATATTAGAAATTAAATCGAATTCTCAAGAATGTTAAGAATTTTAAAAATAGTATAAATTTAGTTTTTTTATATTATTTTCTAGGTAATGTACAATAGTAATATATAATATAAAAACAATCTACTATATTTATTAATTAAATTAATTAGATTAATTATTTCTATTAAGTTATTAATTAATTATTACTAAAAATAATTAATTATTACTAAAAATAATAAAAGTTACTAAAAATAGTAGTCTTAACAATTCGGATTAATTTTTTCGGGTCGGATTTTGATTTCAACTCTAGAAATCGAATCGACTTTTCGGTTCCAACTTTTGGAATTAATCCGATTCAATTCGGGTCAAATATTTGATTCTAACTCGATAATTCGATCCGACGCGATCAGTCTATCTATTTAAAGAAAATCTAATATATATAATCTAGTAATTATAGATAGAAATTTATTATTTAATAAAAATAGAAAAATAAATAAAAAAACAAAATTATTATCGATAGCTATTTAAAAATATTACAAGAAACTAATCTTTAATATAGTAGAAATAATTACTTATAATATTGTTCTAAAAATATCTTAATTAAAACAATATAATTTAGAAGTTAATTAAAATATATAAATACTTAGATTTGCGCAATATAATTATATAATATATATTTAATTTATATATCGACAATATTCGATAGTAGATAAAAGATTAAATTAAAAATTAATTGCAAATAACAAATTTATATTTTTGCAAAAAAACAATTTAACAAAGTTTAACTTAACAAATACTAATAGAAATTAGTCAAATTATAAAATCAAAATAAACAAATAAAATTACAAATTTTCTAAAAATCTTAAATTATCTAATATAGCAAAAAAATTGCTAAAATATATATTATAAATATACAACAATTAAAAGTATCTTTTTTAAAAAAAAAAAAAAATTCTCTCTAAATATTAATTATAAAATTACAAAATTAGATTTAAATTAAATAAACAATTTATATTTAAACTTATATATATTTTATTCGAAAAAAAACTCGAAATACTTTGCAAATATTTAATAAAAATAAAATTTTTATTAAAAATTTTTAATTATAGATAGAATATTCGATTCTTTTTATATTTAAAAAAAATAGAATTTTTTATTTATATATTAATTATTGAAAACTAAATAATATTATAATTAAGAATTAATATGTACTTTTTAATATTAGCAAACTTTAAAATTAATTATTTGAAACAAAATATTTTATTAAACTAAATTTACAAGAAATATACAATTAAATTAGAATAAAAACAAAAAAAAAGTAGAAAACAACTTTTTGTATATAGTATAAATTATACAAATATACAATAATATTGTTCGAATTTACAAATATTTTAGCAATATATTAGAAAATAATTAATAATATATTACAACAATATTTAAATTAATTTCTTATAATATATTTAAACAATATTATAATTTATTTAAAAATTTTAAAAAAATATATTAGTTATATTTTTAAAGTTTTAAAATATTTTAATATAAAATACTTATATTTTAAGTTAAAGAAATACAAATTTTATTAAAAAAAAATTAATTTTCTAGACTTTGTTGTTAAATAATACAAAATATATATATATTTCGAAAAGTTACAAATATTAAAAAAATACAATTTTGTTAAGATTTTATAAATTATAATAAGAAATTTATTAAAAATTATTTAGCAAATATAATACTACTAACAAATTTTGTAAAAAGAAATATATTATAGATATAAAAATTTGCAAGGAAAAAATTATTTTAAAATCTTAAATTAAAATATTTAAAAAAATTAATATTAAAAATATATAGTTTGCAATTATTAAATAGAATTAAAATCGATATATTAGATTTAGCTATTAATATATATTATAATTAGAAATATAATAATATATATCTCGAGAAAAATTTCATTAGTTAAACAAAATTATAATATTTATAATAATAAATTACTTACTATTATAGTTTTCTTAAAATTATAAAAAATATATATAGAGAAATTATTAAAACTTACAATTTTTATAAATTACAAATTTTTTATATATTTTACTATTATTAAATAGTTAAACAAAAAACAAATACAATAATTAGAAAAACTTAAATAGTATAGATTTAAACTACAATATATTTTAGACAAAAATAATAGTAAAACAAAAATATTTAGCAAAAAAAATAATTATTTAGAAGTAAAAAAATTGTTTAATTATAGTATATTTAAAGTTAATAAAAACAAATTACTATTAGTATATAAATATAAACTAAATACTATACTACAAATACTTTAAGATAATATAGAGAAATTTTTAATAAAGAAAAAAAAACTTCAAATATCTATTAATAAAATCGTCAAATATAATAAAAAATATTATAATAAATTACTGCAAAAATATTCAAAAATAACAAAAACTTTTTAACTTTTATATTAGTATTATTAGTTTCTATAAATAAAACAAATATAGTATATATATAAATTATAGTAAAATTTAATGTTAGAAGTTATCTAAATTGCTATAGAATAAAATTATAATAAAATTTATTATTAAATTGTTTAAATCGACAAATCTAGCAACTAAAAATAAATATAATTTAATACTAATAATAATTAATAAGTTTATTAAGTATTTATATATTATTGTATATAAAAAAAAAATTAATATAAAATAACTAAAATATATTATATTAAATTAACTTATATAATATTATAATATATTTAAAAAACTAATTAGTAATAGAGACAAACTTTTTATATCTAACTATTAAAAAAAAAAATTAGATACAAAACTTCGAATATCTATTATCTATTATTTAATTATAGATAGTTAGACAAAACAAACAAATTAGAGTCTTAAATAGTATTCAAAATACTATATTAATAATACTTATTGTAATTAAATATTACTTTTATCTATAATATAATTAATACTTAATATAAAGATTTTAAATATTACTAAAATAACTCTATTTTTTGTTAATTATAACAAAAAATTTAATTTTTTAAAAAAAAAGTATATATATCTATTAGTACAATTAGTTATCGAAAAAATAATAATATTAAAAAAGATATACAATAATATTTTAAAAATACAAAAAAAATTAATTAAATATTAAAATAAAAAATAAAAAATAATATTTTAGTTAAAAAAAAGATATAAAATATATCTTTTTATAAAAAATCTTAGAACAAAAAAATTAAATAAGAAATTAAACTATATTAAAATTAAATTGTTTTTATTAAAAAAACTAAAAAATTAATTAACTATAAACTTAATTTATATAAAAATATAAAAATATTTTTAGTATTTTATATTTTATTATTAAAATTAGCAAATTTAATTATATTTTTACAAAATTTCTTTTATTTTTATTTGCAAAAAAAAATAGTTCGAGATTAAAAAAAATTTAAAACAAAAAAATTAGAAATATTTTATTAAATAAAAAAAATATTCTATTTTAGAAAATAAAAAAAATATTCTATTTTAGAAAATATATAAAAATTAAAAAAAAAATTATTGGAATTTTTTAAGAAAACTTTATTAAAATAAAATATAAAATTAGTATTTTTAATTTTAGTTAATTAAAAATTAAAATTGTTTAAACAATATATTAAAAAGTAACTTAGAAATTTTTATAATAAACTTAATAAAATTTATTTTGTTTATTTTTAAATTGTTAATATTTTTTTATTCTATTACAATTATTTCTTCCTTTTTATTTTTTAGAAAATTAAGTTATTTTTTTAGTTAACTTAGTTTAGTATATATCTTGCGTATTTCTTTTTTTAAGTATATTTCTTTTTTGTAAATTTGTTTAATCGAAATTAAAAAAATTGTTAAATTATAATTACGATTAGATTATATATATTTTATATATTTTTTAGAACTATTATTTACGCAATAGATTTTATTAGATATTATACAATTATAACAAAAATATATTGCTAGAAATATTAAACTTAGAATATTAAAAAAAAATTTAATAGAAAAAATTTCTAATATTAATCTTTCTAGAAAATATAATAAAAAAATATTAAATTTCGAAACAAAAACTAAAAAAAAAAAAAACTATAAACTTATTTTAACTATATTAATAATTTAGATTCTATATTTTTAAAATAAATCTACTATTATATTTAATATACTTAAGAAATAAATATTTTAAATTTAATATTTAATATATTTAATAAATAAATATTGCAAGTAATTATATTTGTTATACTTAATAAGTAAACAAAATAAATAATTAATATTTTCTTAATATATAGAAATTTAAATACAATTTTTTTATAAATACAATTTTTTTATAAATTGTATTTAACTTATCTTAAGTTTTAATTTATTATTATAATTATTTAAGTTTCAAATTTCTGTTATTAAGCAATTGCTAGTATTGTTTAAAGATATTTATAGATTTTTTTAATAATATAACTATCTCTAATATCTTTATAAGAAGTATTAGTATAACAAGATTATAAATTGTAAAATCTTAATATTTTTTTAATACAATAGAAAATAATATTATTAGACTATATCTTTTACTATAAAAGCAATAATAGTATAATATTATATCTCTCTTATTAAAAAAATATATAAAATATTTAGAAAAATATATTTTAATACTATTATTTTAATATAGAAAAATAGAATTTTTACTAGAATTTTTAGACTTTAATATAAAAGTATTTTTACTTTTATTATTATAGCAACAAGTTTACAAACTTATTGCAATTTAGTAAAAAATAATTGTATTTCTATTATTTTACTATCTATTTTAATATTTAAAAACTCTATCTAATAATTTAATTTAATTTTTATTATTTTATAGTTCTAGAAGTTTACAAAGTAGATTCTATTTCTTTTAATTAAAAAAATATCGATAAAAAGTAGTAAAATAGTAAAAAAAATATTTAAATAGTACAAAAAAATCTATTATTCAAAATAATCTATTATTTAAAAAATTCTATTATTTAAAAAAATCTATTAGTATTTAATATAAGATTTTTGTAAATAAATTAAAAAAAAAATTATAACTTAAAAGAAAGAATTTTTTTTACATAAAAAATAAAATTTTATTAAAAATCTAATAGCTATTAATTCAATATTGTTATTATTATATATTTAAAAATATTAGCAAAATTCTTTTTAAAAAATATTGTTTTTTATTTTTGTATAATAAGACTTATAATAATATTATTAATTATAATATATTTAATACAAAAATTAACAAACTAGATATACTAGAAGATAAAGAAGATAATAAAATTATTATATATTTTATTTTATTAAAATAGTAATTAAGATTGTAAATTTTCTAGCAAAATAATTATATATATTTATATTTGCAATTACTACTATAATTATATTTGTTATATTTACTTTATTAACAACAAATATTATTTATAATAGTAAATAATTTATTAAATATAAATATTAGAATATTTTTTTTAAAATTAACAAAAAAATATAATTTTTGCAAAAATACTAATAAAAATAAAGACTTAAACTATTTTTAAGAAATATTTATATTCTTTTATTTTGTTTATTCGAATAATATAAATAATAAACTTCTAATAATATAATTTAATAAAAACAAAGATTTTATAACTTACTATATCTATTAT